>Ga0116180_1000399_pt1 | contig 41019 bp, 39 predicted proteins | sample AD_UKC073_MetaG_FD_89804 | JGI IMG/M metagenome (GOLD analysis project Ga0116180, IMG submission 89804) | Active sludge microbial communities of municipal wastewater-treating anaerobic digesters from USA - AD_UKC073_MetaG | ecosystem: Engineered > Bioreactor > Anaerobic > Digestate | place: USA... | reverse complement strand
GGGAGCCGACCAGCAGCCCGTCCGGCGAATCGTGCAGACTCGCCGAACGGCAGCCTATGAATCGGTCAGGCGGTCGCCTCCTCGACGGCGTCGAGGTTGAGGTGGATCACGCCGTAGTCGTAGGCCTTGCGGCGGTAGACCGCGCTGGGGTGGCCGGACTCGGCGTCCACATAGAGGAAGAAGTCGTGGCCGACGAGCTCCATCTCGTCGAGCGCCTGCGCCAACGTCAGCGGTACTGCATCGAAGTACTTCTCGCGCACAACCAGCGGGCCGTCGCCGTGGATCTCCAGGCCGGCAATCTTCCGGATCTCCGGACGGGTCTCCTCCGCCGACTCCGCAGGCACGGCCAGGGCGGCGTCGGCCAGGCTCCCGGTCCCCCGCAGGCCACGGTGGGTCTTGCGCCGATCGGACGCGCGCCGCAGCTGCGACTTCAGCCGATCGAGCGCGTGGTCGAAGGCCACGTTCTTGTCATCGGCGGACGCCTCGGCGCGTACCACCGGTCCCCGGCTACGCAGCGTGATCTCCACGCGCGTCGACTGGTCGGGCTGCTTCTTGTAGCCATAGGCAGAAACCTGAACCTCAACCCGGATCACCCGGTCCTTGAGCTTCTCGATCGACGCGATCCGCTCCTCAACCCGAGCGCGGAACTCATCGGGGATCTGGCAGTGCCGGCCAGTCACCAGGACGTCCATGTCTACCTCCTTCTCGGTGCCCTACAGTGCGCAGGGCTTGCCCAAACAGCAACGGCACCAGCCCGGTTCCCTGCCAAGTGGCCGGTGAACTGGCGTGGGTGCCATGACCCCAACTTAGTTCGCACCTGTGGGCTTTGCCAGCGCTTCGGCTAGGAACTTCTCAGGTGTTCGCCATGCGGGCATCCGACCCTCACCGACAGCCGCGCAACGCGACCGTAACTCCGCCTAACCAGCCCGTAACACCGCCTAACCTGGCCGTAACACCGGACGCGTCTGGACGTAACAGCACTCGGTCAGCCTTTTGCCATGATTCTCGAACTCAACTCCGGCGACACCGCCTGGATCCTCATCAGTGCCGCGTTGGTGCTGCTGATGACCCCCGGTCTCGCGCTGTTCTACGGCGGCATGGTCCGAGCCAAGGGCGTGCTGAACATGATGATGATGAGCTTCATCTCGATGGGGGTCATCGGCGTCCTGTGGGTGCTGTTCGGCTACAGCCTCGCTTTCGGCAATTCGGTTGGTGGCGCCGGCATCATCGGCAACCCGTTCGAGTTCGCCGGCCTGCAGAGCCTGCTGGTGAACGATCCGGAAGCGTCCTACCCCGCACTCGCCTTCGTCGCCTTCCAGGCCTGCTTCGCGATCATCACGGTCGCGCTGGTCTCCGGCGCGATCGCCGACCGTGCCTCCTTCGGTGCCTGGACTGCCTTCGCCGTCCTCTGGGGCACGCTGGTCTACTTCCCGGCCGCCCACTGGGTCTTCGCCTTCTCGAACCCCGACGCGGGGGTCGTCGGCGGCTGGATCGCCAACGTAGTGGGCGCGATCGACTTTGCCGGAGGGACTGCGATCCACATCAACGCCGGTACTGCGGCGCTGGTCCTCGCCCTGGTGATTGGTCCGCGGATCGGCTTCGGCACCAGGCCGATGCGTCCGCACAACATGACCCTGGTGATGCTCGGCGCAGCCCTGCTCTGGTTCGGCTGGTTCGGCTTCAACGCCGGCTCGGCCGTCGCGGCCAACGGCCTCGCCAGCCTCGCCTGGGTGAACACCCTGGCCGCTACCGCGGCAGCAATGCTGGGCTGGCTGGTGGTGGAGAAGCTCCGGGACGGACACCCCACCTCGCTCGGCGCTGCGTCCGGCATTGTCGCGGGCCTGGTCGCGATCACGCCGGCCGCCGGTGCGGTCAGTCCGCTCGGCTCGCTCGCCATCGGCGCCCTGGCCGGTATCGCTTGCGCCTACGCCGTCGGCCTGAAGTACCGGTTCGGCTTTGACGACTCACTGGACGTCGTCGGCGTCCACCTCGTCGGCGGCCTGGTTGGCACCCTGCTGATCGGGTTCTTCGCCGATCCGGCGACCTCCGGCGATCCCGCCGATCCCGGTGTGGCCGGTCTGTTCTACGGCGGCGGGCTCGACCAGCTCGGCAAGCAGGCGATCGGCGCGTTCGCGGTGATGGCGTTCTCGTTTGTGATGACCTACCTGATCGCGCTGGCGATCAAGTACACCATCGGCTGGCGGATCAGCTCCGCCGACGAGCTGAGCGGCATTGACCTGGCCGAGCACTCCGAGGCCGGCTACGACCTCAGCCCCGTGTACTACACCAACAAGGTTCAGCGCACCCTCGTCCTGACCAAGGACGACATGCCGGTGGCCGAGACGACAGGAGCGAAGAAGTGAAGTTGGTAACGGCAATCATCCAGCCGGAGATGCTGGAAACCGTCCAGAAGGCGCTGGTACGGCATGGCGTGGGCGGGATGACCGTAAGCGAGGTCTCCGGCTACGGCCGCCAGCGCGGCCACATCGAGGTCTACCGGGGTGAGGAGTACACCATCGACTTCATCACCAAGGTGCGGCTCGAAGTCCTGGTCGACGACGAGGACGCGGAGGCGCTCACCGGTGTGATCGTGCAGGCCGCCCGGACCGGCGAGGTCGGAGACGGCAAGGTCTGGATCATCCCGGTCGACACCGTCGTTCGAGTGCGGACCGGCGAAAGCGGCTCGACCGCGATCTGAGGTAACGACCAGTTCGACCACCCGACCAGCCATCGAAGTGGCCACTTTCTCGCACTCTCGGCGCGAAAGTGGCCACTTTCGTTGTGGACGCGCACACCAGCCGAGGGTGTTGGGTCGTGCACCTCAGGGACCGCTCGCGAAGCTTCACGAAGGGGTGATCCTGCGCGTGGTGGCCGCCACTGTCGCGACTGCAAAGGGCTCCCGGCCAGCGGCCCGCAACGCTCGGACGGCCTCGACGAGCGTCGCACCGGTGGTCACGATGTCGTCCACCAGCAACAACTCCCCCGGCGGCAGTCGCCCCGCGGTGAATGCGCCGGCCAGGTTGGCGAGGCGGCCTTCCCGGCCGAGATCGGCCTGATCAGCGGGTCGCCGCACCTGCCTCAGCCCTGCGGACGCGCGCACGTCCAGCCCGGTACCGCGCAACCGCCGGGCCGCCAGCCGGGCGAGGGCCAACGTGAGATCCAGGCCACGTTCGGCCGCCGCGGCACGCGCCGTGGGCACCGGCACGATCAGCAACCCGCCCGCGGCGAGCTCGGGCCGGTCCAGCAGCAAGCGGGCCAACGCGACCGCCAGCCGCTCGGCCAGGACCGGCACCGCACCGAGCGCGTCGCGCTCCTTGGCCGCCAGCAGTAGGCGGCGCAGTTCCCCGTCGTAGCGGCCTCCGGCCACCACCGCAGGCAGTCCGGGGGGCAACCCAGCCACCGCTACCGGCCGCACCGCGATCGCCGTCCGGCAGCCGGCACAGACGCCCAGGCCGGACGCGCCGCAGCCAGGACAGTGGGCGCCGAGCACCAGCTCTCCCCCGACGCTCAGCAGGCGCGCAATGGTCACGTCCCTATCTTCGGCAGGAGTCGCCAGCGCGATCACCCGTCCACAGGCTCAACCTGAATAGGCCAGATCGTCCACAGCGGTCACCGCGAGCGCCCAGTTGAACTCGCTCTCGAAGCGGTAGCCGGCGCCGCTGTCGGTCAACGCAACTGCTGGCCGCCCCGGCACCACGGCGAGCTTGATCAAGGATGCTGCCTTGGTGGGTCCAATATCCGTTGCGGTCGCCCCGTCCTCACTCACCCGGACCACGCTGGTGTCACCGGTCTCCAGACGCTGCAGCACGGCAACTTCCGCGGGCGACCACTTCGTCGAAGTGGATCGGGACGCCCAACCCAGATCGAGCGCCGCACCGTCGGTACCCGTGCTCAGGTTCACCTCCAACGGCCGCCAGCCGGTCAGCCGGATCTGGTCATCCGTGCGCACCACGACCGCGACCCCCACCTCGGTGCGGGTGCCGTTGCGCAATACGAGCGCGATCCGGGTGCCGTCCGGCGACAGCTTGCTCGCAACCAACGGACGCTTCGGCAGCTCACTCCCATCCACTCGGATCGTCAACCCATCTCGGAACACCCGGAAGCTACCCGGCCCCGAGGCCGTCGCGGACCACAACTCGCCGTTCCTGGCGAAATCGGGCCGCAGCAGTCCGGTTCCAGTGCGCACCGTCCGCGACTTGGCCGCACCGACGGGAGCCAGGACGAGCCTGGTCGCGGAATCCGTGATCGCAGCGACTTCGGCCAGGTCGCTGCGCACCGCGATCAGCTCGGGCCGGGTCAGGTCGGCTTCGACCGGGCTGAAGTCCGCCCAATTGGCTTCGCGCAGCGCCACCACGCGCCCCTCGGCGATCGCGAACAGGGACCGCTGCGCAGTCACGTTGTCGGGCGACATCCGGGTGAAGTCGTCGCCGTCGAGTTCGGTACCGCCGAACTCCCCGGCAATGGCAAGGCCGCCGATACTCACCTGCACAGCGGTCACTTGGGCGAAGCCCACGACGGTGTTCACAATCTCGGCCAGCAGGTTCTGTCGCTCCTCGGTGGTCAGCCGCAGCCCGTCCGAGCCCAACTCGACCATGGTCACCCCGCGTTCGTCGAGGCTCACGTTATCCACATCGAGTTCACTCACCGAAGCCCGCCGCAACGCCGGCGCCAGCCGTTCGGACGGGCCGGAAAGCACAGCCTGCACCGCCGCGGTCAGCGCCTGGTCACCGTTAGCGAAGTACCGCTGTTCGGGTACCAGGACGCTGCCGGACGCGTCCAGGAAGTGGACGGTTACCGGGGTGAAGTTGGTGCTGAACAGGTAGCGGGAGACCAGCAGCCCGTCCGGCGGGTTCGATATGCGCCACTGGTTGTTGGCATCGCGCACCAGCTCGAAGTCGTGCCGCAACTGCTCGGAGGCGGTCGCGAAGCTGCCCAGCGAGTCGAGCCGGCCGACCAGCGGGGTGATCAGCATCACCGTCTGGCCGAACTCCTCCGGCGGCTTCCCGTCCGCGTAGACCTGGACGCCGGACTCGGGGTGCCAGAGCGCGCTCGCCGTCTCGGTCAGGTACTGGCGCGCGACCGCGTAATTGGGTTGATGGATGCTCATCGCGTGCAGGAACCCCTCGACGACGAGCAGTTGACTGGCACCCGTCGCCGGGGGCAGCGGGTGGACGCTCACCCCCGAGTCCGTGCCGGGCACCTGTTGGGTGTGGCGCTCGATCGGCCCGGACGTGGGCACGGTGGCGCACCCGCCAAGGGCCAGCAGCACCGCGACGACCAGCGCGAGCAGACGGTTAGGCATGCAGCACCACCTTCGCGTCCGGCGGCACGGACGGCCATGGCGAACCCTGCAACTCTTCCGCGGCCTTCCTGGGCACGGTCAGCCGGAACTGGGCGCCCGCGCCCGGGCTGCCCCAGGCATCCAGACGCCCGCCGTGGAGGCGCGCGTCCTCGAGCGAGATCGACAGTCCCAGACCGGTGCCACCGACGTGCCGCCCGCGGGACGGATCCGCACGCCAGAATCGGTTGAACACCTGGCTCCCCTCCTCCGCGGTGAAGCCGACCCCGTGGTCGCGGACGGCAACCGCCACGGCGTTCTCGTCACCGCGGACGTACACCGTGATCGGCCTGCCCTCCCCGTGCTCGATCGCGTTCGTGATCAGATTGCGCAGCACCCGGCGAATCCGCCGACCGTCCACCTCTGCCACGCAGTTACCGCCGGAGTCGAGGGTGAGCTGGGTGTGCGTCCGCTCGGCCAACCGCTGCTGGGCGGCCATCTCCTCCCCGGCCAGGACGGTCAGGTCGACATAGTCCAAGGCGAGCTGGGCGGCTCCGGCATCAAAGCGGGAGATCTCCAGCAGATCGGTGAGCAGGCCCTCGAAACGGTCCAGTTCGGCCGACAGCAGCTCGGTCGAACGTCTCGACACCGCGTCGAACTCGTCCCGGTGGGAGTGCAGCACCTCAGCGGCCATCCGAATCGTGGTCAGCGGGGTGCGCAGCTCGTGGGACACGTCGGAAACGAATCGCTGCTGCACCAGTGAGAGGTTCTGCAGCTGGGTGATCTTCTTGTCCAGCTCCTCGGCCATGTGGTTCATCGAGCGGGCCAGGCCGGCGAGGTCCTCGGTGCCGACGACGGCCATCCGGTCCTCCAGATGACCGGACGCGAGTTGCTCGGCCGCGAGCCGGGCGGCTCGAACCGGCCGCAGCACCTGCAGCGCGATCAGGTAGACGGTTAGGGTCAGACCGGCCAGCAAGAAGACCCCGGTGGCGAGGGTGGCCTGTTGCACGACGGCCAGCGTCGCCTTCTCCTGGCTGGTGGAGAAGAGGAAGAAGATCGGGTAAGGCGCCTGTCCGGGCGCCTGCAGAGTGGCTGCCACGACCAGTCCCGGCTCGTCCGGACGCGAGTCGGTGAAGCGGATCAGGGTGGGCGTGCTCCACAACCCGTCCCCAGAACCGACGCTCTCCCGGATCGAATCCGGGATGCTCTCGGGAGCCAGTCCGCCGGTACCGATCTTCTGGATCGGGGTCTCGACGACCACGAAGTACTGGTTGCCGGCCAGGCCACGGTTGGTCGCCTCGCGGGCCAGCCGGGTGATCCGCTCGCTGGCGGACGTGGTGCGCAGGTCGGTGGTGGAGAGGTCGCGCTGCATGTTCGACACCACGGCGGACGCTTCGGCGACGCTCGCCTGCGTCTTGCCGGCCATGATGCCCCGACTGGACTGTTCCATCAGGAACCAGCCGGTGGCGGCAAGGATCACGATCGCTGCGGCGAGGGTGGTGACCACCACCTGGAATGGCAGCGAGCGCGACCAGAGTCGCAACGCCGGGTTGCTGGAAAGCCGGCTCATACCGGCGTTCTGGGTTCACCGGCGCGATAACCGACACCGCGCACGGTGACGATGATCTCCGGCTTCTCCGGGTCCTTCTCGATCTTGGACCGCAGGCGCTGCACATGCACGTTCACCAGCCTGGTGTCGCTGGCGTGGCGGTAGCCCCACACCTCTTCGAGCAGCACCTCACGGGTGAACGCCTGCCGGGGCCGCCTGGCCAGTGCCAGCAGCAGGTCGAACTCCAGCGGAGTGAGGATGATTTCGTTCTCGCCGCGGCGGACCGTGTGCTCGTTCACCCGGATCACCAGGTCGCCGATCCGCAGGTTGTCCACGTCGGGTTCGGGAGTGATGTGGCGGCGCAGCCGGGTCTTGATGCGGGCGATCAGCTCCTGGGTCTTGAAGGGCTTCGCGACGTAGTCGTCGGCGCCCGCCGACAGCCCGTCCACCACGTCGATGGTGTCGCTCTTGGCGGTCAACATCACGATGGAGACGCCGGACTCGGCCCGGATGTCGCGGCACACGTCGACACCGTCGCGTCCGGGGAGCATCAGGTCGAGCAGCACCAGGTCGGGACGGTACTCGCGGAACGCCTCCAGCGCGGCGTCGCCGGTGTGGCAGAGCTTGGCATCGAAACCCTCCGAGCCGAGCACCAGGTGCAGCATCTCGGCGAGGGCCTCGTCGTCGTCGACCACAAGGATCCGCGGCGGCGCACTCCGAGGAGCCTCAGACACCTTGTTTCCCTCCATTGGTAGCAGTGCACCGATACTATCCGCGGCGCGGAGAAGTTCAGTTCAGTTCGGTCTCGGCGGTCCAGGTTGAGAACAGCGCCAGTTCACCACCTTGCCGGCGCAGAATACGCCGCCAGAGCGTTGCCGGATCGGGATCGAAGACATCGGTGACCGTGGCGCGAACCACGTGCCACATCTCGAAGTCGAGTTCGCGTTCGAGTTGGCCGGCGTCCCAGCCGGCGTAGCCGGCGAAGATCCGCAGGTGCTGATAGGTGCCTTCGGCGATCTCGACCGGGGTGTCGAGGTTCAGCAGTCCCACGCCGTCGAACACCGGACGCCAGCCGGGGGGCTCCTCGCCCAGCGCCCAGGGCTCGGCCAGACAGACCGCGCCCTGTTGGGAGACCGGGCCGCCGTCGAACAGCGCGGGCGGCTCGCAGACCAGCTCCGCCCAGGCTGGCAGTGCCTCCGACAGTTCGATGGAGGTGGTCCGGTTGAGCACGACGCCCACTGTGCCAGTGTCATCGGCGTCCAGCAGCAGCACGACGGCGCCGTCGAAGACCCCGTCAGTGATCGTGACAGCGGCGACCAGCAGATCGCCGGCGCGGAACCCGGTCATGCCACCTCCTGGGTTCAGTCTGGCACCACGGCCAACTCGACCGGAACAAAGAACGAGCGGCGCCCTTGACGGGCGCCGCTCGCGCAGAGTCGGGTTGGAACTACGAGTGCTTGGGTTCCAGGACGTCGAGCACCGTGATCACGTGGAACGGCGAACCGTCGTGCTGTGACCAATCCTCGGTGAAGAGATGCAGGAATCCTCTGATCGCCTCGATCGCTACAGCCATTTCCAGCCCCCTTCGCTTGTCAACTGGTGATGTGGCCTCAGCTTAGCATCGCTAGGGATGCCACGCAAGCAGCTCTAGCGATGCTAAGCGCGAGCATCGCCGCTTGTCGTGAGGCATGAACGCCCAGCGCAACCCCGGGCCTTGATACCCTCCAGCAGTGACCGCTTACCTGCCCAGGGACATTTCATTGGTGGGACACTGCGTCGGTCTCGCCCCGCTGCGGGAGGCGGATCTTCCGGATCTGGCGCCGATCCTGATGGACCCGGCCGTCTACGCATCCGGATACGTGATGCACCGCCGGCCCGCGACCACCGCGGATGCGCTGGCGCTGGGCCGCTCGAGGTTTCTGGCAGCGGACGCCCCGGACGGTGTCGGGTTCGGGCGGATCGCGTTCGCCGTCCGACTCGCGACCGATTCGCCGCTGGACGCGGCCGGTTCGTTGGTGGGTACCACTTCGCTCGGCGACGCACACCTGGCCAACGAGAGCATCCACCTCGGCTGGACGATCTACGGGTCCCGCTGGTGGGGCACGGCGGTGAACGCGGAGACCAAGTACCTGCTGCTGCGGCACTGCTTCGAGGAACTCGGCTTCGGCCGGGTCAAGCTGCAGACCGACCGGCTGAACGTTCGCTCGGCCGCGGCGATCGCAAAGCTGGGCGCGACCCGGGAGGGCGTACTGCGTCGCGAGACCCGCCGCGAGGACGGCAGCTTCCGGGACACGGTGGTGTTCAGCGTGCTCGCCGACGAATGGCCGGCGGTGTCAGCCGGCCTGCTGGCCCGCCTCAACGCCGCCTGAGCCGGGCGTTGGGCCCGAGCCCGGCCGATCGAGCGGCGACGCGAGCAGTTCGATCAGCAACCGCTCAACCACGGACGCGGGCAGGATCTCCACCAGCGCCAGCACCGGTGCCATCGCGTGCAGCGCCCCCGGCTCGAGGAGCCCGGCGCCACTCAGGACGGCAAAGGCTGCGTCGGCGTCCAGACCGGCCAGAGCCGCCGGGTCGGCGCCACCCATCAGCCCAGCCGCAACCGCCGTGCCATCCAGGTGCGGTCGGCCCCGGACGGTGTCTGCGGCCGCCGCCATGGCTGCCGCCAACTCGTCGACCACGTGCGCGGTGACCGGCGTGATCGTCAGGTGCGCCGTGGCCGGGAGCACGGTCCCGTCCGGCTGGGTCGAGGCCGGCTGGCCCTGCACTACGAACCCGTGGGTGCGCATCGCGTCCGCCCACAGGTGCGGGTCGACCTGCCTGGCCGGATCGGTCACATCCGCGGCGAGCGACAGCATCGGGCCGGCGGGCGCGCCCACGACCGACAGGCCGTCGATGGCACCGACCGCAGCGCTGAGCCGCGCCGTGGTGGCAGCCATGGACGCGGTGAGCTGACGGAACCCGCCAACCCCCAGGACGGACGCGATCGCCCAGGCAGCAGCCAGCGGACCGGCCGACTTCGACCCCAGCAGCGTCGCGTTAACCACCGGATAGCCCGGCCAGGAACTCGTGGCGAACCATTGGTGGCGCTGCCGGTCGAACCCACGCTGCAGCAGCACCGAGATGCCCTTGGGGGCGTAGCCGTACTTGTGCAGATCAGCGGAAAGGCTGGTGACCCCGGGAACCGCAAAGTCCCAGGCGCCCCCCGGTGCGGCGGCATCGGACGGCGGCCAGAACGCCAGCGCGAACCCGCCGATGCAGGCGTCCACGTGCAGGTCGACGCCGGCCAGCTGTGCGGCTTCGGCGACCTCGGCGACCGGGTCGAGGGCAGCGAACGGATAGCACGGCGCGCTGACCACGGCCAAGGCGACATCGGGGCTGAAGCGCTCAGCCATCACACCGGCGTCGACCCGCCCGGTGGTCACATCGACCGGCACCAGGTCGAGATCGAGATCGAACAGTGCCGCTGCCTTGCGGAACGCCGCATGCATCGTGGTTGGTGCCACCAGCCGCGGACGCTCCGTGCCACCGTTGGCGCGCCAGGAGTCCCGCGCGGTCTTGACCGCGAGCAGGCAGCTCTCGGTGCCGCCCGAGGTCGCGGTGCCGGCCACGTCCGGCCCAGCGTGGAAAACCTCGCGAGCGAAATCGAGGAGCTCGCGTTCGATCACCGCGACCGAGCTGAAAGCCGTCGGGTCCAGGCCGTTCACCGGCTGCATCGCGCGGATCGCGGCCGCAGCGAGTTCGTCCAGCTCCGGGTGCCCGGAGTCGTAGACGTAGGAGAGCAGGCGCCCGCCGTGGGTCGGAGCGTCGTGTGCGCGCAACTCGGTCAGCCGGGCGAGCGTGGCGGCGGTGTCCATCTTCATGCGTCCTCCTTCGTGGCTTCATCGATGTCGGTACGTCGCAGGCGGTAGCCGGCGAGGAAGAAGAGGCTGAGCAGGGTGAGCGCGGCCGGGACGATGCTGAAGCTCAGCGCGATACCGGTGACCGCGGTGGCTGGCTGGCTAACGGTGGTACCGGCAACGGTCTGGATGTAGCCGGTGACCGTGAGGATGAGCGCCAGCACGCCGGCACCGAGTGCCATGCCGGTGGTCTCGCCCGCCGTCCAGACGCCGCCGAAGACGCCTGCGCTGGAGTCCGGCGAGCTCGCGGCGTCGTGGGAGATCACGTCCGGCAGCATGGCCATCGGCAGCGCCTGCATGCCCGCGTAGGCTGCACCAGCGAGAGCGACGGAGACGTACATCCACGGTCCCGGCTGCCACACCGCGAGCACGAGTGTGCCGGTGGCCACAGCGAACAGCACCGATGCCGCCGCGAACCCGCGCTCCTTGCCGACGCGACGGGCGACGGTGTTCCACAGTGGCGAACACAGGATGGCGGGCGCGATCAGCGCCACGAACAGGAACGTCAGCGCGTCGTTGGACTTCATCACCCAGACCGCGACGTAATTGGCACCGGCGAGCATGAGTCCGGTGGCGACAGCTTGCAGGCCGAAGGCGGTCAGGAGGGCGCGGAACGGTGCGCTGCGCCGAAGCATTGCGACGCCTTCGCGGTAGCCGGCGGTCAGGGACGTGAGTGGGGCGGACGGTTTGGCGGCCCCAACCGGTGCGATGGTGGCCGAGATGAGCATGCCGATCGCGATCACGACCCCGGCAACCGCTGCCATCACCAGGTAGCCGGTGTGGGGATCGCCGATTCCCCGCAGCATCGGACCGCCCGCGCCGAACAGGAGGATGGCGAGGCTGAGCACCGCCACGCGGGCGGTGAGCAGCCGCGTCCGCTGGTCGTAGTTGGGCGAGAGTTCGGCGGGCAGAGCGATGTAGGGCACCTGGAAGAGGCTGAACGCAGTGGACGCGAGCAGGAAGGCCAGGCCCACCCAGAGCGCGGCCGGTGCCGGCGCAACCCCGGCCGGGACGGCAAAGGTGATGACGAAGAACACCGGCAGGGCGAGGGCGCCGAGGGTCATCAACCAGCGGCGGGAACCCGTCCGCTGTCGTGAGTTGTCGGAGATACCGCCGATCACCGGGGCGGCGAGCACGTCCCAGATCTTCGCCCCGGTGACGACGACCCCCGCAGCCCACGCGGCCACCCCGAGCGTGTCGGTGAGGTAGAAGACCAGCACCAGCCCAGGGAGCGTCGAAAATCCGCCGGTGCCGAGCGAGCCGATGGCATAGCGAGCGATCACGTCAGTGCGCAACGCCGCGGGCGAGGAAATCGTCGTTCGGGCCACGGCCGGAGCCTACGACCCCGAACACCACCCGCACAGTGGTCCACGAAACTTCGCTCGACCTAGGGCCAGGCGAGCAGAGGGCCCCGTGGCCGCTTTCGCGGACCACGGGGCCTCTGTTCACAGGGGTGGAGGTGGCGGGAGTCGAACCCGCGTCCTCAAGCGGCGAACCAGACATTCTCCGGGCGCAGCTGGCTAGTCGTTCTACTTGGCTCTCACCCTCGCGCCAGCACGTGGTGAACAAGCCCAGTTCCATGAATGTCCTGCACTGACCCTGGAACCAAGTCAGTTCAGTAAGCCTTCTAGATGAGGCCAGTTACCGGATCGAAGGCATATCCGGGCTGACCCTTCGGTCGCTGATCAGGCAGCGAGAGCGAAGTCAGTGCGCGTTGAGTTGGCACTTATTGGTTTCCGAGATTCGTTAACGAGATGTCCTCGGATCCTCGGCCCGCTTCTCCTGGAACTACCGTCCCAAGTCGAAACCAGTCACCCCCTGTTGAGTTGTACCGAGCTCTGTGAGCTCAGCTTTCAGAGTATACGCCGTCGCCCGCGCCGAGGCGACTCACAGGCACGGCGACGCCGAAACCAGCACCCCGGCCACCGTCGGGGATGTGTCATCGAACCCGGGGGGTCAGCCGAACCAGCCAGCCGAACCGGGGCAACCCGAGGACAGCGGGCCAACCGGGTAGGGTGCCGGTCATGGAGAAGCCATTCGTCGACCCGCCCGAGGGTCCTGCACCCACCGATCTGGAGATCATCGACCTTGAGGTCGGGACCGGTCCCGAGGCCGTGCCCGGCAAACGCGTTGCCGTCCACTACGTCGGCGTCGCGTACTCCACCGGTGAGGAGTTCGACTCCAGCTACGGCCGTGGCGAGCCTCTGGTCTTCCCGCTGGGTGCCCGTCGGGTCATCACCGGCTGGGACAATGGACTGGTCGGCATGAAGGTCGGCGGACGCCGCCGTCTGGTCATCCCACCCCACCTCGCCTACGGCGACCGCGGCGCCGGCGGCGTCATCGCGCCGGGCGAGACCCTGATCTTCGTGTGCGACCTGGTTGGCGTGAAGTAGCCGAGCCAGATCGGCTGGCGGCGGGGCTACCAGCTTCCGCCGCCACCACCGCCACCACCGCCGCCGGAGAACCCACCACCGCCGCCGAAGCCGCCGCCACCGAAGGCGGAACCGCCACTACCGAAGCCGGTGTCCCCCACCGAAGGCGGCGGCGAAGCGATCGCACTGCCCACCGAGTGATCGAGCGTGTTCAGCTGCCAGTTGAGGTGGTGCAGGTTCCAGGTGTCGCCGTAGTACCAGTAGGGCGCCGTCGCAGGCAGCCGGCCCAGTTCGACCAACCGCTCGCACACCTGCGTCCATCGTTCGGTCAGGTCGAACATGATCGCCCAGGGCAGGTACTTCGAGAAGATGTCCTCGCCCTCCTCGAACTTAAGCTGTTCGGCCTCGGCCGTAGCCAGATAGGTGTGGAAGCCCTCCACCTGATCAGTCCAGGCACGTCCGGCACCGGTCCGCTGCCCCCGACGCAACTTCGAGCGAACCACGAAGCCGGTGGCCGCCAGCGAGATCACCAGCGGCAGCGACAGCAGTAGCAACGGTCCGAGCACGGCACTGGACATGATGCCGAAGGCAGCCACGGGCACCATCAGCCCGATCAAGCCACAGCCCAGCTGCGCACTAGCACCGGGCTCCCGCGCGAACCAGCCACCATTTCGTGCGCTCACCAGTGCCAATTGCGCGGCCCGGTCGTGTGCCTCGGTCAAGGTGCCCGGCTCGCCCAGATCGAGCACCGTGCCGGGCTCCGAACCGCGTGGGAACAGGTTCGCGAGCAGGTCTGCGCTGATCGCGTCCGGGGCCCGGGACGGGTCCAGCAGCCGCACCTGCTGCTCCTCGTCGCTGCGCAACTGGATCGCGCCGGCCACCGCGAGCCCGACCAGCGTGGCGGTCGTGTCCCGTACCTGGGTTTCGCCGTCGACCAGCAGTCCGGCCTCGGCGACCGCGAGCCGCGGCGGCGCGAAGGCCACCGGGATCTCCATCCGCGGGTCGTTGCGCACCTCGGTCACCGGCTGACCCGGCGCGGGGAAGAGCCCCGGCGGCAAGCCTTCGAACCGGTAGTCGGCCGTCCGCCGGCGGATGTACCACCAACCGATGAACGGCACCACCGCGGCTCCCGCCAGCGAACCCAGCAGCGCCATGCCCGTCGATCGGGCGGCCGCCGTTTCGGCATTCTCCACCCGGATCGGAGTGTTACCGCTGACCAGCCCCGAGGTGATCTTCACCGATACGGTCATCAGCTGGCCGGTAGGGATGTTGGCTGCCGTGAACTGCGCAGCCCCCGACGACGCCACCTTGCCATCCCCACATGGCCCCGACGAGCCTGGTTCGGCGACCGAGCAGAACACGTCCTGCGCGCCGCCGGGAACTGTGATTGTCGCCGTAGCCGCAACGATCCGCGGCATCGACGAGCCGGTGAGATCCCAGTACAACTCGTCGAAGTCGCCCGAGTCCCGCAACAAGCCCTGGACGCGGTACTTCAGCACATAGGTCGCCGTCGCCGAGTTCACCGTCCGCTCGGCCGAACCGATCCGAATCCGCAGGTACGTGTTGCGACCGTTCCCCTGGTCGCTCAGGTCCAACCGCGTCGATACCGGGTCGGGACTGGAGACCGAGACCTGGTCGATGTTGTAGACCACGTCATGGTCGTCGCCGTCGGCTTCGCGGGTGACCAGCGTCCGCTCCAGGCCGTGCCGTCCGGACGACGACCCGAACCGCAGCACGATCGTCTCGGTGACCTGCACGTAGCCTTCGGTGTCCACGCTCGCCACCAGGTCGAAGCGATCGAACACGTCTGATGACGCCGCGAACGCGGCCGGCGCTCCGAGCGCAATGAACAGCACTCCCAACAGGGCGGACGCGAAGGCCGCCCGCCACAGCCTCATCGTGCGCGCCGGTTGCGGACGGCCATCGCCCGGCTCGCCTCCCGATCAGCCTCGCGCGCGGCGATGGTCTGCCGCTTGTCCCAGTCCTTCTTGCCGGTGGCGATGGCGATCTCAACCTTGGCGTAGCCGTCGGAGAAGTAGATCGCCAACGGCACGATGGTCTTGCCGGAGTTCGCAGTCTCTCGCTCCAGCTTGGCGATCTCCTTGCGGTGCAGCAGCAGCTTGCGATTGCGCCGGGTGGCATGGTTCGTCCAGGTGCCGAAGGCGTACTCCGGAATGTGCGCGTTCCGCAACCAGACTTCGCCGTCGTCGACGGTCGCGAACGCGTCCGCCAATGAAGCCCGCCCCAGCCGCAGCGACTTCACCTCGGTGCCGGTCAGCACCAACCCGGCCTCGAACTGGTCGTGCAGGTGGTAGTCATGGCGGGCTTTGCGGTTCTGGGCAACCATGATTCGGCCCTGCGGTCTCGGCATGGTCTCTCCCTCCCTGGAACGCTTGGCAGCCTACCAAGGCGTACCGACAACGCTGCGTCAGAGATACTTCATCGGGTTGACCCGCGTACCGTCACGGTAGACCTGCAGGTGCAGATGGCAGCCAGTGCTCAGGCCGGTCGTGCCCACGTAGCCGACGATGTCGCCCTGCTTGACCTTCTGGCCGGCTTTCACCACCACCTTGGACTGGTGCGCGTAGCCGCTGGAGACGTAGTCGCCCCTGACTTTGCCGTAGCTGATGATCGTGTAGTTGCCGAAGCCATAGGTGGTCCAACCGGCGGAGACCACCCGGCCGTCAGCCATCGCGCGGATCGGTGCCCCACATGCGGCGCCGAAATCAGTACCCCAGTGCATCCGCCAGTACTGCAGGATCGGGTGGAAGCGCAGCCCGAACGGAGAGCCCGCGGGTGCATCCACCGGACGGATGAAGCCGCCGGTGTTAACGATCCGGTACTTCCGCTCGGCCGCCCTGATCTTGGCCGAGAGGCTCTTCTCCTCCTTCTCCAGCGCGCGGTACTCGTCCTCGCTGGCCGCAAGGTCATCCTCGGCCGCGGCCTTCAACTCGGCGTTGGCCTTTACCAGGTTGGCCACGTCGTCGGCCCGGTCGGCCGCCTCGGCGGTGAGCTTCTTCACCGCAGCCACGTGCTCCGCGGACGCCTGCCGCTTGGCCGCCAGATCGGCTTCCGCCGCATCCTTGGCAGCCTTGGCCAGTGCGAGTGACTCCTCCATCGCGGTGAGGCGGTCGAGTTCGCTGGTGGAACTGTCGAACAGCGTCGTCGACCACTGCAGCCGCTGCGCCAAGTCGCCCGGTGTCTCCGAGCCGAGCACCATGGTCCACCCAACCAGGGTGGATTGCTGCTGGTAGGCCGACCGCACGACCCGTCCGATCAGGACCTGCTGCGCCTCGACCTCGGCCTGGGCTACGCCGACAGCCTTTGCCGCAGCCGCTGCCGCAGCTTCCGCTTCGGCCAGTTCCGCGGCGACCTTCGCGTCCGCGGACTTGGCGTCCGCCAGCTTCTGCTTGGCACCGGCCAGCGCGGAACGGGCTTTCACCAATCGGCTCTTGGAATCGGCCAACTGGTCGGCGGCTTCGGCAACCGCAACCTCGTCAGCCTTGATCTCCTTCTTGGTCTGCGCAAGTTCCTTGCGCACCTGGTCGCGCTGGTCGTCAAGGTCGCCCTTGGCCGAAGCGGACGCGGTCAGGCCGACGGTCAGCGCGAGCGAGAGCCCGAACGAGACGCCGATGCGCGCGAACGCCAACAGCGGGCCGGGGCGGCTACCCCGGGCGCCGCGTGAGGTGGGGGAAGTCACCAACACGAGAGCCCCAATCAAATATCAGACCCGCAGGAACCGCCGGGTCGCGATCAAAGTCGGAATAATCGAAAGCACTACTGCAACTAATGCCAGAACACCGGCCGTGGTGCCAACATTCGACCACTCAATCCAGCGAATAGTCTTGATCTGCGCTGTAGCCTGGCTGACCACCACGAATTGCTGGAAAGCCGCCAAAGTGCCGACCGCGAGCGCCAGACCGGCGAGCGCAGCGAGCAACGACTCGATCAGGAACGGCAGCATGATGTACCAGTTCGAGGCGCCGACGAGCCGCATGATGCCGATCTCGCGCCGCCGCGAATAGGCGGCCATCCGGATCGTGTTGCCGATCTGCAGGGCCGCGGCCAGCAGCAACAGCGAACTCAGCCCCACCGTCGCCCAGCGGGCGAGGTTCAACCAGGCGAACATCGGGTCGAGGATCTTGCGCAGGTCCTGCACCAACTGGACCCCGGGCAGGCCGCTCACCGCCGAAACCACGCCCTGGTACTCCTCCGGGTTCTTCAGCTTCACCCGGAACGAATCCTGCATCGCCTCGACCGTGGTCGCGCTGAGAATCGGATCGTTATCGGCGTAGTACTCGCGGAACTTCTCATAGACCTGGGCCTTGGTCTCGTAATAGACCTCGGCGACCTCGGGATTACTCCGCAATACCGCCTCGATATCGGCGCGCTGGGCATCAGTGGCGCCCACGCCCGGCTCGCAATTCCCACTGGTGGAATCCGGTACGCACAGGAACACGCTGATCTCGACCCGGTCGTACCAGTCGTCCTTCAGCCGGTCGACCTGCTGGGTGACCAGCAGGCCGATGCCGAACAGGGTCAGCGAGACCCACATGGTCACCACCACGGCGAGGTTCATGGACGCGTTGCGCCGCAGCCCGGACCAGGCCTCGGTGAACGTGTGCCGCATTAGGCGGTCCTCCCCAACTCACTGGTAGCCATACACGCCCTTGCTCTGGTCACGCACCAGCTCACCGTCGGCGAGTTCGATCACGCGCTTGCGCATCTGGTCGACGATGGTGGCGTCGTGCGTCGCCATGATCACGGTGGTGTCGGCACGGTTGATCTGGTCCAGAAGCCGCATGATGCCCACGCTGGTGGTGGGGTCGAGGTTGCCGGTCGGCTCGTCCGCGATCAGGATCGTCGGACGGTTGACGAAAGCCCGGGCGATGGCGACCCGCTGCTGCTCGCCGCCGGAGAGCTCCTCAGGCAGGCGGTCGCCCTTGCCTTCGAGACCGACCAGTTCGAGGGTCTCCGGCACCACCTTGCGAATCTGGGACGCCGGCTTACCGATCACCTGCATTGCGAACGCCACGTTCTCGGTGACGGTCTTGCCGGGTAGCAGCCGGAAATCCTGGAACACAGTGCCGATCTGCCGGCGCAGCGCAGGTACCTTCCAGCTGGGCAGTCGGTTGAGGTCCTTACCAGCCACATGGATGTGCCCGGCGGTTGGCAGGTACTCGCGCAGGATCAGGCGAAGGAACGTCGACTTACCCGAACCGGACGAGCCCACCAGGAAAGCGAATTCACCCTTGGCGATCTCGACGGTGACGTTGTTCAGCGCAGGCCGAGACTGACCGTCGTAGGTCTTGGAGACATCCTCGAATCTGATCACGATTGCGTCCGACCGGTTAGCGAATGGGGAAGTTTCCTTGACAGGGGCCAAGGCCGGTTCCGTCGGAGTGTATGCGACACCGTGACATGACCCAAGCCTCGCCCCGGCGTGTCAGCGATCACCCTGCTGTCGACGCCAGCGCACCCCGGCATCGATGAATCCGTCGATGTCACCATCGAAGACCGCGTCCGGGTTGCCGACTTCATGCTCGGTGCGTAGATCCTTGACCATCTGGTACGGGTGCAGAACGTAGGAACGCATCTGCGAGCCCCACGAGTTACCGGCATCGCCCTTCAGCTCGCGCATCTCGGCTTCTTTCTCCGCACGGGCCCGCTCAAGCAGCCGCGACTGCAGGACGCGAAGTGCGGCGGCCTTGTTCTGCAGCTGCGACTTCTCGTTCTGACAGGACACCACCAGCCCGGTGGGCAGGTGCGTGATCCGGACGGCGGAGTCGGTGGTGTTCACGCTCTGCCCGCCGGGACCGGACGAACGGAAGACGTCCACCCGGATGTCGGCCTCGGGAATGTCGATGTGGTCAGCCTCCTCGGTGACCGGAAGCACGTCGACACCGGCGAAGGACGTCTGCCGGCGTCCCTGGTTGTCGAAGGGGCTGATCCGGACCAGGCGGTGGGTGCCCTGCTCGACCGACAGCATGCCGTACGCGAACGGCTCTTTGACCGTGAACGTAGCCGACTTGATCCCGGCCTCCTCAGCGAAGGAGGTGTCGTAGACCTCGGTCGCGTAGCCGTGCCGCTCCGCCCAGCGCAGGTACATGCGCAGGAGCATGGCCGCGAAGTCGGCCGCGTCCACGCCGCCCGCTTCCGAGCGAATGGTCACCAGCGCGTCCCGCTGGTCGTACTCGCCCGAGAGCAGCGTGCGGATCTCCAGCGCCTCGACGTCCGCGGAGAGCGACTTCATGTCCTTCTGCGCCTCGGCCAGCGTGCCGGGGTCGTCCTCCTCGACGGCAAGTTCGATCAGCACGCCGAGATCGTCCACGCGCTCGCGAAGGGCGACGATCCGGTCCACTTCGGATTGGAGCCGGGATAGCCGAGACGTGACCAGCTGGGCGTTCTCCTGGTCGTTCCAGAGGTCGGGCGCGGCGGCCTGTTCGGCCAACTCGGCGATTTCGGCGCGCTTGGCGACCGGATCGATGACGCTCTCGATGGAGGTCAGCGTCCGGTCCAGATCGGCCAGTTCGGCCTGCAGGTCAGCGGCAGTCACAGCGGTCCACTCTACCTTGTCGACGCCTGCCTCCCAGCGCCGGTGAGGCGCCGAAACGACGCCGATCTTGAGGCAGGGCAAACTTCAACGACGAACCTTGACTGCACTCGGCGTTTCGCTCGTAATCGGCATCAGGTGCGCTAGCATCCTGTGCGTCGGTGATGAGTCCCCCGAGTGATCACCACCCGCTTGGTTACCCACCAGGCGAGCTGCCCCCCGGCAGTGCCCGCAGAGCGAAAGCTCGTGGCGGGCAACTCGACTTTCTGGGCCCGAATCGTGGGCAAATCCGACGGCGCGCGGACGCCCCCGGTCTGGCCCTAAGATGAACCACTGCGGGCGCATAGCTCAGTTGGTTAGAGCACCTCCCTTACAAGGAGGGGGTCGGGGGTTCGAGTCCCTCTGCGCCCACCCGAGGCCCATGCGCGACATCGGTGACACCTGAATCGCGACTCTGGCACGATTTCGCCATGAGCGCCCACCTCCCCAGCGCCGGCCGAGCCCGGTGGCGACCCTGGTGGGCGATCGCCGTTGCCATCGCGACGCTCGGTGCAGGCGCATTGGTGCTCTGGTGGGGCGTGGCAGCCATCGCGACCGACCGACCCAATCAGTGGTTCAGCGGCTTCGGCACGGTGCTGGGCACCGCAGCCATCGTCGCAGCCCTGCCACCGATGGCCTGCCTGACGGTCTTCCTGGCCAGGGACACGCGAGGGTGGTTCTGGGCCGGCACCGGTCTGGCCCTCACCGTGGCCGCGGTCGTGATCAGCGTGGTCATCGGCGATTCGAACTTCAGGTGAGCTGCATCCCTTCCGTACAGCCGCCGACCTACAGCTAGGCTGAACAGGTCAGGTCACGCGCGCGATGGGGCTCGAATGGTTGGTTACCTCGGACTGGGCGAACGGTTGGGCGCCTACCGGGTGGACGCCGAACTCGGGCGTGGCGGCATGGGCACCGTGTATCGAGCCACTCACCTCCCGCTCAACCGGCCCGTAGCCCTCAAGATTCTCGACCCGCAACTCGCAGCCGACCCGGTCTTCGTCGAACGCTTCCACCGCGAGGCCGCGATCCTGGCCAGCCTCGACTCACCACATATCATCCGCATCTTCGACCATGGCGAAATCGACGGACACCTGTACTTGGCCACGCAGTACGTCGCCGGCGGCGATCTGCACGAGTTGGTCCGCGGTTCCGGGCCGCTGCGCCCCGAGACCGCACTTCAGGTTTACGGGCAGATCCTCTCCGCGGTCGGCGACGCCCACAAGCGCGGCATCGTCCATCGCGACGTCAAGCCCAGCAACGTGCTGCTGCATCCTGACGTGGTGGAGCCCTTCGCCTACCTTTGCGATTTCGGCATCGCCCAGTCGAAGGAAGCCGGGCTGACCGAAGCCGGCGCCGTCGCCGGCAGTTGGGCCTACATGAGTCCGGAACGGCAGACCGGGTCGCCGGCCACGCCGCAGAGTGACATCTACTCGGCGGCCTGCGTCCTTTGGTTCATGCTCACCGGACGCGGCGTCTACACCGGCACGGACGTCGAAGTCGCCATGGCGCACCTCCACTCCGCAGTCCCCCAGTTGCGCGGCGTCGACCCCCTGCTCGTCGAGCTGAACCGGCTCTTCCGCACCTGCCTGGCCAAGGATCCCGCCGAGCGTCCGGCCACCGCGGCGGAGGCACTCGCGCTGTCCCGCGATTGCCAGCCGCTGGCTGTTGGCACCATCCCGCTCGACCTGAACAGCCCCGACTCCGGCATCTTCCGAACCACCCTAAAGCCCGGCGATCCCGGGCCCCTCGCCGACCCGGCGCGCCGCAGCGGACGCCGCGTCGGCCTGCTCGTCGCCGCTGGGGTTGCCGCCCTCGCCGTGGGTGCCACGGCCACCATGCTCGTACTGCCGACCCAGGCCCGCTCCGCGTTGACCGCGGTCGCCCAGCCGGGCGCGAGCCCGTCCGGCCCGTCCGCCAGTTCCGCGTCAGATCCGCCCGCACCCGGTTACCTGTGCTGGGACGCCCAACCGGCCGCAGACCTGTCCGCATGCACCAACCCGTCCGGACGCTCGGGCCTGCGCTACCTCTATCCGTCGCTGGGCGAACAGTGGGCGGACTGCAAGTACGTCGCGTACCGCAGCACCACGGACGCTTATGACTGCACGATCAAGCATCTCGGCCTGATCCGCTACCGCTACTGGACGGATGTCGCCGAGGCCAACCAGCACTACTCGCAGAAGTATGCGAAAGCCACCGAGACCGATCTGGTGCTGGACGGCAACGTGGTCGGCACCCTCTACCGCCTGCCACGACCGGTGGCAGGCGAGTACCGCATGTCCGGCTTCTGGCTGGACGGACACTTCAGCTTCAGCGTGGAGGCGCCGACGAAGGCCCAGCGCGAGCAGTTGTTCAAGCTTGTCCAGCTCCGCGGCTACGACCAGCTGACCGGCAAGCGAAAAGGGGCCGACCCGACGATCGGCGTGCTCAGCTGAGCTTCGCCTTGAGTTGCGCGATCGTTTCTGCCGACAGTCCCAACCCGTTGCCCAGGTAGCCGTCGAGCCCGCCGTACTGGCGATCCATCCGGGTCAGCGCTGCGTTGAGGTAGGCCGGTTCCACTGTCAGCAGCGCACGCTTCGCCTTCGCGGCCGTGCGACCCTGCCTGAACAGAGTCGCGGAGTACGCCTTCGCGATCGCCGCTTCGCGATACTCGTTCGACTTCAGGTACTCGGCGAGCACCTGCTCGCGGTCGGCGCCGGCGATCAGCTGCAGCAGCGCAGCGAGCCAGCCGGTACGGTCCTTGCCTTCGGTGCAGTGGATGATCACCGGCCCCTTGGCTGCGGCCACGATCTTCAGCGCCTTCGCGATCTGCTTGCGCTGCGCCGACTTGGCGACGAAGTCGGTGTTCACCTTCTGCATGTGCGCCTTCGCCGCCGCCACACTCCGGGTCGGTGGCGCGGGCGTCCGGTAGACCGCGTAGACGTTCGCAGAGTGCCGCTTGGTGCCAGGGATCTTGCGGTCGGGAGCGGCCTTTGCCACCGCGGGCGTGCGCAGATCGACGATGTCGGTGATCCCGGCCGCCACCAGGTACGCACGGTCGGACGCCGACAGCGTGGCCAGCTTGCCGGAGCGGTAGACCACTCCGATGGTCATCGTCCGGCCGCCTGGCAGCGCCAAGCCCGGCCCGGCCACGTCCCTGAAGTTGGTTACTGACTTGATCGGCAGCGTCGCGACCGACGCCGACGCCACCTGGCCGGCAGACTGCGTCCAGGATGCCGAGTAGTCGCTCACCACCGGGACGGCGGCGCAGCCCGAACCGGCCAGCCCCACCGCGATCGCTGCGGCCAGCCCGCGTCCGAATCGAACGCTAACGGCGCCCGCCCTTGGGACGGACCAGCTTCTGCGCCTGCCAGTTGCGAGAGACCGAAGCGGTGTTCGCCAGCGCCAGGCCTGCGGTCAGCGCGGCCTCGGCCAGATCGGTCGGGTCGACGTAACCGTCCCGGCCCACCCGCGGGGTGAGCAACCAGATGTGTCCCCGCTCGGTCAGGTCGGTGAGCGCGTCCACCAAGCCGTCGGCAAGGTCGCCATCCTCGTCGCGCCACCACAGCACCACGACGTCGACCGCTTCGATCGCTTCGTAGACGAAATCCTCACCGAGCTCGTCGAGGAGCGCGCTGCGCAGACCCTCGTCGGCGTCCTCGTCCCAGCCGAGCTCCTGGACTGCCTGTCCCTTGGCGATTCCGAGCGCGGCCACGATCGGCGCTCGCGTCGTTGCACCGGGCGCGTCACTCACCGCGTCTGGACCCCACTTTCGCGCTAGTTGTTCCTGGCTTTCAGCCTGCCAGAAACCGGCCGGGGATCAAAGCGGACGGGCTCAGGCGTCGCCGCCGACCGAGCCGGAGCTACCCGCGGTGACATCTTTGAGCCGATACTGCTCGGCGGCGCGGGCCGGCCAGCTCGGATCGACCTCACCGGACGCGGCCAACTGCTGCAGCGTCCGCACCACCAGCGACGGACCGTCGATGTGGAAGAACCGCCGCGCTGCCGCCCGGGTGTCGGAGAAGCCGAAGCCGTCCGCGCCGAGTGAGGCGAACTCCCCCGGCACCCAGTTCTGGATCTGGTCCTGCACCTGGCGCATGTAGTCGGAGACCGCGATCACCGGGCCGGGCCGGCCGGACAGCTTCTGCGTGACCCACGGCACCGGGTTGTCGGCACCGGGGTTGAGGAACTTCTCCTCGTCGCAGGCCAGGCCGTCTCGGCGCAGCTCATTCCAGCTGGTCACGCTCCACACGTCCGCCACCACGCCGAAGTCGCGCTTCAGCAACTCCTGCGCCTCCAATGCCCAGGCCACGCCCACGCCGGACGCCAGCAGCTGCGCGCGGCGGGCGTCGGCGCCGACACCGTCGAAGCTGCCCTCCTTGAGCAGGTACATGCCCTTGACGATGCCCTCGGCATCGACGTTCTCCGGCTCGGCCGGCTGCGGCATCGGCTCGTTGTACACGGTCAGGTAGAAGATCACATCCTCCGGCTTCGGCCCGTACATCCGCTCCAGGCCGCTCTTCACGATGTGCGCGATCTCGTAGCCGTAGGCCGGGTCGTAGGTCACCACCGCCGGGTTCGTCGCCGCCAGCATCGGGCTGTGGCCATCCATGTGCTGGGTGCCCTCACCGGTCAGCGTGGTGCGTCCGGCGGTAGCGCCGATCAGGAAGCCGCGGGCCAGCTGGTCGGCCGCGGCCCAGATTGCGTCCGCCGTCCGCTGGAAGCCGAACATCGAGTAGAAGACGTAGATCGGCACCATCTGCAGACCATGCGTGGAGTACGCGCTGCCGACCGCCTGGAACGCGGCCACCGAACCGGCCTCGTTGATGCCGGTGTGCAGGATCTGGCCGGTGCGGGCCTCGCGGTAGGCGAGCATCAGCTCGTGGTCCACCGGGGTGTAGTTCTGCCCGTGCGGTGAGTAGATCTTGATGGTCGGGAAGAACGAGTCCATGCCGAACGTTCGGGCCTCGTCCGGGATGATCGGCACCACGTGCGGCGCGAACTCCTTGTCGCGCATCAGGTCCTTCAGCAGGCGGACGAAAGCCATCGTGGTGGCCACGGCCTGGTTGCCCGAACCCTTCTTCACGCCGGCGTACGCCGCTTCGTCGGGCAGCTTCAACGGCTGCGGCTGGTAACGCCGCTGTGGCACGGGGCCGCCGAGGGCCCGGCGGCGCTCCAGCACGTACTGGATGCGCTCGTCGCCGGGGCCCGGGTTCACGTACGGCGGCTGGTAGGGATTCTCCTCCAGCACCGCATCGGTGATCGGCATCTCCAGGCGATCCCGGAACTGCTTGAGGTCGTCGAGGGCCAGCTTCTTCATCTGGTGGGTCGCGTTGCGGCCGGCGAAGTGGCTGCCGAGGAAGTAGCCCTTGATGGTGTGCGCGAGGATGACCGTCGGCGCGCCGACGAACTGGGTGGCAGCCTGGTAGGCCGCGTAGACCTTGTGGTAGTCGTGGCCGCCCCGGGTCAGCTTCCAGATCCGGTCGTCCGACCAGTTCTCCACCATCTTCGCGGTGCGCGGATCACGGCCGAAGAAGTTGTCGCGCACGTAGGCGCCGTCGTTGGCCTTGAAGGTCTGGTAGTCACCGTCGGTGAACGAGTTCATCACGTTGACCAGTGCGCCGTCGCGGTCGGTGGCCAGCAGCGGATCCCAGCCGCGGCCCCAGACGACCTTGATCACGTTCCAGCCGGCGCCACGGAAGAAGCTCTCCAGCTCCTGCATGATCTTGCCGTTGCCGCGCACCGGGCCGTCGAGGCGCTGCAGGTTGCAGTTGACCACGAAGGTGAGGTTGTCCAGGCCTTCGTAGCCGGCCAGCTGCAGGGCGCCACGGCTCTCCACCTCGTCCATCTCGCCGTCGCCGAGGAAGGCCCACACCCGCTGCTGCGCGGTGTCCTTCAAGCCGCGATTGTGCAGGTACTTGTTGAACTGCGCCTGGTAGATGGCCGCGATCGGGCCCAGGCCCATCGACACGGTCGGGAACTGCCAGAAGTCGGGCATCTGCCGCGGGTGCGGGTAGGACGGCAGCGCGCGCACGCGGCCGTCGACGATGTGGCTCTTCTCCTGGCGGAAGCCGTTCAGGTCGTTCTCGTCCAGACGCCCCTCGAGGAAGGCGCGGGCGTACATGCCGGGGCTGGCGTGGCCCTGGAAGAACACCTGGTCGCCGCCGCCCGGGTGGTCCTGGCCGCGGAAGAAGTGGTTGAAGCCCACCTCGTACAGGGTCGCGGACGACGCGTAGGACGAGATGTGGCCGCCGACGCCGACGCCCGGACGCTGGGCGCGGTGCACCATGATCGCGGCGTTCCAGCGAGCCAGACGGCGGAACTTGCGCTCCAGTTCGACGTCGCCGGGATACCAGGGCTCACGCTCCGGCGGAATGGTGTTCACATAATCGGTGGCAGTCAGCGAAGGCAGACCGAGGTTCTGGTTGCGAGCCCGTTCGAGCAGCCGCAGCATCACGTACCGAGCGCGGTTGCGGCCGTCCTGCTCGATCATCTGGTCGAGGGACTCCAGCCATTCGGCGGTCTCGTCGGAGTCGATGTCCGGCAGGTTCGTCGGCAGTCCGTTCAGGATCGGGCCGACAGAGTTACGACTTGCCACAGCTGTGCCTCTCTTTTCTTGCACAAGATCGTTGCGCCATCCCGACCCTACCGGGAGTAACCGTGGACAGCGCCATCCGCGATCCAGCATTAGAGCGGGCAATCTGTCGGGCTCAGCCTCGCGTCCAGGCCAGCAGCTCGGCCACCGGCCAGGTGTTCACGATGCGCTCGGGGGGGATCCCGGCCGCTTCCGCGCGGGCCGCGCCGTAGGCCGGGAACTCCAGTTGGCCAGGCGCGTGGGCGTCGGAGTCGATCGCGAACACGCAACCGGTAGCCACCGCAACTTCCAGTAGCTCGTCCGGCGGATCGGTGCGTTCGGGACGAGAGTTGATCTCGACCGCGACGTTGAACTGGCGGCAGGCTTCGAATACGATCTCGGCATCGAACTGGCTTGACGGGCGAGTGCCGCGCGAACCGGTGATGAGCCGGCCGGTGCAATGGCCGAGGATGTTCGTGCGCGGGTGGGCGACGGCCGCGACCATCCGGCGGGTGAGTTGGTCGGACGGCATCCGCAGTTCCGAATGGACGCTGGCCACCACCACTTCGAGTCGTTGCAGCATCGCCGCGGTCTGGTCAAGCCGGCCGTCGACCAGGATGTCGACCTCGATCCCCTTCAGCACCCGGAGCGGAGCCTCGCGGTTGAACGCGTCGATCTCGTCCAGTTGCGCGGCCAGGCGCTCGGCCGACAGCCCGTTGGCCACCCGGAGCCGGGGCGAGTGGTCGGTGATGGCCAGGTAGTCATAACCCAGGCCCGCCGCGACCGCGGCCATCTGCGCGATCGGCGCGCTGCCGTCCGAAGCAACGGTATGCGTGTGCAGGTCGCCGCGGAGCTGGGCACGTAACGTCTCGCCGCCGGTGGCCAACGGCTTGGCCTCGGCGCGGAGTCTGGCCAGGCGGACGGGGATGCGTCCCGCTACGGCCTGGCTGACCACCTCTGCGGTGCTCGCCCCGAGGCCGGGCAGCTCCTGCCAGGTACCCGCGGCGGCGCGGCGTCCGAACTCCGCCGGGGCGAGGCCCTCGACCACGTCCGCGGCGGCGCGGAACGCCCGCACCCGGTGGCTGTCGGCCTGCACGCGTTCCATCAGGTACGCGATCTCCCGCAGTGCGGCTACCGGATCGATTGGCACCCGCCCAGCCTATGGGTGCCCTGGCCGTAAGCTCTGCGCATGGGCGAGTTCACTGACCTCATCGCCGCCAACGAAGGCACGACCGCAGCAGCACTCCAGCACATCCTCAACCTGGCGCTCGCCGAGGTACCGGACGCGGTCGAGGACCTCAGCTACGGCACCCCGGCGCTGCGCTACCGGGGCAAGCCGCTGATCGGCGTGCGGGTGAGCGCCAAGCACCTCTCCATCTTCCCGTTCAGCCCCGAAGTGGTGGACGCGGTGGCCGACCAGCTCGGCGGCTATTCGCTGTCGAAGGGCACCATCCGATTCACCGCCGACCGTCCGCTGCCGGAAGTGGTGGTCACCCGCGTGGTGGCCTTGCGGAAGGCGGAGATCGAGCGTTGACCACTGCGCCTGGTAGCGATGGCTGGCCGTCCGCGGTAAAGCGCGTCGAGATCTCGCGGCCGCTGCTGGCCGCGTCCGGTGAGCTGACCACCGCCGCACTGGCGCGGATCGCCGCCCAGCATCCGTGGTTCGCCGAACTGGACGCCGAGAACCGGTCGTGGATCAGCCTGGTGGCGAAGTCGGGCATCGACGGGTTCCTGACCTGGTTCGCGTCCGGTGGCGAGAGGCTCTCCCCCGGGAACGTGTTCGACGCCGCGCCGCGCGCGCTCACCCGCCAGATCACGCTGAACCAGACGGTCGATCTGGTCAGCACCACGATCGACACCGTGGAGGACCGCATCGACACCCTGCCGGAAGCCGACCAGGGCGTGCTGCGAATCGGGATCCTGCGGTACTCCCGGGAGGTGGCGTTCGCAGCCGCGCGGGTCTACGCCCGGGCGGCTGAGTCCCGCGGCGCGTGGGACGCCCGCCTGGAGGCGATGGCCGTGGACGCGGTGTTGCGTGGCGACGCCGACGAATCGGTGGTCTCGCGCGCGTCCACCCTCGGCTGGGCGTCGCCGGCTGGCATCGTCGTGGTGATCGGCAGCGTGCCCGCTGACCCGGAGTCGGCCATCCAGTCGATCCGGATCAGCGCGTCCAAGAACTCACTCGACCTGCTGGCCGCCCCGCAGGGCGACCGCCTGGTGCTCGTGATCGGCGGCCAACTGGAATCCACGGCTGAATCACTTCGAGTGGTGGCCGGTTTCGCCGACCAGTTCGGCGACGGCCAGATCGTGGTCGGCCCGATCGTCTCCGACCTGGTCGAGGCGGCCCGCAGTGCCCGGGCCGCGCTGTCGGGCATGCGCGCAGCCAAGGCTTGGCCGGAGGCGCCGCGTCCGGTGGCGGCGGCGGACCTGCTGCCCGAACGCGCCCTCGCCGGCGACGGTCACGCCCGACGCACGCTCGCCACCGACATTTACCAGCCATTGGCGGCGGCCGGCAGTGAGCTCGTCGACACCCTCGCGGCGTACTTCGACACGTCCGGTTCGATCGAGGCGACGGCGCGGGCGAAGTACGTCCACGCGAACACCGTCCGCTATCGGTTGCGCCGAGTGCAGGAGATCACCGGGTATTCGCCCCACGATGCCAGGGACGCGTACGCCCTACGCCTGGCGCTCACTCTTGGCCGACTGCTGAGCTAGCGTCCTCAGCCTCTCAGGCCAATATCAGGCTCGGGCGGTGTCCACAACGACCAAGCCTGCCAAAGCGGTGCAACGGGCGTGTCGATTGTAGGAAACCTACAAAGAGGACCGTTATGAATTCGTTGCGTTTCGCGCCGGTTGCTGTCGCCCGATCAGCCAGAGTGGACTCGTGCTCGCAATCGTTGCGCCCGGACAGGGCGCCCAAACCCCGGGGTTCCTGGCCCCTTGGATCGCTGAACCCGCCCTGGCTGATCGCCTGAACTGGCTCAGCACCGTCGCCGGCATCGACCTCGCCGACTACGGCACCAACGCCGACGCCGAGACCATCCGGGACACCGCCATCGCCCAACCGCTGCTGGTCGCGGCCGGCCTGGTCACCGCGCTGCAGCTCTTCCCGAGCCCTGCGGACGGTTTCCGCCGCACCGCGGTCGCGGCCGGACACAGCGTCGGTGAGATCACCGCAGCTGCGGCCACCGGCGTGCTGTCGGCGGAGCAGGCCATGGTGTTCGTGCGGGAGCGTGGCCGGCAGATGGCAGTCGCCAGCGCGGCCCGGCCGACTTCGATGATGGCGGTCGTCGGTGGCGACCCCGCGGAGGTGCTGGCTGCGATCGAGGCCGCCGGGCTGACCCCCGCGAACAACAACGGCTCCGGCCAGATCGTTGCCGCCGGCACGGTCGAGCAGCTCGCTGAGTTGTCCGCCAATCCGCCAGCCCGTGCCCGGTTGATCCAGCTGAGCGTCGCCGGCGCCTTCCACACCGTCCACATGCAGCCCGCGGTCGACCACCTCGCCCGGCTGGCGAAGGCGATGACCACCCGTGATCCACGCACCCGGCTGCTGTCGAACACCGACGGCCAGGTGGTGCAGAACGGTCGCGAGTACCTCGGCCGGCTGGTGAAGCAGGTCGCGAACCCCGTCCGCTGGGATCTGTGCATGCAGACCATGGCCGATCTGGGCATCACCGGCCTGCTGGAGTTGCCGCCGTCCGGCACGCTGACCGGCATCGCCAAGCGCAACCTGAAGGGCGTCGAGCTGTTCAGTCTGAACACCCCCGACCAGATCCCGGCAGCGCAGGACTTCGTGGCCAAGCACGGCGACGTCGGTTCGGCGATGGCCAGCACCCCGTCCTGGATGCTGGTGGTCTCCCCCAGCAAGGGCGAGTTCCGCAAGGCTGACGGCCTAGTGCCCAACTCCCAACTCGCCGGCAATACAGTGATCGGCACCGTGGCCAACCTGCGCGACACCACGTCAGTGGCCACCAGCAATGCCGGGACCGTTACCGAATGGCTGGTCGAGGACGGTGACCCGGTCTCCCCCGGGCAGCCGCTCCTCCGCCTCTACCCCACTCAGGACTCCACAGGAGCAGCATGACCGAAATCAAGGCCAGCACCGGGCCGAAGTACGCCCGCATCCTTTCGGTCGGCTCGGCCGTGCCGTCGAAGGTGATCGACAACGAGCACCTGCTGCAGTACATCGAATCCAGCGAAGAGTGGATCACCCAGCGCACCGGCATCAAGGAACGCCGCTGGATCGCTGAGGACGAGAGCATCGAGACCCTCTCGCTGGCCGCGGCTGAGCAGGCGATCGAGCGGGCCGGCATCAGCGTCGACCAGATCGACGCGGTGATCCTGTCCACGATCTCGCACTACCACCAGACCCCGGCGCTCGCCCCGCAGCTGGCCACCAAGCTCGGCATCCCGGACGCCGCCGCCTACGACATCTCCGCCGCCTGCGCCGGCTTCAGCTACGGCGTGGCCCAGGCCGAGGCGCTGGTGCGCAGCGGCCAGGCGCGGCACGTCCTGCTGATCGCCGGCGAGACGATCAGCGAGATCACCGACCTGACCGACCGTGGCACCGCCTTCCTGTTCGGGGACGGCGCCGGTGCGGTGGTCGTCGGCCCGAGCGAGACCAACGGCATCGGCCCGGTGGTCTGGGGCTCGGACGGCAGCCAGGCCGGCACGATCTGGCAGACCACCGATTGGCACACCGCGGTCGAGCAGGGCACCTGGCCCAAGCTGGGCATGGACGGTCGCGCGGTCTTCAAGTGGGCCACCGGCTTCATCGCGCAGGCGGCCAAGAAGTGCCTGGACGAGGCCGGGCTCACCCCCGACGACCTGGACGTGTTCATTCCGCACCAGGCCAACGACCGGATCACCGACACCCTGCTGCGCTACCTGAAGCTGCCCGAGAAGGTCGTGGTGGCCCGCACCATCCGCCAGTTCGGCAACAACTCGGCGGCGACCATCCCGATGGCGATGGCCGAACTGCTGGAGAGCGGCCAAGCCAAGAGCGGCCAGACCGCGCTGATCATCGGTTTCGGCGCTGGCCTGGTCTATTCCGGCCAGGTCATCACCCTTCCCTGAATCCCCCGGACAATCCGGAACAAAACAAGCCCCGCAACAACTAAGGAGAACCCACATGGCCACCACCGAAGAGATCCGCGCCCAGCTCGCCGAGCTCGTCAACGACGTCGCCGGCGTGCCGGTCGAGGACGTGCAGCTCGACAAGTCCTTCGTCGACGACCTGGACGTCGACAGCCTCGCGATGGTCGAGATCCTCGTCGGCTGCGAGGAGAAGTTCGGCGTCACGATTCCCGACGAGGAGTCCAAGAACCTCAAGACCGTTGGCGACGCCGTCGCCTACATCGAAGCGCACAGCTGACTCGACGCTGATTGAGCTTGTCGGGGCCCTGAACGCTCCCTGAAACACCCTTCGTAGACGCTCCCTGAGCCTAACGAAGGGTGCTTCAGGCGGGCCTTCGACAAGCTCAGCCACCGTTCGCCGGTCGGGTCCCGATGACTCGACCACCCCTACCGAACACCTACCTTCGGAAAGAACCATGATTGAGATCGTGATCACCGGCCTCGGCGCCACCACCCCGCTCGGCGGCGACCTGGCCACCACCTGGGCCGGCCTGCTGGCCGGACGGTCCGGCGTCCGCGCCATCACCGAGGAGTGGGCCGAGGAACTGCCGGTGAAGATCGCGGCCTATGTCGCCGTCGACCCGTCCGAGGTGATCGATCGGGTGAAGGCCCGCCGGCTCGACCGCTCCACCCAACTCGCCCTGATCGCGGCGCGGGAGGCATGGACCGACGCCGGCTTCGACTGGGAAGCCGAAGAGGGCAGCCAGGTCGACCCGCAGCGGCTGAGCGTCTCGCTGGCCAGCGGCATCGGCGGCCTGCACTCGCTGCTCAACAACTGGGACGCCCACCGCGACAAGGGCTACCGCAGAGTCAGCCCGTTCACGATCCCGATGCTGATGGCGAACGCGCCGGCCGCGAACGTGGGCCTTGCCGTCCACGCCAAGGCGGGCGTGCACACGCCGGTTTCGGCCTGTGCTTCCTCCAACGAGGCGATCTCACTGGCCCTGGACCAGTTGCGGCTCGGCCGCGCCGACATCGCGGTGGTCGGTGGCACCGAGGCGACCATCCACCCGCTGCCGCTCGCCGCTTTCGGCCAGATGCAGGCGCTGAGCCGCCGCAACGACGATCCCGAGGGCGCGTCCCGTCCGTGGGATCGTGGCCGGGACGGCTTCGTGATGGGCGAAGGCTCCGCGGTCATGGTGCTGGAGACCCTGGCGCATGCGAAGGCCCGCGGCGCGAAGATCTACGGGACGCTGGCCGGCGCCGGAATCACTGCGGACAGCCACGACATCGTGCAGCCCGATCCGACCGGCGAGGGCCAGTCGGGGGCCATGATCAAGGCGCTCGCCGATTCGGGGCTGAGCGCGGCCGACATCAAGCACGTGAACGCGCACGGCACGTCCACGCCGCAGGGCGACCTGACCGAGGCCGGCTCGATCCGCACCGGCCTTGGCGAGGCGGTGGATAGCTGCGTGGTCACCTCGACCAAGTCGATGACCGGGCACCTGCTCGGCGGCGCCGGCGCGCTGGAGACGATCGCCACCGTGCTCGCCCTGCGCGATCACCGGGTGCCGCCGACGATCAACCTCGAAGACCCGGAGCCCAACCTGGGCATCGACATCGCCGCAAACGTGGCCCGCAGCCTGCCGTCCGGCGACCTGGCTGCGATCAACAACTCCTTCGGCTTCGGCGGTCACAACGTGGCCATCACGGTCACCAACGCAAACGCGACCGTCTGATCGACGACTCAAGGAGCAGCACATGACCCAAGCCACCGCACCGGCGAGGCCCGCACGGCTGCCCCGCGCCGAGGATCCGCGCAACCCGAACTTCCGGCTGGCCGCACTGCTTGACGCGGGCTCGCTGGGCCTGATCAGCCCGGACGACAACTCGGGCATGCTCGCCGCGACCGGGTCGATCAACGGCTCACCGGTGGTGGCGTTCTGCTCGGACGCAACCGTGATGGGCGGCGCGATGGGCGTCCAGGGTTGCGAGGTGGTCGTGCAGGCCTACCGGCGCGCCTTGGTGGACCGCGTCCCGATCATTGGCATCTGGCATTCCGGCGGCGCCCGGCTAGCCGAGGGCGTGCTCAGCCTGCACGCGGTCGGTCGGATCTTCCACGCCATGACCCAGGCTTCGGGCAAGGTGCCGCAGATCTCGGTGGTTCTCGGCGCGGCCGCCGGTGGTGCCGCGTACGGTCCTGCGTTGACCGACGTTGTAGTACTCGCGCCAGAGGGACGCATCTTCGTGACCGGCCCGGACGTCGTCCGCTCGGTCACCGGCGAGGACGTCGACATGCTGCGCCTCGGCGGCCCGGACACGCACGAACGGAAGTCCGGCGTGGTGCATGTGGTGGCCGACGATGAGGCGGACGCGCTCGGCCGCGCCCGCAAGCTGACCACGCTGCTGGCCGCCCAGGGTGGGATCTCCGGTGAGGTGCCCGACACCGACCTCGCGTCCCTGCTGCCGGAGTCGGCCAAGCGCGCCTACGACGTCCATCCGCTGATCAACGGGCTGCTTGATGAGGGCTCGGTGATGGAACTTCACGCACGCTGGGCCCCGAACGTGACGGTCGCCTTCGGCCGGCTCGGCGGCCGCACGGTCGGCGTGGTGGCCAACAACCCGCTGCGCCTAGGCGGGTGTCTCGATTCGCTGAGCGCGGAGAAGGCCGCCCGCTTCGTCCGGCTGTGCGATGCCTTCGGCGTGCCGCTGGTCGTGCTCGTGGACGTGCCCGGCTACCTGCCCGGCGTCGGCCAGGAATGGGACGGCGTCGTGCGCCGCGGCGCCAAACTGCTGCACGCGTTCGCTGAGGCGTCCGTGCCGCGGGTGACGCTGGTCACGCGGAAGGCCTACGGTGGCGCCTACATCGCGATGAACTCCCGCTCGCTCGGCGCCACGAAGGTCTTCGCCTGGCCGGCAGCGGAGATCGCGGTGATGGGCCCGGTGGCGGCGATCCGCATCCTGCACCGGCGCAAGCTCGCCGAGGTGGCCCCGGATATGCTGGCGCAGGTCGAGGCCGAACTGGCCGCCGAGCACGAACGGATCGCCGGTGGCGTCGATAAGGCCGTGGAGATCGGCGTCGTCGACCAGATCATCTCACCAGTTGCCACCCGCTCGGCCTTGGCTGAGGCCATCCGCGCCGCCGACACCGGCGTCCGCGGAAGTCACACGAACATTCCGCTCTAGGCGGCTCAGCCGACCTGGTAGAGCCAGCGCACCGGAGCACCGTCACCGGCGTAGCGGAAGGCTTCAAGTTCGGCGTCCCAGGCTGCCCCCAGCAGTTCGGCGACCCCCTCGCCGAGCGGACGCTGGCCCAGCGCGTCCGCCAGCAGGGCCTGCTTGAGCCGGTCCTCGTGAATCATCACGTCACCGTGCACCCCGATGGTCGCTGAGAACACCCCGAGCCGCGGCGTGTACGCCCAGCGGCTGCCCTCGGTACCGGCCGTGGGTTCCTCGGTAACCTCGAAGCGCGCGCGGACGCAGCGCCGCAGGGCGCTGGCCAGTTCGGCCCCGCGCCCCGCCGGACCGTGCCAGTGGTACTCGGCGCGCAGTGTTCGTGGCTCGGCCGGCTGTTCCGACCAGCTCAGTTCGACCGGCGCGCCAAGGACTGCGCCCAACGCCCATTCCAGGTGCGGACGCAACGCAGCCGGCGCGGAGTGGATCCAAACGATCCCGCGCGTGCCAGACATCAGTTCCCCAATCGCCGAGATATGCCTTCCCCAGCTACCTCAGCCTCTTGGGTGACCCCATTCTGCACCTCGGGACAAGCGCAGGCCAGCCCTGCCCACTCCCCTTCCGTCCTCGCTCCCGAATGGGACGTTTACTCCCGATAATTCGGGAGCGAGAGTCCCATTCGGGAGCGAAGTCCGGAGAGTGGGTCTCGCCGGCCAGCTGGCGAGGGGCGGGCGCGGTCCGCTGCTTCTGGTTAGCTAGACCCCATGGAACCGATCGCCGCCAACCTGAGCGCCATTCGAGCTCGGATCGACGCCGCCAGTGCCGCGTCCGGACGCGCGCCCGGTTCCGTCCGCCTGCTGCCGGTGAGCAAGACCCGTCCGCTACCCGACCTGCAGGCGGCGATCGAAGCCGGTTGCACCCGCTTCGGGGAGAACAAGGCCCAGGAACTCGAGGCCAGGTCGTTCGCTCTGGCGGACGTGCCCGGCCTGGAATGGGTGATGATCGGCCACCTGCAGTCGAACAAGGCCAAGCTGGTGGCCCGGTACGCCAGTGAGTTCCAGGCGCTCGATTCGGTTCCTCTGGCCGCCGAGCTGGATCGGCGGCTGCAGCCGCTGGGGCGTCGTCTGGACGTGCTGATCCAGGTGAACTCGTCCGGCGAGGAGTCGAAGTTCGGGCTGCCACCCGACGAGGTGGTCGCCTTTGCCCGGGAACTGACCACCTTCGACGCGCTTCGGGTGCGCGGCCTGATGACGCTGGCACTGCCGTCCGCGGTGAAGCCCCAAGTGGCGGCCTGTTTCGCCCGCATGCAGCTCGTGCAGCAGCTGCTGCGCGAGGCCGGGATCGCCGGCCAGTCGTACAACGAACTATCGATGGGGATGTCGGGCGACTTCGAGTTGGCGATCGCGCACGGCGCCACCCAGGTGCGCATCGGGACGGGCATCTTCGGTGCCCGCGATTACGGGCCGAACGACGACCGGGACGGAGACCAGGAATGAGCGCACTGACCGCACAACTTGAGGCCGAGGCGTTGGAGCTGCGCTTCGGCGACTTCACTCTCGACGATGCCTGGGAGCTGGGATGCAGCATGCGTGCGGCCGCGGCGGACGCGGACCTGCCGATCGCGATCGGTATCGTGCTCGGCGAGCAGCGGGTCTTCCACACCGCGTTGCCCGGCTCCAGCGCCGACAACGACGACTGGCTGGCCCGCAAGACCCGGGTGGCGCTGCGCTACGGCAAGGCGTCGCTCGCGGTCGGTGAGGCCTTCCGCGATCGCGGCGGCGACTTCGACACCGACGGACGCCTTGACGTCGCCCGCTACGCGGCGGCCGGCGGTGTCGTCCCGATCCGTCTCGCAGGCGGCACTGTGATCGGGGCGGTCGGCGTGTCCGGACTCCCCCAGCTCGAGGACCACGCCTTCGTGGTGGCGCAACTGCGCGCTTTCCTGGCCGACCGCTAACTGGGCCACACCGGGTCCTACGGCCAGCGGGCACCGAGCGAGATCATGGCGAAGGCGGCGAGCACCGCGAAGGCCAGGGCAAAGCCCGCGTACTGCTCGGTGACCTCCTGGTCGACCTTCACGTAGCCGACCGACTTGGCGATCGCGGAATAGACCTCCTTCAACTCACCGAGCGAGCCTGCGGTGAAGGTCTTGCCGCCAGAGATCCGCGCGATCTGGGCCATCTGCTCCGGGTCGGCGGGCACGGCCTCACGGCGTCCGCTCGTCTCCACGTAGCCGCCAGCGGTGCCGAAGGCGATCGTGTGCACCGGGGTCTTCCGCTTCTTGGCCTCCTGGGCGGCCTGGGTCGGAGGCCGGCCATTGTTGCTGGAACCGTCGCTCAGCAGCACGATCGCGCCGGGCGTCGGCTCGTCCGGGTTGTCCGGGTCTGGCGGCGCCTGTTCCAGCGCTTCCAGGGAGGCGAAGATCGCGTCGCCGGTCGCCGTCGAGGGCGCGACCTGCAGGCTGGAGATGGCCGCAGCGACCACGCCCCGATCGGTGGTCGGCGGCACCAGGATCGTCGGATAGCCGGCGAAAGCCACCAGCGAGACGTTGAACCCGACCGGCAGCATGGTCAGGAAGTCCTGCGCGGCCTGTTTGGCCGCCTCCAGGCGGTTCGGCGCCACATCCTCGGCAAGCATCGAGCGGGAGACGTCCATCGTGAGCACCACGGTGGCCCGCTCGCGCGGCACCTCCACCTCACCCTTGGGTTGGGCGAACGCCAGGTTCAGCGCAGCCAGCGAGAGCACCGCCGCGCCTACGGCGGCATGCCGCTTCCACGCCTGCTGCTTCGGCAGCACCCGCTCGAGGTTCGTGATCGCATGCGGACGCGCCTTCGCCCGACGGCGCCACAACAGCAGCACGTACAGCCCCACCAGCAGTGGGATCAGCACCAGCCACCAAAGGCGCTCCGGACGCATGAACTCGAGGTCCAGCATCAGGGCCACCTCGCTCCGAGTGAAACCGCAGCCAGCGCCGCGACCACGGCGAAGGCCAGACCGTAGCCCGCCCATAGCGCGGTGGTCTCCTTCTTCACCGGGGTCTGGCCCACCTCGCTGCGGATGTTGTTGTAGACCTTGTCCAGCTGACCGAGGTCCTCAGCGGTGTACATCTGCCCGCCTGACGTGTTGGCGATGTTGGTCAGCAGCTCCTTGTCCGGCGGCACCCGTTCGCGCTTGCCATCCAGATCCACATAGCCGTTGTCGGTGCCGTAAGCGATCGTGTAGATGGGCACGCCCTGGGTCTTGGCCTCGGCCGCCGACTGCATCGGCGACCGGCCGGCGGTGTTCTGCCCGTCCGACAGCAACACGACCGCCCCCGGCGCAGGACTGGAGTCGGTGCCCTTCGGCGCCAACTGCAACGCCGCCAGCGCGGTGTAGACCGCCTCCCCCACCGAGGTCGAGTCTTGCAGCTTGAGCCCGTTGATGGCCTGGGTGGCCTGCACCCTGTCTGTGGTCGGTGGCAGCCGGACGGACGGGTTGCCAGCCAGGCTGACCAGGGACACGTTGTACTGCGACGGCAGTGCTTTGATGAAGGTCAGCGCCGCCGCCTTGGCCGCGTCCAGCCGGGAGGGCTTCACGTCCGTGGCCTGCATCGACTGGGAGACATCGATCACGAGCACGACCGTGGCGCGCTCGCGCGGCACCATCTCGATGCCGTTCGGACGCGCCCAGGCGAAGCTCAGCGCGAACATGGCAGCCAGCGACAGCGCCACCGCGAGATGCCGGCGCCATTGCGACTGCTTGGGCACCACCCGGCCGAGGATGCTGGTATTGGTGAAGCGCATGCCGGTCTTCTTCTTGCGCAACACCAGGAAGATGTAGCCGGCGATCATCAGCGGAATCAGCGCCAGCACCCAGAGCCGCTCCGGGTTGACGAAGGTGGGTGGCCACTCGATCACTTGGTCACCCCCGCCGGTGGCTGGTGCAGCATGCCGGCGGTGCGTCGGTAGGCGAGCACGAAGCGGGCGATGTCATGCACCCAGTCTCGGTCGGTACGCAACTGGATGTGCGCGGCCCCGGCCCGGCGCAGGGCCACCCGGACACGTTCGCGCTGGGCCGCGGTGGCCGCGTCCATGCGTTCGCGAGCAGCTTCGTCGGACGTGTTCACGTACCGCTCGAAGTCGGTCTCCGGGTCGCGGATCAGCAGTTCGCCGACGTCGGCGAACTCGACCTCGTGCCGGTCGACCACCTCCACCGCGAGCACCTGATTGCGCACCGCGAGTTCGCGCATGGGCCGCTCCCACTCGGGTGCGACGTTCGCGTCCAGCTCGAAGTCTCCAGGGGTGAGGAAGTCGGACACGACCACCCGCATGCCACGGCGGCGTTCGGCCCTGGCCAGCCGCTGCACACCGGCGGCAAGGGTGTACGGGCCGGTGGTGTGGTCGGACACGATCGGCTCGGTGAGCATCCGGCGAAGCAGTCCGTAGAGCGCGGTGCGCCCGGATTGGGCCGGCAGCCGCTTGATCTCGTCCGGCCGCATGATCAGCCCACCGAAACGGTCGCCCATCTTCTGGCTGAGGAACCCGATCGTGGCGATCGCGGCGATGCCCAGATCGCGCTTGGTCACGCCCTCAGTGCCCCAGTTCATGGACGGGGTGACGTCGAGCAGCGCCCAGATCTCCAGTTCACGGTCGGCGATCGTGTCCCGGACGTGCGGCACCGTGGTGCGCGCCGTGACCGCCCAGTCGATCTTGCGGACGTCGTCCTGCCCCGGCACGTAGGCGCGCGCGTCGTTCGCCTCCGATCCCGGGCCGGGCAGCAGGCCCTGGTGGTCGCCGTGCAGGAAGCCCTCCAGGCGGCGGACGATCGTCAGCTCCAACCGACGCAGCGCGGCCTCGGGCGCGAGCTTGTGCAGCGGGATCGTCGCGCTCTTCGGCTCGGCCAGCACTGAACCCACCGCGCCGAGGTCTTCGGGCGGTGGTGCGAAGCCGGGCTGGACGGACACGCTCAGCTACGAGCTTCCGGGGCGTAGCGGTGCTGGGTGTGGGCAGCCTGACGCTGCTGGTTGTGCCACACCGGGGTGGGCGGCGGCACCATGGCGACGATCCGCTCGACCACCTGTGCGGAGGTGATGTTGTCGGCCACAGCGTCGAAGCCGAGCACCATGCGGTGGCTCATCACGTCGCGGGCCACGGCCTGGACGTCAGTGGGCAGAACGTAGTCACGGCCATGGATCAGGGCGAGGGCGCGCGCCGCGGCGACCAGGCCGAGGGTGGCGCGTGGCGAGCAGCCGACCTGGATCACCGAGGTGAGATCGGGCATGCCGAACTCCTCCGGCGTCCGCGTGGCCAGCACCAGCCGCACCACGTACTCGGCCACCAGGTTGTGCACGAAGACGTTGGACGCCTGCTCCTGCAGCTTGAGGATCGTCTCGGGCTCCAGCACGGGGTTCGCCGAGGGCGGCCGGACGCTCATCCGGCGGAGGATCTCGAACTCCTCGTTGCCGCGCGGGTAGGGCACGTCCACCTTCAGCAGGAAGCGGTCGCGCTGCGCCTCGGGTAGCGGGTAGACGCCTTCGGACTCGATCGGGTTCTGGGTGGCGATCACGATGAACGGCTGCGGCACCTTGTAGGTGTGGCCGCCGATGGACACCTGCTGCTCGGCCATCAGCTCCAGCATCGCCGACTGCACCTTGGCCGGTGCCCGGTTGATCTCGTCGGCGAGCACGAAGTTCACGAACACCGGGCCGAGCGCGATGTCGAACTTCTCCTGCCGGGCCGAGTAGATGCGGGTACCGACGATGTCGGACGGCACCAGGTCGGGGGTGAACTGGATACGCGCGAAGTCGCCGCCGACGACGGTGGCAAAGCTGCGTACCGCAAGGGTTTTCGCGACGCCCGGGACGCCTTCGAGCAGGCAATGGCCCTTCGCCAGCAGCGCGACCATCAGCTGCTCGACCATGTGCTCCTGCCCGACGATCACCCGCTGCACTTGCGCGATCGCCTCGCCGAGCAACTTGGCCGCGTCGGTCGTCTCGGACTTCGCCGAGGCCGCGGACGGGGCGGCGGGCGCCGGGGTGTTCGGCACATGGGTGACCGGAGGCTGGACCGGGGGCACCGGCACGCCTGCCGGGTAGCCGGCTGGTTGGTTCTGATCCGTCACGCGTCTCTCCTGGCACTGGCCTGTCGAAGGTTCGCTCAACGATACCGGCTGGCGCTGTGCGTCCCCTGTGAAGGTCGGCGCAACCGCGTCCCGCTGGTGGGCGTGGGGCACAATGGGTGCCACCCGCGGCCACCGACCGCATTCACGATGGGACGAGATGAGCGCAGACCCGCCGGAGCCGCAGCCACCGCTGCTGTCGCCGCTGCTGCCGTCCGACCCGCCAAAGGTCGCCGACTACTGGCTGGACGCGCGGCTGCTGGCCGGCCCGTCCGGAGTCGCCTACGTGGCCCACGACCCGGCGAACACGCCGACGATGCTGATCCTGCTGTCGGAGGGTGCAGCCGCGGACGCAGGCGCCCGCGACCGCTTCGCCGGCACCGTCAACGAACTGCACATCGACACCGTGCTGGCCCGCGGCGGCCGTGGCCAGGCC
>Ga0116180_1000395_pt1 | contig 41184 bp, 23 predicted proteins | sample AD_UKC073_MetaG_FD_89804 | JGI IMG/M metagenome (GOLD analysis project Ga0116180, IMG submission 89804) | Active sludge microbial communities of municipal wastewater-treating anaerobic digesters from USA - AD_UKC073_MetaG | ecosystem: Engineered > Bioreactor > Anaerobic > Digestate | place: USA... | reverse complement strand
TGCGTGGTTTGGGTAAGGGGCGGATTTCGGCGATAGGAATATTTCTCTTGCACAAGATAAGCGTCTCACCCCGCTCGAGGGCAGGCAGGTAGCGGGACAAGTGGGTTTTGGCTTCGTGGATGTTGAGTTTTAGCATGGGCTATTACCTAATTCATAACTTAGTTCACTCATGTAGTGTGACATTGGCTTGATGCAATTTGCAAGTAGCGACCGCCGATCCGGCTTTTTACAAACTTCGAGGAATTTCCATGACCAAGAAAAGCCCGGTTTTTGCGCTCGATGTGCCGCTTCGAACAGTGCCCTCACTTTATCCAGAGCCTTTTGCATCGCGCGTTGAGGGTCGAGAGAAACGACAGCTGGGCGACTTTTTTGGACTGACTCACTACGGCGTCAATATCACCCGTTTGAAGCCCAATGCGATTTCCGCCTTGCGCCACGCCCATTCGAAACAGGATGAGTTTATGTACATCCTGCAGGGACAGCCGACTTTGCAGACGGATGACGAGCGCGTTCTGCTTTCTCCCGGTATGTGCATTGGTTTTCCTGCGGGCGCAGGAAACGCCAATCATCTTGTTAACGAAACCACTGAGGACGTTCTTTACTTGGAAATCGGAGATCGGACGCCTGGAGATGAGGTTGCCTATCCAGACGATGATATTCAGGCATTGTCGGTCGATGGAAAATGGATTTTCACTCATAAGGATGGAAGCTCTTATGGTTGAAATCCGCATGTCCCACTGCGGGTAGGCGTCATTGCCGATTCAGTTCATTCCTGTCGAAAGCCACTGTCATCATACCTTCGTCATGATTTGGTGTAATGAATACGCAGCCTTTGTCGATGCCGACGAGGGGTAGCGAATGCATTATTTTCATGACTATTTCGACAGGATCGATGATGAAACTGAAGCTCAAAACGATCGCGGCTGCCGTCATGGCAGGCTTGTCAGCGCCGGTGTTCGCGCTCAACATCCTGGTCTCCAACGATGACGGTTTGACCAGCAACCTGAAGGCGTTGTACGAAAGATTGAAAGCCGAAGGCCACGACGTGATCATCTCGGTGCCGTGTTCCGGCCAAAGCGGTCGCGGAGCGGCCATCGTGATGTACAGCAGCAGCACGATCGATGCCACCAATGATTCGCAAATCACCAGCGAGAGCGGTTGCCACAATGGCGCAGCGCCCATCGGTGCACCATCGGTGGGTCCTTTCACCAAGGCCGGTTTTACCAACGGCGATTACCATTATGTGCATGGCACGCCGGTCATGGCGACCATGTACGGTCTGGATATCCTGGCCCAGCAGCGCTGGGGTAAAGCGCCCGATCTGGTGATCTCGGGGCCGAACGAAGGTCAGAATGTGGGCCATATCATCGTCAGCTCCGGTACGGTGAGCAACGCCCAATTCGCCGCCTCGCGGGGCATTCCCGCGGTCGCGCTCAGCGCCGGCACCGATACGGTCGACAATAGCACTCTGGCAAATCCCAATTCGGCGATCGTCGCCGACCTTTCCATTACGCTGCTGCGTGAACTCGAATACAAAGCGCAGAAATACGGCGGAGCGCTGTTACCGGGCAGTATCGCTCTCAATGTCAACTTTCCCAATGCCGTGACTGCAACGACCCCATTTGTGCCGACGCGAGTCGGTTCCTTCGACCTCTATAATTTGAAATTCGTGACTTCGCCTTATATCGGCCTCGGTTATACACTCAACGATCCACGTGCGGCCACAGCTGCCCAGGCCAATGATGAATCGGTCGTGGTCGCCAATCATAAGATCGCTGTTACTCCGATGCAGGTTGGTTACGAAGCGATTTATGGCGCTCAAGTTTTGATGAGCAATTATCTTGATGGATTGTTTTGATCCAAAGAGTTGGGCTGTGACGAGCTAACTGAGAACGGTAATGCATGAATCGCCCGGTCGTGGGTGATGACGAAACGGGACTGTAATTTGCAGTCCCGTTTCGTTTGCGGCGATATGTATCGGCTATGATATATGAGGGGTTTGCAGAAAAAAACGAAAAATACAGCGATAATGATAGATGCATCCCTATTGGAGATATAACATGAAAAAAAATACAGTTATCGGATGGCAATATGGGCCTACCCTTTGTCGGGCCATAGGGCTGAATATCATGCTGGCGATAGTGCTTACGCTCGGCAATCCTCCCGATGCCAGTGCTCAAGGCTATTCCTCTATTCCAAAGACCGGCATCTATGGCTGGCGGTATAGCAATGACATTCTGCAAGGTGTCACGCTGAGTGATGTCTTTACCTTCAACGATACGATCACCACGGATTTTGGACCGGCTTACGCCAACGTCTGGACCAGTCCAGCCAATTTCCTGCAATGCAAGCCGCCAACGGGCAGAAAATTCTCTTACGCGCTTTGTTATTACTCTGGACCGGATGCGCCAACGGGACATGATTCGGGTAATCCTTCGCTACCCTGCAAGCTGTCCGCTGATGGGGTGGTGGCCAATTGCGCCTGCTATGAAATATCGACCGATGATGTGTCTCCCAGAATTCCCTATTACGTCGATCTCCATGTGATTTCCAACCTGTCCATCTATCAGGACACCGTGGAAGCATGTGGAAAGGAAGGGGAGAAATGCGCCGCTACCGATCGCGATCCGCCGGTGTGTGAGGCGATCAATACCAATCTGCTAGTGCCTGGCGCTGATCTGATTTCTGTTTTCTCGCCAGTTTACTCCAGCAGTTATTTTACCAAGAACCAAAGTAATTCCACGGAATGTGTCGGTAATAACGCCGGAATTTATGCCGGTTGCATGACAGCGCCATGCTATCGCACCGGTGAAAAGGATGCCAGCGGTCGTAATATCGTCGAGTGCAAATGCCCAGTCTACAATGGACCTTATCAGGTGGGGCAGGCCAATCAGAGCTGTAATGCCAATAGCTCTGGCAATGCCATCGGGGATGGTCGAGGCTCCAATGTCTGGTCGGCGGCCTACAATCCAGCCGGTGGTCCGATTACCTTGCCGGAAGGTGCGTGTGTTCCCGATCTGCCAGGCGATAAAGGCTGTGGTCTTTTGGACCCAGCGAAGGATTACAGCAAGATCGTCGATCCTTCTGGTGCACTGTGCAAGAACGTCTGCGCCGCCTATGGGGGAGGCGTCAATGCTTCGGGCATTCAGGTGGGTTATTCCTGTGATGCAACCCTGTGTACGACTATTGGGATTGGCCAGGAAAACAACTCCAGTTTTCCTCCTTCGCACAATGCCCAGCTCGGTTTGATGGGGCAAGCCTGCAACGGCATTCAGGATGTGAGCGGTATGAAACAGATCCTAATGGTCGAGGCGCTGGCGGAATGCAGTTGCTGCGCCAGCCAGATCTGTGGATGCAGCAATATCAGTGCAGCGACCAATCAGGCCGTGTTCGATCTGAATCAACAACAGCGGGCCGTCGGCATTCAACCGCAATGCGATATCAACGATACGCTTTGCGGTCAGAATCAATAATAGCCTGATCGGTCTTTTGCCTCGGCAGCACGGTGTGAATCGTCCGCGCTGCCGAGGTGGCGCATCTTATCGGCGTTCAGGATGAATCGATGATCGATACTCTCTTGTTGGACTGGGGCAATACGGTGATGGTCGATTTTCCCCAGCAGTCTGGTCCGATGTATCGCTGGCCGTGGGTAGAAACGCTCCTTGGAGCGGAGAAAAGCCTGTCCCGGCTGTCCCAGCGCTATTGCTGTTGCTTGGCGACCAATGCCGCGGATTCGACGCGTCAGGACATTCGTCAGGCGCTCGATCGCGTCGCTATCGGACAATATTTCCAAGAAATCTTCTGCTATAGGGATATTGGCCACGCCAAACCATCCGCAGAGTTCTTTGCTTTCATCCTGGCCAGCCTCGGTAAGGAGAAAGCCAATCTGGTGATGATTGGCGATGATCTGGAAAAGGATTATCTGGGGCCGATGCGATATGGGGTGCGTGCTGTCTTGTTCGATCCGTGCAACATCGCGCCGCCAGGCATGTTGCGCGTGGCGGGCTGGGTGGAAATCGAGGGTATGATCGAGACGCTGAATCGATCCGCTGTAGCCTGAAAGCCAGTACAGACGCCGCAGCCGGTCGCTGACCGGTTGCGGTTTGTCCGCTGCGGTTTATGGTGTGCTGGTGGCTTGACCCTGGTCCTTCTTGGCGAACCGCCGCTGCAACCGCCGCAAGCTCTTGAAGGCCAGCGCGCGAATGGCGCCATCTTCGCTCTTGTTGGCCAGAATGTTTTGCAATGCGGTTTGCGCAGCTTGGCTGTCCAGGCAACCCAGCGCTGCAATCGCACTCGACCGCATGGCCGTTTCTCCATCGCTGGCACCAGCGCGCTGGGCCAGCGCCGCAATGTCTCGCCGCTCCAGATAAACCGGCAACGCCGCCTGAAGCTGTTCGGCATTGGTCAGCAGGGGGCTGCTGGTATCTGCCAGGACAGCTTGCAGAACCGGACGCAAGGCCGCGCTATCGGCGTTCTTGAGCTGTTCCAGATGCCGTAGCGCCGCTTGGCGGTTCAGCCGGGCCAAGGCCGCGCTGGCGGCCGCCCGCAGGCGGGCATCGCCGTCTTCCAGGAGGGGCAATAGCGCCGGACCGTCTTTGGCGTCGCCGCAGACGGCCAGGCCATGGATCGCTTCGCAGCGTACCGCCGCCGGATGGCGCGGATCGGCCAGCGCGGCGCGCGCGGCTGGCGCGATAGCCAGTTGTAGCCGCTGGGCGGCCCATAGGCTGGCGCGCCAAGCCTGCGCTTCGGCATGGGCCAGCTCTTCCTGATGTTGTTCGGTAGCGCGCCGCCAGCCCTGCGCCGCCTGCTCCAGCGCCGCCTGCACCGCGTCGGCCAGACTACGGTCGCCGCTGTTGCCGGCGATCCAGGCTGCTTCGACCCGTGTCGCGGCATCGGCGCTGTGCAACAGCTCGCGCAGCGCGTCGTGGGCGAAGGTTTGCCGCCGAATCAGGCCGCGCCGCAGGCGTTGCTGTACCTGATGGTCTTTCACCAAGCCTAGCCGCTGGGTCAGCGTGGTCGGGTCGCCCTGGCGGGCCAGGAAGCGCGCGGCGGGTTGGCTGATCTCGGCGAATGGGCTGTTCAGGGCCAGCAGATTTACTCGGGTGGCGTCATTGGGATAGATGCGCCGCAAAGCGTCCAAGCCGGCTTGGCGCAGCTGGGCATCGGGCTGGCGCAACAGCGACTCCAGCACCGGTTCGGAAGCGGTCGCGCCGAGATGACCCAGCTCGACAGCCGCTTGCCGGCGAGTCGCGCCGTCTTCGCCGACATCGCTGGCGAGGCGTTCCAGCAGGCTACGACTGCGTTCGTCGCCCACTCGGCGCAGGCCGCTCAAGGCCCGTCGGCGCAATTCGCCCATCCCTTCGAGCGCCAGACGCTCCAGGGTGTCGCGCAGCCGCTGCCGTTCGTCGGCGTCGCGCAGGCGGGGCAGCAGCGCGCCCAGCGCCTCGGCGGCGTCGGCGGCCAGCGCCCGGTCGTCGGCGGGCAGCTCGGCGCGCGGATCGAGCAGGGGTTCCAGGTATTCCAGCGCTCGGCGGTCGCCCAGCTCGCCCAGCGCGGCGACGGCGCGTTTCCGTTCCGGCTCGGTTCCAGCCGTGAAGGCCAACAGCAAGGGTTGGAAAGCCTCGGGGCGCTGTTGCTTGGCCAGGCCCTCGGCGGCGGTCAATAGCAGTTCGCGGCGACCGCCGGCCAGCGCCCGGGTCAAGGGTTCCAGGCTAGCGCCCGGCATGCCGGCAACGATGCGTTGCGCCAGTTGCGCGCAAGCCAGTGTCCGGATCGCCTCGTCGCGATCGTCCAGTAGCCGGACCAGCAAGGTTTCCGCCGGCTTCGCTTCCAGCGCGCCCAGAATTTCGACCACGCGGGTTCGGATCGCGGTGTTGTCGTGATCGAGCAGGGGCGACAAGGCTTGCAGCGCGTGCTCTTCCTGGTAACGCGGATAGAGCTGTCCGTCAGCCCGTTTTTGCTTGGGCTGAATCTGGTCACGCAATAACTGCGTCAGTACATCCAGGGCTTGGCCGTGATAGGTGGCTTTGTCTGGGTCCAGCAGCCAGCGTCCCAGCAACGGCACGGCGGTGGCGTGGCCGATGCGACCCAGGGCACGCAGCAGGACCGGGCGCTCGGCGGTCTGGTCGGGATCGTCTTCCAGCCGCGCCATCACCGCTTCGGCAGCGCCCGCTGCGGTCGACTCGTGCGGGCGGGCGTGGGCCAAGGCGACCAGGGCTTCCAGGGCGCGGTTAGTGTTGCGTGCGTCGCTATGCAGCGCGGCCGCCAGCACATCCAGGGCCAGGGGATCGCCGCGCTGGGCCAGGCCGACGGCGGCCCGCAAGCGCAATTCCTCCTGCTCGCTGGCCAAGGCCCGGCTCAAGGCAGTTGCGACCCGTGGATCCTGGGCGTCGAGCAGACGGTCCACTACGGTCAGCCGCAAATCGTCGAACCGGCTGTTCAGCGCCAGCAACCAGGGTTCCAGACTGCCGGCGGGATAGAGTCGCGGCAGTTGTTCCAGCGCATGGCGGCGGGTTTCCGGGTTGGCGGCGTCGACTGCGCCACGTGCCAAAGCAGCCGCTGGTCCGTCGCCAGCCAGGGCCAGGGCCAGCAGGCGGTCGAAGGCAGTGCGGCCGAGATCGGCGGCATCCACCGTCAGGGCCAGCGTCAGGGGTTCCAGCGGCTCCTGCGGATGCAGTTCGGCCAGCGCGTTCAAGGCTGCCTGCCGGACCAGATGATGCGGATCGCTCAGCGCCTGGCGTAGCACCGGCAACACTGCCTCGCGGCCGATGGAGGTCTGCTGGGCCAGCATGGCCAGACGGGCGATGCTATCGCGACGCACCCGCTGATAATCGTCGGGGCCTTTGGCGACCGGCGCTTGCCGGATCAAGCCGGCATAAGCCCCGAACGCCAGCCGCCACAGGGTCGCCGCGCTGGCCGTGTCCTGCTCTTTGGGCAAGGGGCGTCCACCGCCGGCGAAGCGCAGGACGGTCAACAAACGCTGAGTGGCGGAGCCGTTCACTTTCTGTTCGCGGCTGAACAGGCTGCGAATCCAGCCGGTCTTGCGCGCCAGCGGCGTTTCGGCTTCGGGCGCGGTTTGCGGCGGGGCTCGATCGGTGGCGATGTCGGCCAGGCGGCCGGCTTCGCGCCAGAAGACTTCCGGCTGTGGCCGCAACCCGAGCACTTGGGCAGCGGCGTAGCGTCGAGCTGGAGAGTCGCTGGCCAGTGCGTTGATGACAGCGTTGAGCAAGCGCGGCCGCTGCGCCGGTTCTGGCCAGTTGCGCATGTCGCTGGCTTTTTCGGGCTGGCGCGGGCCGATCAATTCCAGTCCCCACGGCCCGGCGTCTTCGCCCTGCAAGCGTGCCTCCAGCACCCGCGCGGCGGCGAAGCGGATGTCCGGCTGGCCGGCGCTCAAGGCGCTGAGCAACAGATCCGGTTCCAAGCGCGCCCGCGCCAGGGCGAGATCGCGGGCCACGATCACGGCGAAGGTCAATTCTTGCAGCTCGCGCTCCGGGTCTTCCAGTCCTTGCAGCAGGCCCTGTATCCCGGCGCCGCCCAGCGCCACGAAGCTGTACAACGCGCCGCGCCGGATCGGTAGATGTTCGTGGCGCTGGGTGCCGGCCAGCACCGGCAGCGCGCGGCTGTCGCCCAGCTTGGCCAAGCCATCGCCCGCCCAACTGCGCACCGCCAGATCAGCATGGGCCAGCGCGGCCACCAGCGCTTGTTCATTGCCACTGTGGCAGGCGGTGGCCAGACCGCGCGCGCCTTGTTCCCGCACCAGGGGGTCTTCGTCGTGCAGCAGGCTGGCCAGAGACGGGATACTGGCCGGATCGCCGACATCGGCCAGGGCGCTGGCGGCACGCTGGCGCAGGCTGTCGCTCGGACGGTCGTGGTCGGTCTTGGCGATGCTGAGCAATGCCTGCATCGGTCCCACGGCCCGGCTGTCGCGCCGTTTGCCGCATAGCTCGCCGGCGCGGACTCGCAACAGATAGAACGCGCTTTCGAAGGCGAGGGCGAACGCTTGCGCATCGTTGGGCAACAGCTGGTCGATGGTCTCGATCGCGGCGATGAACTGTGGCGCTTCCTCGGTTTGCAACAATTCGATCAAGCGCTTGCGCAGCGGGGCGGGGTCGCTGGTGTCCAGCGCGCCCTTCAGTCCGGCCAGACGGACTTCGAGCGCGGGTGAATCGAGCGCCGCCAGATGATAGGCGGCTCGTTTCTTGTCGGCGTCTTCCTTGGTCAGGAACTCGTAGGCGGCCAAGCCGACCTCGGCGGCGCGGTCGCCGACCCGCTCCAACAGCAATTCCCTGGCCCAGGCGCGCGACTGGCGGGCCTGACGAGCCAGTTCGTCTACCGCCCAGCGGCGCACATCGGGATGGACCGAGCCGACCGCTCGGCGCAAGGTGGTTTCCGGCCGCTTGCTGTGCCAGGCCCACAAGGTGCGTAGTGCCTCGCGCCGCACGGTCTCGGCTTCGTCGTCCAGGGCGTGGCCGAGCAGGGCGTCGATACGCTCGGCCAGCGCGCCTTGCGCGGTCGTGCCATGCTTGACCAGCAGTTGCAGGGCGCGGGTGCGAATGTCGGCGGCCTGGGTGCGCAGCGCCAGTTCGGCCAAGTCGATCTCGCCGGCTGGTCCTTCCGGTTCGGCCAGTTTGAGCAGGCCGTCGCAGGCATCGGCGCGCACGCCGTCATCGTCATCGTTCAATAGCCATTGCAGCCGCAAGCGTAGCCGCTGATCGCCGGCCAGCATGATGACGGCGTCGGCCATGAACTGGGCGACCATGCGCCGCACCCGGCTGTCCGGTTCCCGGCTGAGCTGCAGGATGGCCCCGCTGGCGCGGTCGTCGCCAAGCCAACTCAGGTACATGGCGCTTTGCAGAGCAAGATCCGGGTAACGGGAAACCAGGGCGGTGAATAGCGGCTCCAACTCCGACTCGGCCAGCGTAGCAGGCGCAGTCGCTTCTGCCGGGACGACGCCTTGGGCTTGGAGTTGATCCAGCATCTTGACCGATTGAGCGCCGGAATGGCGCAGGCGCGCGGCCAGGGTGGGATGGGCCACGATCGCGACCCACAGCGCAGCCAGGCGGACTTCGTAGGCTTCGTCGTTGAACGCCCGGCCCAGCAGTTGGCGGCCTGCTGGGGTGGCGCTCAACCGTTGGCGACCCAGCCGAATCAGCACGGCGCGGCGAATATCGGCGGACCCGCGCTCGAACGCGCCGTGCAAGGGCGCGACGCCGGCTTCGGGGTTGAGGGCCAGCAGACCATCCAGAGCCGCTTCCCGGACTTTGGCGTCGGCGTCGCTCAGGCGCTCGTTCAGCAGGCGTGCCGCTAGCGGCGAGATCGGTCGCAATGCGCTGAGATTCTGTACGGCCTCGAGCCGGATATCGGCATGGCGGCTGGCCAGGATCAGTTGCAGAGCGGACACGGGCGCAGCGGCGTCGATCTGGGTCAAGGCGTTCAGCGCGGCTTTGCGCACGCCCACATGATCGTCGTTCAGGGCCTTGGCCAGCACTGGCCGACTGCGCCGCCGCAGAGTAGCACCCAGCCGTTGCGCGGCTTCGAGGCGTTGTCCTGGGCGGGAGTCCTGGGCGAGGACGGTTTCCAGCCCTTCCCGCGCTTCATCTTCGGCCAGTTGTGCCAGGGCGTCCAGCGTGGCCGAGGACGAGCGCCCGGCCTTGACCTCGTCGAGCAGGCGTTGCAGCCGGGAATCCCAGGTTTCGACGTTGCCTGTCGGATGGCCGCTTTGATCGACCGGACTGAGCCAGATCAGCCGCTGTTCGGTGACCGCGACCAGCAGCCCGCCGCGCTGTTCCGGTTTGGCCTGCGGCAGCGGATCGAACCATGCCAGCGCGCTGGCGCGGCGACCGATGGTCAGGGTGCGCGGCTTGCGGCGCTGATCCAGGGTCCAGATCTTGAGTTCGCCGTCCTCGCCAAGCGAGAACAGCCGACGGGGCAGGGGACGGCCCTGGTCGTCGTTCAGCGCTGCGCTGAACAGCAGGCTGCGCACCGGTCCCTGATGAGCGGCGTCGCCGCTGCGATTTTCTTCGTCGATGGCCCCTTCCAGGAAGCAGATCCGGATCGAACCGTCGCCGCAGCCAGCGACGATTCGCCCGTCGCCGGTGAAGCTCAGTGCGCAGATGCCGCGCGCGCCGCACGGTATGACGCGGGCTTCGGCGTCCGAAAGATTCGCCAGCGGCAGGATGACAATGGTGTTGTCCGCGCCGGCAGCGGCGATAGTGGCTGTTGCGGAGTCCACTGCCACGGCCTGCAAGGCTTGTTCGCTCAAGCGCCGTCGAGCCTGTTCGCGTAGGCGCGGTCGATCGCCGTCCATTTCGATGCAGTGCAGGGCCAGCACGCCGTCATCGCCGACGCTCAGGATTTGCGTGTCGATGATGGCCAGCGCGCGGACTACGCCGTCATGAACGGGTTGCTGCTCGTCCGGTTGTTTGCCGTCACCGCCGATGCGCCAGATCGCTAGATCACCCTTGGCGGTTCCGGCCAGCAGCCAATCGTTGCCGCAAAAGGCCAGCGCGGATGCAGCGGCGTCCAGCGGAGCGCTGAAGCGGGCGTTCAGTTTGGGCAGTTGCAACAGATGAACATGGGAATCGTCCACGCCCACCGCGTCGCGGCGGCCGCCGACCGCGAGGAGTTTACCGCTGGCGGCGACGGCCAATAGGCGTTCGATGTGGGGCGCGTATTGTTTGGCCACGGTGGTTGTTCCTTCAGTGGGATCGGCTATGGAAAATTCAGTGAAGCTCTACAGGTGGATTTTTATATCCTGACTATTTGCACCACTGTCTCTCACATGGAACTCCATCATTATTTCCGTCCATTTTTACATTAGGGCAGTTGCGTAGAAAGAAGGTTGCTTCCTCACAGGAAGTCATTTGCGAACAGTAGGTTCGTCCGTCACATTTGAAATTTGTTTGGACTGAGTTTCTAGGATTTTCAGAGGGCGCTACTGTCAGTGTTCCTCCAATTTTCTCTTCTCGGACACAAGTTATCCCAGGGGGTGTTTTTCCATAGAAAACTTGGCCGTCTTTTGCGATGCATTTTTTGAGGTTGGCAGAATCAACAGATGAATGTTGTGTCAATATTGATCCGCCGGATTGTCTATACAAATGATTTCCATACCAACCAAGGGCCAAGATGATTGCGATTAGAACAATTTTATTCATAAATAATGTGCGATGATCGGTATCGCTATTTAAATAATAAAATTATGCCACCTCTCGCATGGGTCTGACTCTTGGTGGTGGTAGTTCTCGGCCTTCTTTAGCGAAATATTGAATGACATCTTCAACGACTTCACAGAGATCTCCGTAAAGCTGTATGGGGTCATCGCCATGAATACCGGTAATCAAATCTGGGCATTTTCCAATATAAGTTTGGTCCTGTTCATTCCATTCGATCCACTTGTGATACTGGTCGCTTGTCTTCACTTTTTTACGCTCTCTATCGCTAGGTTGATTTGCTTTTCCTGATAGTGTTTTGCATCATCCCCGAATTGACCGCTGATTGTCACTGCACCAGCATATTTAGAATGAACGAATTTTCGGTGTGAACCTTTTCCACCGCCCGATATCTCGCTGAACCCAGCATTTTTCAAATCCTGAATAAGGTCTCTGATTTTTCTTGGCATTGTGAAGTTATCACTTTACGGCCTGTGGCGTTTTTACCCGGCTATCAACTTGTCCCATCGGTAAGTCCACTCGAATTGCCGGATGCGCCTGCCGAATTTGCACTAGCGCGGCGACGCAGTGTTGCCATTCATCTTTGGCGCGGGAATGGCGGAATTCCGCCAGCACCGGCGTTACCAACTCCGCGAAACCGGCGTCACTCAACGCCAGAGTCTTGATGGCTTCGATCAGCCGGCGCTTGCCGATGCTGGCCGGCCACGGTCGTTCCGGTGCGGCTTGCGTCGCGTCCAACTCGCGCCGTTCCATCCGGCCAGGCGGCAGACCGAACAGCATCTTGCGCAGGAATTGGCGCAGTTCCTCGCCCGGAGCGCTGGCGGGTCGCTCGGCGGCTGGCGTCGTCGGTGCGAATTTTCGCCGCTGCCGTTCCCACAACAGTCGCACGGTGAACAGGCCCACTTCGCGGTGCGGGCTTTCCATCAGCCAGGCCAGTCGCGCCGGATCGCTCAGTTGCTCATGATGACGGCGAATCAGGGTCAGCGCGGTTTCCCGCGTGAGCTTGTGGCGGCTATCGGCCAGCTGGAACACCCGCTCCGGTAACAACCACTCCAGCGGCAGGGTCGGCTCGTGCGCGTCCTCGCCCAGGTGCAGCAGTTGTTCGATGGCAAAAGCGCGCGATTCGCGGTGTTCGCTGTCAGCCAGCCGATAGAGCAGGACCGGTTCGTTCCAGTGGCGCAATTCCTCCCGCGCAATGGCGACCGCCAGCCGCCGCAGCTCGGGCCGCTGATCGGCGAACAAGGGTCGTAGCCGGCTGAGCGGATAATCGACCGAACTCAGGCCGGGGCGGATATTCAAGCTGCGCGTTTCCGGATCGTTGGGGCCAACGTGCGGATGATGGGCCTTGAGAAAAGCCGCCGCGAAACGACGAATCGGTTCCGGTTGGGCAGGACCACAGGCCAGTTCCCACAGCACCTCGGTCCCGCTGTGCTCGCTGTTGGCGAAGTTCTCGGGCCGGAACGACGCTAGCAGATAGCGGTGAGCGAAGTCGTGCAGATTTGGATCGGCTTGCCGCGCCATCGCCAGCAGCCAGGGCAAGCCGATGCGGCTGGGCGCGACCAGCTCGGTATCGCCGAGCAGTTGCAGCGCCAGCGGTCGCAGCGCTGGACGCATGGCCAGGCCCTTGAGCCATTCGACATCCAGATCGTCGCCTTGCAGCTTGCCTTGTCGCAACCAGTGGGTGACGGCGTCGCTCAACTGCGGATTCAACAGAGCTTGCTGCAGCCAGTCCGAGCCGATTTCGCGCCCCGGATAGTCCTCCAGCGCCTTGAGCGCCTGGCGGCGGGCCATAACGGTGCAGCGCGGATCGTCCAGTAACTGACGGTAGTAGGCTGCGGGCACCGTGACTTTCGCGTCCCGGTAGAATTCGAGCAGGGCGTCGAGCGCGCTATGACCGCTGCGGCGGGCCAGATGACTGGCGAGCGCGACTTCGATGAATAGCTCGGCGCTGATGTCCTGCGGCTGGAAACCCTGGCGCAACTTGTCCTTGGCCAGCGTGGCGCTGGCTGGGAGGGTCAGCAGTTGCAGCAGGGTCGGCAGACCCAGTTCGGCCGGCTTGCGTTGTTCCAGCAGGCCCACGGCGAAGGTTTGCACCTCCTTCGCCCCTTCTCGCATCAGCTTGACCAGTTCGGCAGCGGCCAGGTCGCTGGCGTAGGCGCGGGCGTAATCGATGGCGTAACGACGCGCTGGCCCGTTGCCGCTGTACAGCAGGCCCAGCACCATGTCGTGCAGGCCCAGCGCTTTCAGTTTCGATTGATGGAATTCCGGGTTGTCGCGCAGCAGCTTGATGACGAAGTCGTGCACGATGTCCAGCGGTTTGCTGCCGAGCCGGGCCAGCCAGGCCGGTTCGACGTGGTGCAGGGTGTCCTGGAAATCTTGTTCCAGGCTGCGAATGGCGAAGTCGCAAACCTGCGCATTCTGGGCGTCTTCCAGCAGACGCAGCAGCGGCGCTGGGCTGAGTTTCCACGCTGCGTCGAACGCGCGCTGCTCCAGCTGATCCGGCAGCCGGCCCGGATGTGGCATGCCCTGATCGGTCGAGCCGATCAGATTTTGATGGCACCAGATCTGGTTGGCGATCCAGCATGGGCGGAAATTGCACTGCGGCGGGTAATGGCGCAATACCTGTCCGGCGAATACGGGAAACAGTTCAGGCAGCGCCATGCCGAGTTGGCGCAGATAGCGCCAGGCCCGGCGGCGCATGTACAGCCAGACCCCACGGGAGATTTCGCTGCCGTTGACGATTGGTTGCACATCCAGGCGGTAACACAGCACGCCCAGCATGGCCATGTCGTGGCGCTGTTCTGCCTGTTTGTAGAGCGCTTTGACGCCGCGCCAGAGGCCCCAGCCCATGGCGTTGGCGGGCAGCTGTGGAATCAGTTCCAGCAACAGGGCGCGAGCCGGTTCGTCGTCGGCTGCGTATAGATCCAGCAGCAGTTGGCCCAGCTTCAGGCGTGGCGGCGGATTGGGGGAGGCCAGTAACGCGGCCCAGGCGCCGAGGCGGGCGGCCTTGATCTCGTCGGCGGTTTTGCCGGCCAGCGCCTGCGGATTCAGCGCCTGGCGCAGACGGTCCAGTGACCAGGCGTCGGGGGCCAGCGGTTGCGCTTGGTAATCGTCGGGCGGATCTTCCGGCTGTCCAGCGGGCGGGTCGGGCTGGCCCAGAAATTCCAGAGTCCACGGCACGAATTGCGGCGCGCGCTGGGCAGCGGCGTGTTCCAGGTCGGCGAACAGGATGGAGCGGTCGGCGGTCATGGGCGTCGCCTATTGCGGTCGGTAGCCGTCGGCTTCCAGCGCCGCACGGATTTGGGCGAAAGCGGCTTCCGCCGCTGCCGGGTCGGCGTAGTGTTCCACGCTATGGGTGTGCAAGGCGTTGCCGTCTACACTCAGCCGCAATTCCAGCCGGCGCTCGCCGATGGTCAAGACTAGGGCGCATTGCGAGGCAGCGGGCGGTGCGGGCGCCGTTTCGGCGGCGGTAGTCGACGCGGCGGCTTCGCTCGGTCCGCCATCGCCGGCGATGTAGCCTTTCCTGGATTTTTCCCGCGCCTGTTTTTCCAGTTCGCGCGCGGCGTCTTCCGGCGAGTCGTAGCGCTTGGTCTGACTTTGACCCTGGCTGCCGATCCGGCCGAAGTTGACTTCCAGATTGGGACCGATGCAGCGCGCGCGCCAGAATTTGTTGGATTTGCTGTCCTGGAAAATCAGGGAAACCTGCCACTCACTCATCCGCGCCACGCGCCTCCAGTTGTTTGAGCTGGGCCAGGAACGGTTGGGCCCGCTCTGGATCGGTCATGTGTAGGAAAGCCACCCAGCCGCGCAGTTGCGCCAGGCTCTCGCCGTTGCCGGGTTTGCCGTTGAGCCGGTTGTGCAGAGCCGCGCGCAGGCGGCGGACCTGGGCGCGCGGCACTCGCGCCGGGCTGCTGTCCGTCGGCGCGGCGTTGACCACCAGGCCGGTCACCGTTTGCCGCCGGCCCAAGCGCAGGATTCGGGTTTTGTCCGGGTGCGGGACGAAGCCTTCGGCCTTGAGAATGAGTCGAGCACAGCGCAGCAACCGGCCTAGCGGCGGTAGCGCAGCGTCGTGCCAGGAAAAGGTCAGGTCGTCGGCGTAGCGGGTATAGCGGAATCCCAGCTTTTGACTCAGGCCAGACAGCCGGCAGTCCAGCCGCAGGCAGATGGTGTTGCTGAGGGCCGGGCTGGTCGGCGCACCCTGCGGCAGGGCGCGTGGTCCGCTGGCGACGTGGTAGTGCTGACCATCGAGTTGCAGCAGCTCCCGAGGGGCTTCGGTGCAGAGCAGGGCCAGCACTGTGGCGACCTGTTCACCGTAGCCGCCTTTGCGGAACAGACCCTTGACCCGTCGCCAGGTGACGGTGGGATAGAAGTGACGGATGTCGAGTTTGACGATGACGCGGGCGCCAGCGTGCACGGCGGCGTTGCTGACGATGCTGCGGCCGGGCAGGAAACCGTGTGCTGCGCCATGCACCGGCAGGCGTTCGGCGATCTGGCGCAGAATCCAGCGCTGCGCTTGCTTCAGGGTTGGTTTGGGGGCGCTGATCAGGCGTGTGCCGCCATCGCGCTTGGGGATGGTCCAATATTGATAGTGGCTGCCGCTGTCCACCTCGCGGTGAAACGCTAGCCAGCGCAGACGCGGGATGGACAGGTCGAGCGCCTTGGCCAGGGCCTGGGCGTCCTTGAGTTCCGGCAGGGCGTTGAGTTCGCGCCGGGTTTCGGGATCGGGCAGGTCGTAGCGGTCCTGATCGGGGGTGTCGTGGTGGAACACTCCCGCGCCGAGATGGACCAGATGAGCCTGGCGGAAAGCGGCCCAGCCCTGTTGGCGCAACTGCTTGCGCACGCGGCGCTCTTCTTCCCGCCGGGCTTTGTATTGGTGGAGGGCGGCACCAGACAGCTTGCTGGGGTCGGTGGTCTCGTCCAGCAGGCCCAGTTGTCGCAGCCGGGTCACGACCCAGCGTTCGATATCGCCGACTTGGGCGATGTCTTCCCAGGTGGGGGGTGTTTCGCTCATGTCGTGTCCAGACCGAGCGTGAGGATTGCTGGAGCGTGAGGCATAAACCGCTACTTCTCACAAGGGACACGGTAGGCTCACCGGCCAGCCGCCAGTACCCGGCCACAGTAGTTGGCGGAAACCGCGGTGGCGTGGTTGGCCCAGCTCCGCCAACTACTGTGGCCGGGTACTGGCGAAGCTGGCCAAGAACAGCCTACCTTGTGGCGTGTGTGGCGTTGGAATTCCCGGACGGCGCAACGCCGCCCAAAAGGCTAATGGAGGAACGCCTCACGCTCCAGCAATCCTTACGCTACGGGCTTTTGGCTCCCTTGTCAAAGGTTGTTATAAATTGTTATCAATCAACTGATTGCACTGTGCACTAGGCCGCACTGGCGTCGATGAAGCCCTGTCGGGTCAGACCGTCGAGCCGGGCGAAATAGGCGTCGCGGGCCTCTTCAGCGTGGTTGAACAGCAAGCGTTGCTGGCGCAGGGCCTGCGGATCGCTACCCCAACGCAGCAGGATTTGCCGGTCGTCCAGCGAAATACGATAGCTCAGCACATGGGTTCCCTGCCGGCGGGTCAGGATGCGGGTTTCGGCGCGGATCAGCCGCCGGCCTTCGGCGGTTTCCCGCGCCTGCTCCAGCGCCGCTTGTTCGCGGGCGTAGCGCAGCCGTAGCGCGATCATGTGCGGGCAGGGGCCTTGCTTGAGACCGGCGCGGCGGAAATCATGGCAGCTGCAACTGGCTTTGACGGTGCGACCTTCGCGGTCCAGAGTGAACGAGGTCTGATAATGCCGATGGGCTTGGCGGTCCTGGACTTCGCCGTCGATGGTGGTGCCGTCCAGACCCAGATCGTGGATGCGGGTCAGCTGCACCTGATCGGCCGTTGCCAACAGCCGGTGGGCCTGCTCTTCGCGGGTATCGCGGTAGCGCAATCGCTCCAGTTCCAGTGGCTGGGCCAGCAGTGGTCGATGGCGGAACAAGCCGTTGGCGATGTCGTGAGCCAGCGTTCCTTTGAGCAATTCCTGCAGTAACGCTTGCCGGATCGTCTGGCGTGGCTGGCGCAGGGTTGCGCTCAGAGCATCCAGCGTCGATGGACCCTGTTCGCTCAGTTGCTTGACGACCCGCTTGGCCAGGATCTCATCCTCGCTGGTTCCAGGGGCCAGCAGGTCGAAGCTGGCGATGCCGGCCCAGCCACTATCGGTCCAGCCGCTCAATGCCAGGGTCAGGCTGGCGGATTCCAGGTCCAGCACGTAGAACGCCGGCAGTCCCGCGCCCAATAGGTAGACATCGACCGCCTTGGCATGGGGCAGCAACGGGCCGAGCAGGCTCAGGCGCTGGCGGCCCCAGGTGCGCACCACTTGCGGCGTTTGGCCCTGGTATGGGGAACCGCTGGTCGCGATCACCTGTTCCCAGGGCTCCAGCACCAGCCGCGGCAACTGGCCGGGGATCAATTCGTAGCGCAGGGCGCGCGGCGCGGTCTTGGCCTTGCGCAGCCGCAAGCTCAGCAGCACGTTGTACAGGTCGACCGGCGCCAGGCGTACCCGTGCAGCGGGCAAGGTCGAGGCGGTTTGCACCTGCCCGAAGGCCCGTAGCCAGCGATACGGTACCCGCACGGTCCTGGCGTCGCCGGAGGTCGAGGGGTAGGCGCGCAGGATGGTGGCGCGGTAGGAACGGATACCGGCCAGCGCTTCCTGTAGCGCCGGGGTGAAGCGGAGGTGCGAGGCGCCCGCGGCGAAATGCTCCGTCTGATAGGCATGACCGGCCTTGAGATGCAGGCGGGCGTAGGTCGATTCGTCGCGCGAGAACACTTCGAAATCCATCCCATCGGCGTCGACGCTCACCAGCGGGTCCAGCGGCGCTTCCTGTTGGGTCGCTTCGCCGTATTTGGTGGCCAGGAAGGCTTTTTGCGCTTCCCACACCGCCTGGGTGGCGCGCTTGCCCTGGCGCAGCAGATAGGCCAGATAGTCGGCCCGGTCGCTGGCCTGGCGGCGCAGATCGCTGGCCAGCGCCTCGCCAAGAACCCGCAGGCTGTTGCGCACTAGGTCGGGCCGGAGGATTTCAGCCTCGATCCGGACTTCGGGCCGCGCGCCATCCAGCGGTAAATCCAGCAGATAGGCGTCGCTGTCGCCAGCGGGGGCGGTGAATTCCCGGTAACGGTGGATGACTTCGGCGCTGGTCATGTAGGGGTGGACCTTAACGATGGGTCTCTTCGATCTGGATATTTCGTCATGCTAACACGACATATAAATTATAGTGCAATAGTCGGGAAAAGTGGTTTATCGACGTTTTCAAAAGTTTCATCGGTCGGTCGCCGTGCATCCGTGCATCCGTGCATCCGTGCATCCGTGCATGCGGGCGCACCGTACTCAGATTCGTCTGTTGTTCTTGCCGGCTCGTTCCCCGGAACTGAATCTTGATGATCTCGGCATTAAAATCGTTACAGCACAAAACAGAAATGTCCGCGGAGCGGCATCAGTGCATCATTGATCTTTATCCATGGAGGCAAAAAAAGCCTCTCCCGCGAGCGGGAGAGGGGTATCCCTACAAGCGTTTTCTAGAGCGTTACTTCACTGCGACCGGAATCATCCATTGCAGATAATACGCCTGAATATACGTGATCAAGCCGATGATCGCTGCAAAAAACAGGCTGTGCTTGAGTGTGAAGCGGAACAAGTCAGATTCTTTTCCAACGAGTCCAGCTGCTGCGCATGCGACTGCGATGGACTGTGGCGAAATCATCTTACCGGTGACGCCGCCCGTGGTATTGGCGGCAATGGTCAAGATCGGATTAACGCCGATCTGTTGAGCCGTGACCTGTTGCAGATTGGCAAACAGTGCGTTGCTGGAGGTATCGGAGCCGGTCAGGAAAACGCCGAGCCAGCCCAGAAAAGGTGAGAAGAAGGGGAACAGCACACCGGTCGCTGCGAAAGCCAGACCGAGGGTCGAAGAAGCACCGGAGTAATTGGCGATGAATGCAAAGCCCAGCACTAGGCCGATGGTGAAAATCGGCCGAGCCAATTCCACCAGAGTTTCCCAGAGCGTGACAAAAAACGTTTTGACGTTAACCCCCAGAATGAGCGCGCTGATGACGGCCGCCAGCAGAATAGAGGTTCCTGTCGCCGCCAGTACATCGAACTTGTAAACGGCCTCGTAGGGCGTCAACGCCTTGACGATGGGCATGGCTTTCATCACCAGCTTATCCAAGCCGGGGATAGGGAAGCTGATGACCCAGGATTCCAGCAGCGCGCCTTTGGCGAACAAGCCTTTGAACGCAGGCAGAGTCCAAATGGTGACCATGATGGTGAGTACGATAAAGGGCGACCATGCTTTGAAAATCTGGCCAACGCTGTACTCGGAATGGGGGTGATTCGCCGATGTGACCGTTCCGCCACCCCCCGCGTCCTGGAAAGCGAAATTTTCTTTGGGTTGCCAGACGAAGCGCAGGAATAGCGTCAGGACGACCAGACTGACCAAAGCGGAGGTGATGTCCGGCAATTCGTAAGCCCAGTGATTGGAGGTGTAGTACTGCGTCAGAGCAAAAGCGCCTGCTGCGACTAGAATCGCCGGCCAGGTTTCCCGGATGCCGCGCCAGCCGTCCATGATGAACACCAGCCAGAACGGGACAAACAACGACAGCAGCGGCAGTTGCCGGCCCGCCATCTGGCCGATGAGAAAGGGATCGGTGCTGGTGACCTTGCCGGCGACGGTGATGGGAATGCCCAGAGCGCCGAAGGCCACAGGCGCGGTGTTGGCGATCAGGCACAGCCCGGCAGCGTAGAGCGGATTGAATCCCAGACCGACCAGCAGCGCGGCGGTAATCGCGACCGGCGCACCGAATCCCGCCGCTCCTTCCAGGAAGGCGCCGAAGCAGAAACCGACCAATACCATCTGCAAGCGCTGGTCGCCGGTAATGGATAAGACCGAAGAACGAATCACTTCGAACTGGCCGGTTTTGACCGTGAGTTTGTAGAGAAACACGGCGGCTATGATGATCCAGGAAATCGGCCATAAGCCGTATAGAAAGCCATATCCGGTTGCGGCCAGCGCCATCGAAATCGGCATTTGATACACCGCGATGGCGATGACGACGGCGAGCGCAACGGTGATTAACCCGGCGATGTAGCCTTTCATTCTTAATACGGCCAGCGCCACAAAGAAAAAGATGATGGGGATGGCGGCGAATAGGGCGGAAAGCCATAAATGGCCGCCTAGCGGCGCGTAAACCTGGGTCCAGGATTGCATTGCGGGTGACTCCTCAGGGGTGATTGACGACGCGTTTTTTCTTCCTGAAAGGCCAGCCAGGTGAATTGCGGGCGCAAGAAGTCCCCCACCCACCTGCGCGGGTGTCCTTGAAATAGTTGAAAGTGCTAGAAAGTGAGCGGATCAGCTGCTATTGGTTCGCAAGCAGCGATCCACCAGGTAAACGATGGAGCGGTAATAACGTCCGCTGTGGAGAGACAGGCCGATTTCACAGGTGCGGCTGGTGGAATATCCGGAGGTGCAATCGTCCGGCAGCGCCGCTTGCAGATCGCGCAAGGCGCTGGCGTTCAATTCCGGGTGAGTAAACCCTTTGTCGCCCGACCAGCCGCAGCAGGAAATCCGGTCGGGGATCACGACCTTCTCGGCGCAGGCTTCGGCGATGGCCTTGAGCTTGGTTTGCAAGCCCATGTTGGTGGTGCTGCAGGTCGGATGCACAGCGACCGTTTCCGGTAGCTTGTGGAGAGTCAGCCGCTCCAGCACGAAGTCGTGCAGGAATTCGGTGATGTCGTACAACTTGAGCCCGGATTGCTCCTGGTTGCGCTTGAGCCGCAGCGAACACGGACTGGTGTCGATGACGATCGGGTCCTGACCCTCGCGGCTGGCTTGGCGCAGGGCTTGTTCCAATTCGGACCGCTTGGCGTCGGCCTGTTCCGGCAAGCCCTTGCTTTCGAACGGTTGACCGCAGCACAGTGCGTTGCTGTCCTCAGGCAGGACCACCTCGAATCCGGCCTTGCGCAGCAAAGCCGCCGTCTTGACCGGCAAGGCGTCGGTTTCAGGATCACCCTTGGCCGGTCCCATGCTGCGGCTGGCGCAACTGGGAAAATAGACGACACGCGGTCGGTCGGTCGGGCTGCTCGCCTCCGGTTTGGGCATCGCCCCGGCGGAAGGCAGATAGCGATTCCACTGCGGCAACCGATTGCCGGACAGTTTACGCAAGGCCCCCGTCGTTCCACCGAGCAGTGTGTCGCCCAGGATCTTCTGGGAGAAATAAGCCGCAGACAGGGTGAAACGGGTGGCCGTAGTCACGCCGGCGAAGTGCTGGGCAACCCAGTGGCCGATGCCTTGTGCGGTCTGCCCCCGTTGTTGACTGCGCTTTTTCAACATCATCACGCCAGTGTTGATGCCGACCGGGCAGGTCAGCGAGCACAGGCTGTCGACGGCACAGGTTTCGACGCCCTGATATCCATACGATGCGGCGATGGCTTGCAGCCGGTCGTGCTCTGCGTCGGCGGCTTGCAGGCGCGCCATTTCGCGCAAACCGACAATGCGTTGGCGCGGCGACAGGGTCAGGGCGCGTGATGGACAGTTCGGCTCGCAAAAGCCGCATTCGATGCACTTGTCCACCAGTGGATCGACAGCGGCCATCGGTTTGATGTGCTTGAGATGCGCTTCCGGATCGTCGTTGAGCAGGACACCGGGATTGAGCAGGTTCTGCGGATCGAACAGGGTCTTGATGTCCCACATCAGGCGATAGGCTTGCTGACCCCATTCCAACTCGACGAATGGGGCGATATTGCGACCGGTGCCGTGCTCGGCTTTCAGCGAGCCATCGTATCGATCGACGATCATATGGCATACCTCATCCATGAAGTTTTTATAGCGCTCGGTTTCAGCCGCCTTGGCGAAATTGGGTGTGATGACGAAATGCAGGTTGCCGGCCAGCGCATGCCCGAAGATGATCGAGCCGGTATAGCCGTGTTTGTCGAACAAGGCTTGCAGATCCAGGGTCATGGCGGCCAATTGCGGCACGGGAACCGCGACATCTTCGATGATGACGGTGGTGCCGGTCGCTCGCGCCGAACCGACCGAAGGGAACAAGCCTTGGCGGATCGCCCACAGCCGGGTGAATTCTTCCGGTCGGTCGGTGAATTGGAATGGCAGCAGGGTTGGCGTGGCGGCGAGCGCGGTCGTGATGGTCGCGACCTGAGCGTTGAGCGTCGGCGCATCCAGCGCCCGCGTTTCCACCAACAGCGCAGCCGCAGTTTCCGGCAATTCCTTGAAATAGGCCGGCATGCCCGGCTTGTCTTCGACCGAACGCAACGAGGCCCGGTCCATCAGTTCCACGGCGGCCACCGGTTGGCTTTTCAGCACGGCTACGGCTTCGCACGCGGTCTTGATGTCGGAGAAAATCATCAGCGCCGTCGCTTTATGGGCATGCTCCTCGACCGTGTGATAGGTGATCTCGGCGATAAAGCCCAGGGTGCCTTCGGAGCCGATCATCAGGTGCTGGAGAATTTCGAAGGGGTCTTCGTAATCCACTAGGGCGTTGAGACTGTAACCGCAGGTATTCTTGATCTTGAATTTATTGCGGATGCGCTCTGCCAGCGCCGCATCGGTGCGGGTGCTGCGGCCCAGTTCGGCCAGCCGGTCGAGCAGGGCGCTGTGACTGGCCCGAAACGCCTCGCGGCTGGCGCGGTTGCCGGTATCCAACACCGTGCCGTCGGCCAGCATCACCCGCATGCTCTTTAGCGTTTGATAGCTGTTCTGGGCGGTGCCACAACACATGCCGCTAGCGTTGTTGGCGGCAATGCCGCCGATCTGACAGGTGTTGATCGAGGCTGGATCGGGACCGATCTTGCGCCGGTAGGGCAACAGATAGCGGTTGGCATGACCGCCGATGATGCCGGGTTGCAGAGTGATGGTCGCTGCCTCCTCGCCGAGGTGCCAGTGACGCCAGCCATCACCCAGTTGTAGCAGCACCGAATCTGTGACTGCCTGTCCGGATAAACTGGTTCCAGCCGCACGGAAGGTTACTGGTGTCCTATATTGATGCGCCAGTGCCAGAATGCGTTGCATCTCCTGTTCACTTTCCACCCGCACCACCAGTTGAGGGATCAGGCGGTACAGACTAGCGTCGGTGCCATAGGCAAGAGTGCGCAAAGGATCGCTGATCAGGCGTGCTGCCGGGATAAAGCTTTGCAAGTCGCGGTGAAGGCGCTCGTGAGCGGTCGATAGCATCGGGTATTCGCCTCGTTTTGGTGGTGTGCGCGCTGAATGAAGTGGCGCGTTATTTTTCTTGACGGTTCATCTTCTCTCCGGTTGCCAGGAGAGAAACGGAGCATCTTGCTCCAACTCAAGCCAGGTAAAACAGACTGATCATCCGGGATCGGCGCGATCGAAAACAGGGTCTGGCGGTGCGGCCCCGCGCTATCCGTTGCCACGTGGAGATGGCGGCGTAGTTGCCTGACTGGATTTATTCGACTGCCTGCACCCGCGGCGCAGAAATTCGACGCTGGCTATGCTGGCCTGGAGATAGTGTATCTCAATCAGGCAGATACCGAAGTCATACACCTTTTCGGAACGAGTGGGCATAGGGATACCTTCTCGGACTTTGGTGGTTCGTGCCGCCTACGTGCCGTTGCTCCAAACGGACCAACGGAGTGGTGGCCTCTCATTCTTGATGACCGTTACCGCTATCCATCCCGACATGAACGGATGTTTTTGGTAAAATGGTCTGACCAATTTATAGCAACTTTATTTCTGTATTGCAAGCGTTTGGTAAGGTGGTCTGACCAAAATTTTATCGGTCTTTTCGAGGTCGAAAACTAAATGTATCTTGGGCCGTATCCAGGTACGCAAGAAAACAAGTGCCGCATGGCACAATAACAGCGATATTGAGTTCAACGTTTGGGCAAAATCATGCAATTCGAAACGATAAACCCTCCGAAAGTCTCCGATGCTATCGTCAGCCAGATTGAGCAGTTGATTTTGGAGGGCGTTCTAAAACCGGGCGAACGACTGCCACCCGAACGGGAATTGGCTCAGCAACTGAACGTATCCCGCCCATCGCTGCGGGAAGCGATCACGACGCTGAAATCGCGGGGAATGTTGCAAAGCCGGCGCGGCGGGGGAAATTTCGTGGTCGATGTCATCGCGCCAGCGCTGACCAACCCATTGATCGAGCTTTTGAAAAACAACCCGAAAGCGATGTTCGACGTATTGGAGTTACGCCATGCCCTAGAGGAGGTGGCGGCCTATTTTGCGGCGTTGCGCGCCACCGATGCCGACCGGGAAATTCTGCGATGCCGCTTCGCCGCGCTGGAAGCGATCCAGCAAGGCTCGCACGAACCGCAACACGATGCGGTAGTCGACGCCGGTTTCCATCTCGCCATCGCCGATGCGTCGCATAACGTGGCGTTGATTCACGTCATGCGGGGCCTGTTCGATTTGCTGTTGAGCAATATCTGCCGCTCGCTGGAGCGGCTTTATACCCGTGAAAGCAGCTACGCCATCATCCACGCCCAGCATCAGGCCATCCTGAAGGGGGTGTTGGAGCGCGATCCCGATGCGGCTCGGCAGGCCGCGCACGTTCATCTCGCCTTCGTCGAAACGACCTTGCGCGAATTCGACGCGGAGGCCAGTCGCCAGGAACTGTCGCAGCGCCGGTTGCAGAGCCTGCTGGGTGAAGAAGCCAGCCTGTCGCCATAAGGCGGCTGGCGGCGTTGGATGAGGGCCCCCGGTCGGATTCGAACGGCGATCACCCTGCCCATCGGGGCGCGCGCTTTTTGAGGGTCCGCAAAACCGGGGGCGATGCACAGAGTTGCGATGACGACGGGCAGGGGATGCGCGGCGTCACCCTCGTTCGCACAACGCCTGGCGCATCCGCTCCAGTCCCTCCGTCAGCATGGCGCGCGAACAGCCGAAATTCAGCCGCACGAAGCCTGTGCCGCCCGGCCCGAACGCCGCGCCATCGTTCAGCGCGACGCCCGCCTGCTTGAGAAAGAATTCGTGTGGATTACCGGGGATGCCGGCGTTGCGACAGTCCAGCCAGGCCAGATAGGTCGCATCCGGCGCGGTGGTCAGCACGCCGGGCAGCTGCCGGGCGATGTAATCGACCAGGTAATCCCGGTTGGCGGCCAGATAGGGCAACAGCTCCCGTAGCCAGTCGCCGCCATGGCGATAGGCGGCCAGCGTGGCCTGCAGGGCCAGGATGTTGACATCCGGTACGATGCCCTGCATGGCCTGTTTGAAACGCCGCCGCAGCGCAGGATTCTGGATGATGGCGAAACTGGCGCCCAGCCCGGCGATGTTGAAGGTTTTGCTGGGGGCCATTAGCGTGATGCAGCGCTGGGCAATCTCAGGCGACAGCGTGGCGAACGGAATATGGCGCTGTCCGTTCAACAATAGATCGCAGTGGATCTCATCGGAGCAGACCACCAGATCGAAGTGTTCGCACAGATTCGCCAGGCGCTTGATCTCTTCCAGATCGAATTCCCGTCCGATCGGATTGTGCGGATGGCAGAGTATGAACAACTGGGTGCGCGAGCCGATCTCGGCGGCGATGCGGGCGTCGTCGAAACGGTAGTACAGCTGGCCGTCGCGGTGTTCGGTGCTCAGCTCGGTGGTGAGCAGCCGTCGATCCTGATTGCCCGGCGCGGTCAGGAACGGTGGATACACCGGCGTCTGCACCAGTACTTCGTCGCCCGGCGAGCCGACGGCCCGGCATACCACGTTCAGGCCGCAGACCAGCCCCGGCAGATAGACGATCTGCTCCGGGTCGACCTGCCAGCCGTAAAGATCGGCCAGCCGCTCGATGAGGGTCGTCGTCAAGTCGTCCGGTGGCGCGCCGTAGCCGAATACGCCATGGGCCACGCGTTCGTGCAGGGCGTCCAGCACCGCTTGCGGGGCGGTGAAATCCATGTCGGCGACCCAGAGCGGCAGGGCGGAGCCGTAACGTTGCCATTTCAGGCTGTCGGTGCCGCAACGCAACGGCGGCTGATCGAAATCGTCATGCATGGTATGGGTCGATGAAGGTCGATGGATACAAAGTGGATGGGAGGAGTGGCCAGCCGTTCGCTCAGACCAGATCGTACATCTGGCGCATGTGGCGGTAGACCATGCTGGAGACGTTGCGGATGACATCGCCGCGCGAATCTTTCCAGGCGGCGTAATTGCCCGCTGGCCGGGATTTTTCGATGATGCCGATGAAGGTGTAGGGGTAGCTGCGGCCATTGCGGCCCTGTGCGACCAGGATGCCCATGTCGCCGCACAGCCGGGCGGTGGTGCCGGTTTTGTCGAGCACCTGCGTCTGGCGGGCGACGCCGTTGGCGTTGGTGTAGATCCGATCCCGATTGGGCAGGCCCATCAAACGTTTGATTTCCATGGAATAGGGGAGTCGGTCGTACCAGAGCGCATACAGGAACCGATGGTAGTCGGTGGCAGAAGCCCGATTGCGGTAGGAGCGGCCGCCGTTGGGAATACGTTCGACGATTCGGGTTTGGCGGAAGATGCCGGGATAACGCCGCTTGAGCGTGTGTTCCGCCTCGGCCGGTCCCGATCGGGCGCTGGTCCGGTTCAGCAGGCTGATGAAGTAATTGGTAGCATGATTGTCGCTGTACTGGATCATCGCCTCCATCCGTTGGCGATGGTAAGGAGTGTACCGAAGCTTTCCTTCCAGAACCTTGTTGAAGAAAGCCAGGGCGATGAAGGGTTTGATCATGCTGGCGCTTTGATAGGCCAGATTGGCGTTGATCGAGACCAGATAGCGCCCGCTGGTGAAATCGTAGACCAGCCACGCGGTCCGTTCGTTGCGAGCCAGTTGGCCGCTGCGGTACAGGCCGCCCAGATAGTGCAGGATAGCGGCATTGAGATTGGTGATTCTCGGCTCGATCTGCGATCGTGGGCCTGGCGAGTGCGTGTAATGCGGTTGCGGGCTGCGCGCAGGGTGGCTGGCCCAGACCGGCGCGGCCAGGGGCGGGGGCTCATCCCATCCGGCCGCGGGCCCGGATCGTGAGACCAGGCCAATCGTGAACAGGGTTCCCAATCGCGCGAGAAATGTGCGTCTGGAGGCGTCGGGAACGGGATCGGTAACGATAGCGTCAGGATTCGGGAGTAGGCTAAACACCATGGCGGGGAGCCTCCGCTCGGGAAAGATGAACGATGAATGACCGTGATTATGATCTGGTCACCTACGGATCAACAACCTCCGGGCTGGGATGTAACCGGCGGCGGAGCGCGTGACGTAACGGTCGATGCCTGCTGTCTGGGCGATGAGATCGGTCATGGTCGTTGATGTGGACCGTCCTGGACGGGATCAGGAGAAACCCTGATAGCGCCTGTCAAAATCCTTATTTACTCCATGGAGACAGGCTTTAATATGGCCCCAGCTGGATGGCTGATTGAATTTATGACATTGCATAAGAAGAAGATGCACTGCTCCAGCCGGTGCACGCCAGAGTGGCGGCAACGCTGCCGACCACCCAAGTGAGGCTTCGGAGATGAAAAGCGAAATCACCCGTCCGGTCAAGGCCAAGCGCTATGGCAGCGAGGGCCTGACGCCGGTAGATAGATATAGCTGTCCGTATCGTGGCACGGCATCGTGCGTAAGTGCGAGCGGAGGTAGTTACTGCGGTGGCTACGGCGGGGATGTCCCGATCCGGGGCACGCAGCTGCACTCGGTGCGCTGTCTGGAAGAGAACAATGCTGATTTCATGGTTCATGGCTGGATGAAGATGCCGCATCGCCCGGCTTATCCGGTGCGGCATCGCTAAGCGGTATACCCATAAAATTCCAAGGACGGCAGGCCAAAGGATTGGGCATCGGTAAAGTAGAACGCCAAGCAGGCTTTTGACCTTGCGGCGGAGCGTCCGGGACTTGCCCGGCCCTCCGCCATCGTTTTTTCTCCTACTGCTCCACCGAGACCTGGACCTTCTGATCGTTGCGCCATTCGCCGACGATCTTCATCCCGTTCTGATACATCACGCCCTGGCCATTCTTGCGGCCGTTGCTCCATTCGCCTTCGTAACGATCGCCATTGCTGTAGTAGTAGACGCCCTGGCCGTTGGGCTGATCGTTCTTGAAATCGCCAACGTATTTGTCACCGCGATCGGTGTAGTAGTAGGTCCCTTGGCCGTTTTTGCGGCCGTTGCGCCAGTCGCCTTCGTAACGATTGCCACTGCGATAGTAGTAGGTCCCCTGGCCGTTGATCACCCCGTTGCGCCAGTCGCCCACGTATTTTTCCCCGCGGCCGGCATAGACGTAGGTGCCTTGGCCATGCATCTTGGCGTTGCGGAAATCGCCGGAGTATTCGCTGCCGTCCGGGTAGCGATAGGTGCCGGAGCCATTGTTGCAATCGCCTTTGAGGCAGTTGGGCGCTTGTCCGGGTTTGGCGGTCGGCGTTTCGGACGGCGCCGGGGTGCGGGCGGGCGGGGTCGGTTCCGGAGCGGCGGCGCGCTTTTCGGCGTTGCGGTCGGCGGATTCAGGTTCGGGGGGCGCCTCCGGAGCTGGAGTCTTGCGCGGGGTGGCGGGTGGGGCGGCGTCGGCGACGGGCTCGGATTTCTCGGACTTCTTCTTCAGCACGGCTTGCACGGTCTGCTCCTGGCCGGCTGTCAGCTCGACTTTGCCGTTCCAATCGATATAGCCTTCCTGGCTGACGCGCACCCGATAGACGCCGGCCTTCATTTCGATCTGCATCGGCACCGTGCCGATCGCTCGGCCGTTGATCGAAATCTCGGCATCCTCGACATTGGACCGCACCATGAGCTGGGCCGGACCGGTCCGCGCCGGCGTGGACGGGGTAGCAGGCTCGGTCCGCTGCGGGGTGGAGACCAGATCGATGGGCTCCAGATCCGTTTTCTTCGGTGGTGCCGGTTCGGGCGGCGGAGTCGACTTGGTGGCGCTCTCGGCTTGGGTGAGCTGCTCGCGCAGGCTGGCTAGGCGGGGATAGCCTGGATTCAGACGAGCCACCCGGTCGAGGTAGCCCCTGGCTGCTTTGGCGTCGCCGCGCTGGATCGCCGAGGCGGCGGATTCGGCGTAGCGATCAGCGATGCGATCGAGCCCTGCCAGGGCGTCGGCGTTGCCCTGATCGAGCTTGAGCACCTCGCCATAGCAATCGGTGGCGTTGCCGCCCTTGCCCGAGGTGAGCCGGTTGGCGCGCAGGTGGGCGTCGCAGTTTCGCAGCAGGGTGGCGATCTTGGCGGAGTTATCGGGCGACGGTTTGGTTTCGATAGGAGGCGGAGGCGCGGCCTTGGCCTCGCGCAACTGGCGTCGGACCTCGTCGCGCAAGGTCAGTAGCCGGGCGTGATCGGACGCTTGCTGCAGACCCTGCTCGATCTGGTTCAGGCTGGTTTCGTAGGCCCGGTTGCGCTGGGAGTCCAGCGCGCGCGCCAGCCATTCGTCGGCCTTGCGGCGACGCTGCTCGGCTTCGGCCTTCTGTTTTTCAGCCTCAGCCTTCTGTTTTTCAGCTTCGGCCTTCTGCCGCTCGGCCGTTTCCTGGCGCTTTGTCTCGGCCTGCTGGGTGGCCAGCACCTCTTGTTTCAGGGCCAACAGGCTGGCATGGTTGGGTAGGGCTTGCAGCCCTTGCTCGATGTGCACCAGGCTGAGATCCAGCTTGCCCTCTTGGCGCGCGATCCTGGCCTGATCGAGGAACTGGTCGGCTTGCATCTGTTGCCGCGCCTGTTCTTCTTCCTGGGTCTTGTGGGTGTCGGCGGCGGCGATCTGTGTGCTGACCTCCTGTTTCAGGGCCAACAGGCCAGCATGGTCGGGCATCAACCGTAGACCCTGCTCGATGCGGGCGAGGCTGTCGTTCAGTGCGCCGGCCTGCTGCTGCTGGCGGGCTTGGCCGAGCAGTTGCTCGGCTTCCGCCTGCCGCTGGGCCGTGAGATCGACGGTTGGTGGTTCCGACGGCGGGGTCGAAGTCGAAACGGTCGGTGGCGAGGGCGGCTGGCTCAGGAACCAGTAACCGCCGCCGAGCGCTACGCCCGCCAGCCCGGCGGCCAGCGCCCCGGCCTTCCAACCCCAGCGGCGACTGGGAGGAGGAGGGACTGGCAGCACCTTTCGGGTGGGATCGGTGATGGTCAACGGCGAATGGGCCGTGGGGTCGAGCGCGTCCAGCGCTATGATGAAATCCTGCCCGGTCTGGAACCGCAGGTTGGGATCCTTGTCCAGCAGTTTGTTCAGCAATGGCTGGAAAGTTTGCAACTTCGGCGGCAGTTCGGGGATCGGCGAGGTGACGTGCATCATTGCCAGGGCGAAGCTGTCCTCGGCGTTGAAGGGGACGTGACCGATAAGCATTTCGTATAGCAGTACACCGAAGCTGTAAAGATCGGCACGGGCGTCGACCACTTGGCCGCGGATTTGCTCCGGACTCATGTAGCGCGGGGTGCCGAGCGACAGGCCGGTGCGGGTCATGACCGTGCTGGTGCCGAGGGTTTTGGCGATGCCGAAATCGGTCAGCACCGGGGCGCCGTTCTCACGGAACAGGATGTTCTGCGGTTTGATGTCGCGGTGGATGATGTTGCGGCGGTGGGCGTAATAGAGGGCGCTGGCGATGGCGCGCGCGATGGGCAGGACTTCTTCCAAGGGCAAGCCGTCGCGGATGCGCTGCTGCAAGGTGCCGCCAGGCAGGTACTCCATGGACAGATAGTAGGTATGATCGTGGGCGGCGATGTCGTAGACCGTGACGATGTGCGGATCGCTGAGCTGGGCGATGATGCGGCCTTCCCGCAGGAAGCGATGGGCGAATTCCTCGTCGGTCGAAAGAACGGGTTTGATGACCTTCAACGCGACGGGACGATGCAGCGACTCCTGCGTGGCGAGATAGACGATCGCCATTCCGCCTTGGCCGATTTCACGCTCGATCTGGTAGCCTGGAATGTGCATGTTGTTATCCGATGCGTTGTTGTCGATGGCCGCGCGTCGGCGGCAGGGCCGGTTCGTTCCGCCGGGCGCGTGGGGTCGAATCCAGGCGTGATCGCGGCGCTGAGCTGACGCGCTATGATATGCCGTTAGATTTTAGGTAAGCGCTCAACTTCTGACAAAAAAATACCATACGGTGGAGCGATTTCCGCCCGGCGTTGCGGTCCATTCCGGATCGTTCGCCCGTTCTCTAGTGCTTTCAAGCAGCAGCGGCGCTTTGCGCCATGCCGCACGAGGATCGATTTCCCATGTCTGGCAATAGCTTTGGCAAGTTGTTTACCGTCACGACCTTTGGCGAGAGTCATGGACCGGCGCTGGGCGCGATCGTGGATGGCTGTCCGCCCGGTCTGGCGCTGGCCGAAGCGGATTTGCAGCACGATCTGGATCGGCGTCGGCCCGGACAAAGCCGGCACACCACCCAGCGCCGCGAACCGGATCAGGCGCGGATCCTGTCCGGCGTGTTCGAAGGCCGGACCACCGGCGCGCCGATCGGCCTGCTGATCGAGAATGTCGACCAGCGGTCGAAGGATTACGGCGAGATCATGGATCGCTTCCGGCCGGGGCACGCCGATTATACCTATCATCACAAGTATGGCATCCGCGACTATCGCGGCGGTGGCCGCTCATCGGCGCGGGAGACCGCCATGCGGGTGGCGGCCGGAGCCATCGCCCGCAAATATCTGCGCGAGCGCTATGGCGTGGAAATTCGCGGCTATCTGGCGCAGCTGGGTCCGCTGCGGCCCGCCAGGCTGGTATGGGACGAGGTCGAACGCAATCCGTTCTTCTGCCCGGACCCCGAATGGGTAGCGGAGCTGGAGCAGTTCATGGACGCGCTGCGCAAGTCCGGCGATTCCATTGGCGCGCGGGTGACGGTGGTGGCCAGCGGAGTGCCGGTCGGTTGGGGCGAGCCGATATTCGACCGGCTGGACGCCGATATCGCTCATGCCCTGATGAGCATCAACGCGGTCAAGGGCGTGGAGATCGGGGCCGGTTTCGACTGTGTGGAGCAGCGCGGCACCGAGCATCGCGACGAGCTGAGCCCGGCGGGATTCCTGAGCAACCGGGCCGGCGGCGTATTGGGCGGCATTTCCACCGGCCAGGACATCGTCGCCAGCATCGCCCTGAAACCGACCTCCAGCATCCGGCTGCCGGGGCGGACCATCGACATGCAGGGCCAGGCGGTGGAGGTGGTGACCAAAGGCCGCCACGATCCCTGCGTCGGCATCCGCGCCACCCCGATCGCCGAGGCGATGCTGGCGCTGGTGTTGATGGATCATGCCTTGCGTCATCGCGCTCAGAACCTGGATGTGCGCACCGCTACGCCGCCGATCGCCGCCGCTGCGCCGCATGAGGAAACGGATCACTGAGCGCCAGGAGGCGATGCCTCGCCTCCCGCATGCCGCCATGCTCCCTTTTCATCTATACCTGCGCCTGTCCGGTTTTTATCTGTTCTATTTCGCCGCGCTGGGCGTGCAGTTGCCGTACTGGGGCCTGTATCTGCAATCGCTGGGTTTCGATCCGGCCCGTATCGGCGAACTGATCGCCATCCCGCTGGCGACCCGGCTGGTAGCGCCAACGCTGTGGGGTTGGCTGAGCGATCACACCGGTCGGCGCATGCAAGTGATCCGCTGGGGCTGCTTGGCTTCGGCGGCGACGTTTTCCGGCGTCTACGCAGTCGGCGATTCCTATGGTGGGCTGTTGTTGGTGACGCTGATCTTCAGCTTCTTCTGGAACGCGGTGTTGCCGCAGTTCGAAGCCGTCACCCTCGACCATCTGGGCGAGGCGCAGCGTCATCGCTACAGCCGAGTGCGGTTGTGGGGATCGCTGGGTTTTATCGGCGCGGCGTCTGGGGTCGGATTCCTGGTGCAGGACTGGGGAGCGGGCATCGTGCCGGCCTTGCTGCTGGCCTTGTTCGTCGGACTGTGGATCAACAGCCTGTTGGCGCCGGAGGTGCGGCAAGTCGTGGTCGTCCAGGCCGCACCGTCGCTGCTGCGGGCATTGCGCCAGCCGGCGGTGATCGCTTTTCTCACCGCTGGATTCTTCAACCAGGCCGCTCATGGGCCGTACTACGGCTTCTTCTCGCTGTATCTGGAAACTTGCGGCTATTCGCGCGAGTCGATCGGGTTGTTGTGGGGACTGGGGGTGGCGATGGAAGTGGCGATGTTTATGCTGTTTCCCCGCCTGCTGCCGCGTTTCGGTCCGCGTCGATTGATGCTGACGGCGCTGGCGCTGGCGGCGCTGCGCTGGCTGTTGATCGCGCATTTCGCCCGCGAACTGCCGCTGCTGCTGTTCGCCCAGACCTTGCACGCCTTTAGCTTCGGCGTCTTCCATGCCGTCTCCATCCATCTGATCCATCAATTCTTTCCCGGGGCGCTGCAGGGTCGCGGCCAGGCGTTGTACAGCAGTTTGAGCTTTGGAGCGGGCAACGCCGTCGGTAGCCTCGCCGCCGGCTATCTGTGGCAGGGCCTGGGGCCGACGGCGATGTTCGATCTGGGCGCAGGGCTGGGCGCGCTGGCCTGGTGGATAGCGTGGCGCGGTTTGCGGGTATGACGCGGCGGCGGATGATCCGCCTTCACTTCCCGTTATTGCTCGGACATTCCGCGACCAGTTCCACCTGACCGTTTTCGTCCACCGCCTCCAGCCGCACAGCGAAGCCCCACAGCCGATGCAGGTGCTTGAGCACCTCCTGGGTGCTGTCGGAGTGAAGCGGGCGGCGGTGGTAGCGGGTGTGACGCAGGGTCAGCGAGCGATCCTTGCGGTAGGCGACGTTCCAGACCTGAATGTTCGGCTCGCGGCTGCCCAGGTTGTACTGATCGGCCAGCGCCAGTCGCAGCCGCCGATAACCGGCGTCATCGTGGATGGCGGTGATTTCCAGCTCGTCCTGGGCATCGTCGTCCAACACCGCAAACAGCTTGAAGTCGCGCATTACCTTGGGCGACAGGTACTGAGCGATGAAGCTCTCGTCCTTGAAGTTCCGCATGGCGAAGTCCAGCACTTTGAGCCAGTCCTGCCCAGCGATATCCGGGAACCAGTGGCGATCTTCCGCCGTCGGGGCCTGACAGATGCGCTGGATGTCGCTGTACATGGCAAAACCCAGCGCATAGGGATTGATGCCGGAGTAGTAGGGATGGTCGAACGGCAATTGATGGACAACGCTGGTATGCGACTGCAGGAATTCCATGATGAAACCGTCGTTGACATAGCCTTCGTCGTACAACCGGTTTATCAAGGTGTAGTGCCAGAACGTGGCCCAGCCTTCATTCATGACCTGGGTCTGGCGCTGCGGGTAGAAGTACTGGGCGATCTTGCGGACGATGCGCACCAGCTCGCGCTGCCACGGCTCCAGCAGCGGCGCGTTCTTTTCGATGAAATACAGCAGGTTTTCCTGCGGTTCGGTCGGATAGCGCCGCGCTTCCTCGGCGGCGGTCTCCGCCGGCTTGGTCGGGATGGTGCGCCACAGATCGTTGATCTGCGACTGCAGATATTCTTCCCGTTCGTGCTGGCGCTGTTTCTCCTCGCTGAGCGACAGCGGCGCCGGATGCTTGTAGCGATCCACGCCGTAATTCATCAGCGCATGGCAGGAATCGAGGAACAGCTCGACCGCTTCCTCACCGTGGCGTTCTTCGCATTCGGCCACGTAGTTACGGGCGAACAGCAGGTAGTCGATGATGGCATCGGCGCTGGTCCAGGTGCGGAACAGGTAGTTGCCCTTGAAGAAGGAATTATGGCCGTAGGCGGCATGGGCGATCACCAGCGCCTGCATCATCGCCGTGTTCTCCTCCATGAGGTAGGCGATGCACGGATCGGAGTTGATCACGATCTCGTAGGCCAGCCCCATCTGCCCGCGCCGGTAGTTCTTCTCGGTCAACACGAATTGCTTGCCGTAGGACCAGTGTTTGTAGCCCAGCGGCATGCCCACCGAGGAGTAGGCGTCCATCATCTGCTCAGCGGTAATGATTTCGATCTGGTTCGGGTAGGTGTCCAGACCGAAGTCGTTGCCGGCGATCTGGCCGATCACCTCGTTGTAGCGCTCCAGCATCGAGAACGTCCATTCGGACGATTCGGAGATTAGCCGCGACGAACTCATGACACGCGCTTCCTGAACAGATCCCGGAACACCGGGTAGATGTCGGCCGGTCCGTCGATCTGCCGCATGGCGAAGTGGGGATGAGCGGCCTTGACCTCCTCATATGCTTCCCACAGGCTTTGATGGCGGTCCGGGGTGATTTCGATGTAGGCGTAATAGCGGACGAACGGTATGATCCGCTGCAGCAAGATATCCCGGCAGGCCGGCGAATCGTGGTGCCAGTTGTCGCCGTCGGAAGCTTGGGCCACATAGATGTTCCAGCTTGAAACCGGATAGCGTTCGCGCATGACGTCGGCGGTCAGTTGCAGGGCGCTGGACACTACGGTACCGCCGGTTTCCCGGGAGTAGAAGAACTCCTGCTCGTCCACTTCCTTGGCGACCGTGTGGTGACGGATGAACACCACCTCGATCTTTTCGTAATTGCGCTTCAGGAACAGATACAGCAGGGTGAAGAAGCGCTTGGCCAGATCCTTGCGGGCCCGGTCCATCGAGCCGGAGACGTCCATGATGCAGAACATCACCGCTTGGGTGGTTGGCTTGGGTTGCATCACCCGGTTGGCGTAGCGCAGGTCGAAGGTGTCGATGAAGGGCACCGCCCGTGCCCGCGCCCGCAGATGCTCGACTTCCTCGATCAACTCCCGGGTGCGTATTTCATCCACCGGCGTTTCGGTCAGCAGCCGTTCCAGCTCGGCCTCGGCCTCGTGCAGGCGGCGCGTGTACGGCGCGGCCAACGCCATCCGCCGCGCCATAGCGCCTTTGAGCGAGCGCACGATATCGATATTGGCCGGGTTGCCGGCGCTGCTGAAACCGGCCCGGACCGATTTGAACTCGGTGGCCTTGGCCAGCTGGGTCCGGACTAGGTTGGGTAGCTCCAGATCCTCGAAGAACAACTCCAGGAACTCTTCTCGCGACAGTTCGAATACGAAGTCGTCTTCGCCTTCGCCACTGTCGCTGGCCTGGCCCTGACCCGAGCCGCCGCTACCACCGCCGCCCTGGGGGCGGGCCACCCGATCGCCGGAGACGAATTCCTTGTTGCCGGGATGAATCGCTTCACGCCGCCCGCCCGGCCCGTGGCCGAACACCGGTTCGGACAGGTCGCGGGCCGGGATGTTGATCTTCTCGCCGTTGTCGATGTCGGTGATGCTGCGGCCGTTCATGGACTCGGTCACGGCCTTCTTGATCTGGTTCTTGAAGCGCCGGATGAAACGCTGGCGGTTGACTGAACTCTTGTTCTTGCCATCCAGTCGTCGGTCGATGAACGTAGCCATGGAAGATTCCTTCGCTCAGGATGCCTTGCGCACCCGCAGATACCAGTCGGACAGCAGCCGCACCTGCTTGGGGGTGTAGCCCTTGGCCACCATCCGGTCCACGAACTCGGCGTGCTTCTTCTGCTCGTCGGCGCTGGCCTTGGCGTTGAAGCTGATCACCGGCAGCAGATCCTCGGTCGTGGAGAACATCTTCTTCTCGATGACCGCCCGCAGCTTTTCGTAACTGGTCCAGGCCGGGTTCTTGCCGGCGTTGTTGGCACGCGCCCGCAGCACGAAGTTGACGATTTCGTTGCGGAAATCCTTCGGGTTGCTGATGCCGGCCGGTTTCTCGATCTTTTCCAGTTCGGTGTTGAGCGCCGCCCGGTCGAACGATTCGCCGGTGTCGGGATCGCGGTATTCCTGATCCTGGATCCAGAAGTCGGCGTAGGTCACGTAGCGATCGAAGATGTTCTGGCCATACTCGGAATAGGATTCCAGATAGGCTTGCTGCAGCTCCTTGCCGATGAATTCGGCATAGCGCGGGGCCAGGAAGCCCTTGAGGAAAGACAGATATTTTTCCTCGGTTTCCGGGGCGAACTGCTCGCGTTCGATCTGCCGCTCCAGCACGTAGAGCAGGTGCACCGTATTGGCGGCGACCTCGGTATGATCGAAGTTGAACACCTGCGACAGGATCTTGAAGGCGAAGCGGGTGGAGATGCCGGTCATGCCTTCGTCCACTCCGGCGTAGTCGCGGTATTCCTGGATCGACTTGGCCTTGGGATCGGTGTCCTTCAGGTTCTCGCCGTCATAGATCCGCATCTTGGAGAAGATGCTGGAATTTTCCGGTTCCTTGATGCGGGTCAGCACCGAGAATTGCGCCAGCATCTCCAGGGTGCCGGGGGCGCAGGGCGCGGCCGACAGGGAGCTGTGAGTCAGCAGTTTCTGGTAGATCTTGACCTCGTCCGACACCCGCAGGCAATAGGGCACCTTGACGATGTAGACGCGGTCCAGGAACGCCTCGTTGTTCTTGTTGCCCTTGAACGACTGCCACTCCGACTCGTTGGAGTGAGCCAGGATGATGCCTTCGAAGGGAATGGCCGACAGTCCCTCGGTACTGTTGTAGTTGCCTTCCTGGGTGGCGGTCAGCAACGGGTGCAGCACCTTGATCGGCGCCTTGAACATCTCGACGAATTCCATCAGGCCCCGGTTGGCGCGGCACAGCGCACCGGAGAAGCTGTAGGCGTCCGGATCGTTCTGGGCGAAGTGTTCCAGCTGACGGATGTCGACCTTACCGACCAGCGAGGAGATGTCCTGATTGTTCTCGTCGCCCGGCTCGGTCTTGGCCACGGCGATCTGATGCAACACCGACGGCCACAGCTTGACCACCCGGAACTTGGTGATGTCGCCGTTGAACTCGCGCAGCCGCTTGGCCGCCCACGGCGACATGATGTGACGCAGATAGCGGCGCGGAATGCCGTAGTCGTCTTCCAGGATCTGACCATCTTCGTCGGGGTTGAACAGCCCCAGCGGCGATTCGAACACCGGCGAGCCTTCGATGGCGTACAGCGGCACCCGCTCCATCAGTTGCTTGAGCCGTTTGGCCAGCGAGGACTTGCCGCCGCCCACCGGGCCGAGCAGATAGAGGATCTGCTTTTTCTCCTCCAAGCCCTGGGCAGCGTGCTTGAGGTAGGAGACGATCTGCTCGATGGCATCCTCCATCCCGTAGAATTCCTCGAACGCGGGATAGATCTTGATGACCTTGTTCTGAAAGATGCGCGACAACCGTGGGTCGTTACGGGTGTCTATCAATTCGGGTTCGCCGATGGCCTTCAGCAAGCGTTCGGCGGCGCTGGCGTAAGTGAGCGGGTCCTTCTTGCACAGATCCAGATATTCCTGAAGCGAAAGATTCTCTTCGCGGCTCTCTTCGTAGCGCGATAGATAGCGCTTGAAAATCGTCATCGTTATACCTCTCTTACTGGTCGCGGAAGCACGGCCTTCAGTTCAAGCCTGATGGTTTCGACAGCAATTAACGGACCAACCCCACTGCGGGCGCGCGGAACCGCTGTCCGATTCGGCGCTGGAGCGTCGCTGGCGCTCGGATGCGGCGCTGGCGAAGTAAAACCATGAAGCAAGTCATGACTTGACTGGCAAGGGGTGATGGGTCAGCGGGAAAGCGGTCCGCCTGAGCCGTGATCGACTCCTGCAAGGCGAGCAGCAGGTTCATATCGGTCATGAAGTGCGTCGCACTAATTTAGTGCGACGCACTGAAACGGTTCGTGATAGCAATAGACTCTGTCGAACGGGGTCAGTTCAGCACACATCACACGATGGATTGGGGCTTGCGCCACTTTGTTGCTAACATCGCGCGGATGCGGTGCGTGGCAAGAGGCGACATGAAAATCATCAGCGATTGGTTTCGGCGGTTTTTCGACGATCCGCAGGCGGTCATTTTGACCGTGGTCTTGGTGCTGGGCACCAGCGTGGTTCTGGTTATGGGGCGGGATTTGGCGCCGGTGCTGGCTAGCATCGTGATCGCGTACCTGCTGGAGGGAGTCGTGCAGTTCCTGCATCGCTGGATGCGGTTGCCACGGTCGCTGGCGGTCGTGGTGGTGTTCCTACTGTTTCTGGCGTTCGTGCTGTTCGTGTTGCTGGGGTTGCTGCCGATGGCCTCGCGCCAGTTGACGCAGCTGGTGCAGCAGCTGCCGAGCATGATCGTCAAGGGCCAGAACCTGCTGCTCAGCCTGCCGGCCCTGTATCCGGAGTTCATCAACGAGCCCCAGGTGTTGGGGGTGCTCGACGCCATCAAGTCCGAGATGGCCAATTGGGGCCAGAATGTGTTGTCCTGGTCGCTGGCGGCTGGCATGGGCGTCATCACCATCACGATCTATCTGGTGCTGGTGCCGCTGCTGGTGTTCTTCTTCCTCAAGGACAAGGATTTGATCCTGGATTGGCTGCATGGTTTCCTGCCGCAAGACCATACCCTAGCGCAGCAGGTCTGGCGCGAGGTGGACCGGCAGATGGGCAATTACGTGCGTGGTAAATTCCTGGAAATCCTGGTGGTCTGGATCGCCACTTTCGTGGCCTTCTTCTGGATGGATCTGCAGTTCGCCATGCTGTTGGCCTTAATGGTAGGGCTGTCGGTCATCGTGCCCTATATCGGTGCGGTGGTGGTGACGGTGCCGGTGGCGCTGGTGGCCTTCTTCCAGTGGGGCTGGAGTTCGGAGTTCCTGTGGCTGCTGGGCGTCTATCTGGTCGTCCAGGGACTGGATGGCAACGTGCTGGTGCCGCTGCTGTTTTCCGAAGTGGTGGACTTGCATCCGATCGCCATCATCTCGGCGGTGCTGGTGTTCGGCGGCTTGTGGGGGTTCTGGGGAGTGTTCTTCGCTATTCCGCTGGCGACGGTGGTGCAGTCGATTCTGAAAGCCTGGCCGCGGCCCGTGCAGGTCGTGATCGAGTAGCGCTCGGGCAAATGCGCGGCAGGGGTGCTGCCCGGGCCGCGCTTCGTCGTCACAGGCGATCGGAGGCGAATTCGGCCAGTCGCGAGCGCTCGCCGCGCCGTAGGGTCACATGCCCGCCATGGGGCCAGTCCTTGAAGCGGTCCACTACATAGGTCAGCCCGGAGGTGGTCTCCGACAGGTAGGGTGTGTCGATCTGGGCGATGTTGCCCAGGCACACCACCTTGGTGCCGGGACCGGCACGGGTGATCAGGGTCTTCATCTGTTTGGAGGTCAGGTTCTGCGCCTCGTCGATGATCAGGAACTTGCTCTGAAAGGTGCGGCCGCGCATGAAGTTGAGCGAGCGGATCTTGATCTTGTTGCTCAAGAGATCGGCAGTCGCCGCGCGGCCCCATTCGCCGCCTTCCTGTGGGGCGAGTAGCACTTCCAGATTGTCCATCAACGCCCCCATCCACGGCGTCATCTTTTCCTCTTCGGTGCCGGGCAGGAAACCGATATCCTCGCCGACCGGCACGGTCACCCGGGTCATGATGATTTCCCGATAGCGCTTGACGTCCAGGGTCTGGGCCAGACCGGTGGCAAGCGCCAGCAAGGTCTTGCCGGTGCCGGCCGCGCCGAGCAGGGACACGAAATCGATGTCGGGGTCCAGCAGCAGGTTGAGCGCGAAATTTTGTTCGCGGTTGCGGGCGGTGATGCCCCAGACCCCATGGTTGGCCATGGAATGATCCTTGAGGATTTCGATGACCGCTTCCGCACCATCGATCTGGCGGACGATGAAAGCCGGCCCGTCGTTGGGCTGGAACAGGCCCTGATTTGGAAACCAGTGGCGGACATCCGGACCCTGGATCCGATAGAAGGTCCGGCCGTTCTCCTTCCAGGAATCCAGTTCCTTACCGTGGCTGTCCCAGAAGTCGGCAGGCAGGTCGCGGGCGCCGCTGTAGAGCAGATCGACATCTTCCAGCGCCTGGTCGTTGTAGTAGTCCTCCGCGTGGATGCCCAGGATGGCGGCCTTGATCCGTAGATTGATGTCCTTGGACACCAGGGTCACCTGACAACGGGGGTAGTCCTGCTGCAGGGTCATGGCCATGCCGAGAATATCGTTGTCCGGAGTATTGCCGGGCAGGCTGGCCGGTGGGCTCAGGCGGGTTGGACGGGTCTGGAAGAACAGGCGTCCACTGGCGGTTGGTGCGCCCCGTGGTCCAGGCAGACTCGGCAAGGGCAGTCCTTGATCGATTTGATCCTTGCTGGTGCCGGCGATCAGTTCGTCGAGAAAACGGCTGACCTGACGAACGTTGCGGGCCACTTCGGACACGCCCTTCTTGGCGTGGTCCAACTCCTCC
>Ga0116180_1000392_pt1 | contig 41363 bp, 38 predicted proteins | sample AD_UKC073_MetaG_FD_89804 | JGI IMG/M metagenome (GOLD analysis project Ga0116180, IMG submission 89804) | Active sludge microbial communities of municipal wastewater-treating anaerobic digesters from USA - AD_UKC073_MetaG | ecosystem: Engineered > Bioreactor > Anaerobic > Digestate | place: USA... | reverse complement strand
GCTGCTGGGCGTGCTGACGCCGTCGTCGGGATCAATCGAGCTGCTGGGGTTGCCGCTCGCGCAGCACCGCTATGACATCCTGCCGCGCATCAACTTCACATCCCCTTATGTCGATCTGCCCAAACGGCTGTCGGTGGTCGAGAATCTGCGTGTCTTCGCTGGACTCTACGGCGTTGACGATGCCCGCCAGCGCATTGCAGAGCTGATCGCCGAGCTTGACCTCACCGAGGTGGCCGACCGACCGTACGCCAATCTTTCTGCCGGCCAACGCACACGGGTCAGTCTGGCCAAATCACTGCTCAATTCGCCGGAGCTGCTGCTGCTCGATGAGCCCACCGCATCGCTCGACCCTGACGTGGGTGACCGTATGCGTTCGCTGCTCGAGCGTTATCGTGCCCAATCGGGTTGCGCGATGCTGCTTGCGTCTCACAACATGGCCGAGGTTGAGCGGCTGTGCGATGAGGTGATCATGCTGCGCCGGGGTGAAATCGTTGACCACGGGTCGCCCGCCGTGCTGCTGGCGAAGTATGGGCGCAGCTCGCTGGACGACGTGTTCCTCGATATCTCGAGGGCGGAGCCAGCATGAGTGCGGCAGGATCGGCACGCGGCAGTGGACTGCGGCGTATCGGCGCCATGATGGCGAGGCATTTCTACCTGATCCGCAGGTCATGGCCGCGCCTGCTTTCGTTTGCGTACTACCCGGTCATGCAACTGCTGGTGTGGGCGTTTGTGACCAAATACCTGGCTGCGCAAAGCGGCAACCAAGGCGTGCTGCAGGCAGCGCCGGGCATTCTGCTGACCGGCGTACTGCTGTGGGATGTGCTGGTGCGCGGCGAGCTGGGGTTGTTTCTTTCGTTTCTGGAAGAGATGTATTCGCGCAATCTTGGCAATCTGTTTGTCAGCCCGCTGCGCCTGCACGAGTTTGTCATCGCTCAGATGCTGCTTTCGATCATCCGGGTTGTTATCGGCTCTGGCATGGCGTTACTGGTAGCAGTTGTCTTCTTCGACCTCACCATCGTCAAGCAGGTCACCGTTCTGGCCGGTTGTCTGGGTTGCTTGCTAGTGTTTGGCTGGTCCATTGGCCTGATTGCCAATGGCCTCGTATTGCGCTTTGGCCTGGGCGCAGAGGAAATCGGCTGGGCTGTAGTGTTCCTGATCGGGCCGTTGTCGGGGGCTTACTACCCGGTTGCAGTGCTGCCCCAATGGTTGCAGTGGGTGGCGCTGGCGATGCCTACAGCCTGGACGTTCGAAGCGATGCGTGCGGCCCTCATTGATGGACAGGCTCGCTGGGACTTGCTCGCGTGGTCGCTGGCCATTGCCGTTGCCTATCTTGGCTTTGGCGCAATCGTGTTCCGGCAACTGGTCGAGGCAGGACGCCGTCGTGGCCTGTTGCTGCAGATGGGCGAGTGATGATTCGGCCGAGCGCATGATTGCCTGGCTTGACAGCGGTGATGCATTCCCGCCGGCAACCGACGCGCTGACCGATCCCAATGGCTTGCTCTGCGCCGGGCTCGAGCTGACCGCTGACCGCGTGCTGGATGCCTATGGCCAAGGCATCTTCCCTTGGTACAGCGAGGGTCAGCCGGTGCTGTGGTGGAGCCCGGATCCCCGCATGGTGTTGCGACCGCAGGATTTTCGCCTGCATCGCAGTCTGCGCAAAACATTGCGCAATACGGTGTACGAGGTGCGGGTCGATAGCAGCTTCGAGGCGGTGATGCGCGCCTGCGCCGAGCTTCGGCCGGATCAGGACGGCACCTGGATCAGCGAGGCGATCATCGCTGCCTACACTCAACTGCACAAGCGAGGCTTGGCGCACTCGGTGGAGACTTGGGTCGATGGTGAGCTCGTCGGCGGACTCTACGGCATTGCACTTGGACGCGTGTTCTTTGGCGAGAGCATGTTCATGCGACGCACCGACGCGTCAAAGATCGCCTTCGCCCACTTGGTGGAGCAGTTGCGTCGCTGGCAGTTTGAGCTGGTCGATTGCCAGCAGAACACCGATCATCTGGCATCCCTTGGCGCAGCGCCGATACGGCGGGCGGAATTTCTGCAACGGCTGCAGCGGTTGGTAAACTCCCCGGCAGACGTTTCACTGCAGGGTCGATGGCAATTTGACGCCGACCTCGGCGCCAGCCTGACTAGGACGGCGAAGACGGCCTAAGGGAATGGCGGGTTAGCGAACGCTGCTGAATCATCAATGAGCAAACTCAACGATCTCGCACACATCCCCTGGCAGGCGCTGCAGTTTTATTCAACGGCGCCATACCCCTGCAGCTATGTGGGCGGACGGGTGGCGCGCTCGCAGGTGGCAACGCCCAGTCACCTGATTGACAGCCGGGTCTATGGTGAGTTGCTGCGCATGGGTTTTCGTCGCAGCGGGACGTTTGTCTACCGACCCAATTGCGATGGTTGCAATGCCTGCACGCCGCTCAGGGTGCCGATGGCAACCTTCATACCGACACGTAGTCAGAAGCGCGCCTGGGTGCGGCATTCGCACGAATACCGGGCGCGCGTCGTGCCGCTCGAATATCGCCCGGAGCACTACGAGCTATACCTGCGCTATCAGCGGCTGCGCCACCACGGTGGCGGGATGGATCGCGACAGCCGTGAGCAATACCAGCACTTCCTGCTGCAAAGTCATGTCGACACCATGCTGGTGGAGTTCCGTGATGCCGATGGCGCGCTGATCATGGTCAGCCTGATCGACATCCTTGCTGATGGCCTGTCAGCCGTCTATACCTTCTACGAACCCGAGATTCACGGCAGCCTGGGCACCTTCGGCATCATGTGGCAAATCGAGCAGGCCAAACGGCTCGGCCTGCAGTACGTCTACCTTGGCTACTGGATCGAGGGCAGCGACAAGATGAGCTACAAGGCGAATTTCTCGCCGTGCGAGATGCTGCGCGACGGCGTCTGGCAGACCGCTTAACCGTCACGTTGCCTGGTGCCGAATCCTGGCTCGATGCGGATCAGCGCGGTCACCACAAAGCTCGGAATGGTTGCCACGCAGACCCAGATGAAGAAGTTGCTGTAACCCATCTGCGACTGCAACCATCCGCTCGGCATGCCGGGCAGCATCATGCCCAGCGCCATGAACCCGGTGCAGATCGCGTAGTGCGCGGTTTGATGGTCGCCTTTCGCCGTCATGATCATGTAGAGCACGTAGGACGTAAATCCAAAGCCGTAGCCGAATTGCTCAATGGCGACCAGCGTGGCAATCAGCTCAACGCTGCTGGGTAACACCAGCGCCATATAGACGTAGACCGCGTTCGGTACATTGATTGCCAAGGCCATCGGCCACAACCATCGCTGCATACCGTGGCGCGATATCAGCCAGGCACTCAACAGGCCACCCACGGTCAGCGCGATGACGCCGATGGTGCCGTAAACCACACCCACCGTTGCGGTGGAGAGACCAAGTCCGCCATTCTCGGCCTTGTCGAGCAGGAATACCGGTGCGATCTTCACCAGTTGCGATTCGGCGAAGCGATACAGCAGCAAGAAGGCGAGGATGGTGACAATCTCCTTCTTGCGCAGGAACTTCAGGAAAACCAGCACAAAGGCTTGGCCGATCGGGGCCGGTCGTCCGTGCTCGTCGGTAGCGACGTTGCCGATGTCGTTCGCCGGTCGCGGCAGAATCAGGCTATGCCACAGGAACAGCGAGACGAACATCGCACCGAGCAGGAAGAACACGATGGACCACGCCGCCGACACGTTACCGGTCATCTCAGTGAGTTTGCCAGCCAGATAGACGAGGCCGCCCTGGCCGGTGATCATCGAGAGCCGGAAGAAAGTGCTGCGAATGCCCACGTAAGCGGCCTGCTCATGCTGCTGAAGGCCGAGCATGTAGAAGCCGTCGGAGGCGATGTCGTGCGTCGCAGCACTGAACGCCAGCAACCAGAACACCGCCAGACTCAATTGAAAAAAGTTGCTGGTCGGCAACGTCAGCGCCACCAGCGCGAAAGCGCTACCGATCAGCAGCTCAAGCCACACGATCCACCAGCGTTTGCTGCGGAACATGTCAACAAACGGCGACCACAGCGGCTTGATGACGAAGGGCAGGTAGAGCCAGCTCGTGTAGAGCGCAATGTCGGTGTTGGAGATGCCAAGGTTCTTGTACAGGATGACCGAAAGCGTCATCACCGCGACGTATGGGATGCCCTGACCGAAGTAGAGCGTCGGAATCCAGCGCCAGACGCTGCCACGCGCCTGCGATGCGGCGCCGGCCGACGTCACATCTGTTCGGTCGGGCCCCTGTGTCAGCCGTCGGCCCTGCTCCTGCATTTCTTCGCTCACTTGTGATCTCAGTAGCACGCGCGTGCAAGGTATTGCTCGATGGCGCTCGCGGAGTAATAACCCCGTGTAAGGTCGACTGCGCCAGCCACGAGCGCGGAACCGCGCAGCCCCAGCATGTAGCGCAGGAATAACAGTGCATCCGTGGTCGCGAAACTTGCGGGCGGCTGGCCGACGCCGTCGGCGTTGACAGTATTGCTGCGCGCATACTGAGCGACCACTGAGGCGATGTCGTCGGCGGATAACCGCATTCCGCACCCGTTCACCGCTTCGTTCACAAGCGAGCTCCCCCTGAATCCCAGCATGGCGCGAAGCAGCAGCAATCCGTCGGTGCTGGCATTGACATAGCCGTCGCGATCCAGATCCAGATCGGGGCCGCAGCTACTGGGCAGCGGGATAACGATGTTGTCGATGGCAATGTTGCCCAGAAATGAGTTCAATGGCCCAAGCATCGGAGGCGGACCGGAGCGTCGAAAGCCATATAGCGCGGGCAATGGCTGAACAAAAAGCGGCCCCCGCCATCCTGGCGCTGCAGTGCACATCGTTCGTGTGCCGTCCGGGCTGTTTTGGCAAGTCAATCCGGCGGTGGTAGAGCAAACGCTGCCACCGACATCTACGAGTGTGTAACGATGCGGATGATCAACAAAGAACCCCGGCATAGCCTGTACGTTGACAGTCTCAGGCGAGCTGGCCGCTGCCGGGTTGAGCAGGTTCGACCCGGCGTAACTTACCATCAGCGGCCAAGTTCCCAACTCTGAGAGCTGGAGCGCACAGGTATACCGGCCGGTTTCCATCGAATTGGCAGGTGGGTCAATGTAGATGGGTTGCGCCACGCAGGAGGATGCGCCGAGCGTCAGCGTCATTGAAGCGCCGCCAACCTGACGCGTGGTGCGTACCCCGTTCACTTGCAGCGGAACGATTGGCGAGAGGGTTGCGCCCAGCGGCGCCGGGTCGCGCGGCCATATTTCTTCCACAGCGATAGTCGGCGTGGACTTCGCTATCGACGTGACGGTGGTTGTCACTTGGTTGGTTGTTGCGTAGGGGAGGGTAGTTGAGGTCGGCCGTGCAGTGATCGTCAACGATGGACTGCTGCTGAGAGGAATCACGCACCGGAAGCGAGCGGGCAACGTCGTGGCGGCGGTGATGCGCTCGCACGAGGTCCCCGGAACGCTGGCATAAATGGCCAGCTCGAAGTAGTCGTTAGTCAACTGAACCGATTCGCCCGCTGCCATGAATCCACCCCTCACTTCGTACTCCACGATGATCGGCGTAAACGTGCGATAGGGGCCTGGCTGGACGTACGTCGTCGCTACGCTGAGCACGGGTTGCACAATGTCCATCGGCACACTCCTGGCAGGCAGAGTGCCGTCAGCGAAAAACGAAAACGTCGTGGCATAGGGCAGATCAGCTCTGATGGTGGCGACACAACTACTGCTGCCCGGTGCAATCGTGCATGCCTTGAACGGCGCGAACGCGCTGCGAGTCTTCTCCGCCCAGACATCTAGCGCCTCAACGGATGGCACCAACGACCCCGCCGAGTCGCGCAGCGTTATCTGAAAGAGCATCGGCGCGCCCACCTGGAAGCTACCCACTGGTGCGCTGACGGCAAGTCGCAAGTCACGATCCACAAGGTTCACGCGTCGCGCGTTCGTGGTCATGTGGTAAGTGCCAGGTGGGCTAAAGCGGCCCACCTGAATCACGTCCCCGTCTGGCTCCACTGTTTGCAGCGTCCAACCGCCATAAGTGCGGCGTTGATAGCGATCAATGTCCACCCAGAGTGCTCGCGTGTTGCCTGTTTTATCGAGCAAAAGCGTTGCGGTCTCCCAGTGCTGAGTGGTGCCACTGGTCTCAGGCCAACGCTGCTGCATGGTTGCGATAACCATTTGACCGTTCGGCACGGTAACCACCGACGTTGCACGGGTGGGATTGCTACCTGCCGCGTCAAGTACCACGGCGAATTCTTCGCGGCCCGCGGCGTCAAAGCCTGCGGCGATGGCCACCTCCGTATTGGTGAAGCCTCGCCGCCCGACCGCGACGACACCGCCACCGGGACGCGCGGCGATTGCCGTGAACTCGACCGTTTCCGGCGGAGATCCCGCCAGTGATGTATTGGCCGTCCAAAGCACGTTGCCTTCCGCGTTGATCTTGCTCACCGCCTCACCAGTCTGTGACCAATGCACCACGAACACGCTGTCGCTTTCCCCGAACGCGACGGCTCGCGCGAAGAATTCCGCCGGCTTCATATTCCAGACCGGATCGCCTTGTGCGTCCAATCGAGCGAGCGTCATCGGCCGGTATGTGCCATTTCGAACGATCATGCCCGTTCCGTCGGGCGTATGCCAGAGTGCATGGCAGTCGCTTGGGGTTGGTGAATCCAGCGTATACGTAGATTGGCGACCCAGCGCTTTGTCGAATTTGATGATGGAACTGTTCAGAAGAACCCATTTCCCACCATCTTCCCCCACCACCACCTCAGGCGGCACGGTTGGTGACACCCATACTTCGGCATTGGGCGCGCTCTCGCGAATCAGTGTGAAATCGGCCGCGTACTCACGCAGCGTCCACAGGACATTTCCATAGGTCCCAGTAGACCAGATGACAAAAAAGTGTCCGGCGGCGTCGCGGGCAACACGCAGTTGCTTCACGTCGGGACGGTAGACGGCAACATCGGGGGGCATTGTCACCGAAAGAACTGAGCCAGTGGCACGATCAATCACATCGCCTCGCGGCGCATTTGGAGGCTGCAGCGTGTATCGCGGTGCCAGAATCGATCCTGACGCAGCTGTGAAATTCGGTTCGCATGGCGCGCTGTAGCCGTTGTCTGCAAGCACGGTGGGCAGGTTGCTCCACACAACCGTGCCATCGGGCCTCAGAAACGTTCCCGGCATGGAACCACCCTGGAGCAGGCCATCAGGCCCTGCAGTGACAACGTACTTGCCCGTGAGTGATACGGGCAGCCGGGTCCAACCGCTAGCGTCGATGGCTATGTTGTCTATATAGGTCGTGTTACCAACGGCGGCGCCGTTGGCGCCATACACGAAGGGTGGAAACAAAGGCACGCCCTCGCGCATCCATTCAATGCGGTCATCTGCCGAAATCGCCGTAACACGCGTCGTGAGTTCATCCAGGCTCGGCTCATACGTGACCATCCCGCCATCTTGGCGGGGAAACCAGCTGGACCGGCTTGATGTCTGGGTTCGTTTGCGCAACAGTCGGGCTTCCGCAGAGTACACGTATGCGGAGCCACCTGGCGCATTGCTATAGCAAGTGATCGAGCCATCGGCCTGGGCGGCTAGCCGGTACGAACTCCATCGGTCATAGATTGCTTCAATCGGGCAACGCTCGAAATGACCATCGCTCGCACCGAACACTCGGACGTCCCAATTACCGACACAAGCGATCGTGCCGGCAACGCCGACAATGCATCCTGGCGAGTCAACGCCGATTCGCCCTCGCCAGCGCTCGCTTCCGTCCAACTCCAGCGTGATGACGCCACCGGACCAACCATCGTAGTGAACAACGATAGCGTTGGCTGGCATCGGAGTAGGTAGCAGCACAGCCATGGTTGCACCAAGTGGCAGAACTTTGCTCCAGACAAGCTCGCCAGCGGGGCCATATCGATCGAGAACGCATGGCACCCCATCTCTGCCGCCGGTCAATACTGCAACGCCACCATCAGAAAGTAGCGACAGCGTCGGATCGGGGCCGATTTCCCGCGTCCATTGCACGGCGCCAGAACTGGTTTGCATCGCTACCAGTGAATGGGTACCGACAACGTAGATGCGATCACCAGATGCGAGCCATTGCTTCGCCGCCTCGGACGTGGCGACCCCGAGTTGCGGTGCGTAACTCTCCCAGACCGGTGTCAGCGCGCTGCTAAAGGGCGCAAAAAGTACGACCAATAGCGCAGAAAATTGAACGAGGAAACGTCGCATGGCAGGCGGTAGGCTAATGGATTTGGACCAATTGGCTCGTACGACGATTATCTGTCAGGAAGATCGTGTTCCCGACACTACAGCAGGCATGAGCACGCTTCGCGCATACGTGCATGGCACGTTGCGACGAACGTCCGCAGTCAAGAATCTTGAACACGTCCGCCACCGTAAAATGGGCCCGTACTCTTCCGTCCCAATGCGTGCCCGATTGCTCCTATGGTCGCAATTGGCGTACGGCTTCAACGGACGACTGTATGCCCCGATGCTCGGGCGTCTTCTGCAGGCTGATCCGATCTTTAGGCGCTGCGTAACGAGCAGAGTCGCGGGCGCTATGTGTGCACTCGCAACATTCCGTGCCGAACGTCAATGCTGCGCGAGACGATCGACGCAGCCTTGTTGTGGACGCGTTTGCTACCTCCCGGTCGACGGCACCGGAATCACCAGCTTGCCCTCATGCTCTGCGATGAACGACTCGCTGCTGCCGGAGGAGCTGCCGTTGGCTGACTTGGTCGTGGTCTTGAGGATGAGCTTTTTGATTGGCTTCAGTGTCATCTTCATCGGGCGGCCGTCTGGCGATTTGGCGTCTTCGAGGCGCTTGAGGTCTTCGGCGTTGAGATCAGCCAGGGTGATCGACATGATGGTGGCGCCAAAGTCTGCGGTCAGCAGCATCTTGTAGAAGTCGAGCGCCATCGGGTCAGCGCCCTTGCTATAGAGCAGGGCATGCAGCGCTTTGGCATCCTTCTTCTCGAACGCACCGCGGTAGGCGTCGACGAAGGCCTTTTCCTGCGCCGGACTGGCGGCGAAGGCGGTGGCTGCCATCAGCGCTGAGGCGGTAGCGAGCAGGGCGATGAACTTCCTCATGGCGATGCCGTCCGCTCAGGAAAGCGCAATCGCGTCGATCCGATCAACGCGCAGGATGATGCGGCCGAATTGCTGGTTGCGCACCTCGATCGTGTTGCCGTCGATGCGTTTGACGAACACGCAGTTGATGGTCTGACCGCCCATGTAGATGGACATTCCCTTCTTCTGCGCCAGACTGGTGTTGAGGATTTCCTCAACTGCCGCAGCGTTGAGGGCGCCTGCAGACTGCGCGAGGGCTGGCAGCGCAGTCGTACCGACGGCGAGCGTGGCGGCGACGGCAATCAGTCTTGCAACGCGGCGCACCTGGCTGTGACGATGGATGCTGGTATTCATGGGGTCTCCTGAGCGAAACAGAGGTGATGTGGTCAACGGCGGTCAACGCCGCCGACTGCGGCTACCCAGCATAGACGCAATCAGCCCCTGCGCCGCGCCAGCCCGCCCGGTCGCACATCACCCCAGTCGGCGGACCGAGTCGTGACCACCGGCAACACTACTCGCCGTATGGCACCCAGATGTTCTTGATCTGCGTGGCGCGTTGCAGAAATTCCCGCCCTTGTGCCGCTGCGGATCGCCAGTCACGAGCACCGGCGGCCTCCACCCAGGTGGCTTTCAGGTTGCCGCCGGAGGCGCGCTCAACCATGCTGCCGCCCTCGGCGCCGCCAAAGTACCAGAGCGCGGTCACGTCGTCGTGTTCGGCCAGTGTCTTCGCAAGCACATCCCGCTCGCCGGTGACGATATTGAACACTCCGCCGGGAACGTCGCTGGTTTCAAGCACCTGATACAGGTCGGTGGCGATCAGTGCGTGTGCGGCGGACGGCACGGCGACGACGCGATTGCCCATTGCGATTGCAGGCATCGTCAGTGAAATCAGCGAGAGCAGCGGCGCTTCATCCGGGCAGACGATGCCCATCACCCCCCACGGCTCCGGCATGGCCAGCGTCACGTTACGGCTGCGAGTAGGGTGTACCGCGCCGTCGAATTTGTCGGCGTGCGCCGCATAGAACATGATGCGGGCGACGGTCTGGGCGACTTCCTCGCTTGCCCGCGTGATGGAACCGCCGCACAGTGCTCGCAGGCGCGCGGCGAATTCGTCGCTGCGCTGCTCCAGATTCTCCGCCAGAAAGAACAGCACCTGCGCCCGGTTGTGGGCGGTGTAGCCAGACCAGCCGCTGGCCGCGTGCGCGGCTTCAACGGCGTTGCGGATGTCCTTGCGGTTGCCAAGCCCGGCCTGTCCGAGTGGCTTGCCATTGGCGCCGAACACCGTGTAGCTGTTGCCGCCGTCGGGGCGGGATTGTTTGCCGCCGACATAGAGCTTGGCGGTGTGGTCAAGCTCAGGCGTGTTGCCGCGCGCGGCCGTGGTGGAGGCTACTGGCGATGCGCCGAAGCGAGCTGCAGCGGGGGCGGGAGAAGACTTGCGGGCCGCGGCAGGCGACACCGGCTTCAGGTATTCGTAAAGCCCTTCACGACCGCCTTCGCGACCAAAGCCGCTCTCGCGGTAGCCACCGAAGCCAGCGGCGGCGTCGAACAGATTGGTCGAATTGATCCACACCACGCCGGCCTTGACGCGGGCAGCGGCGTCGAGCGCCACATTGATGTTCTCCGACCAGACCGATGCCGCCAGCCCGTAGCGGGTGTTGTTGGCCAATGCGATGGCCTCGTCGTGGGTGCGGAACGTGGTGCTGACCAGCACCGGCCCGAAGATTTCCTCCTGCGCGATGGTGGCGGCCGGGCTGACGCCGGTGAATAGCGTCGGCGGAAAGTAGAAGCCCTTGCCCGGCACTGCGCTATCCGGTTGCCAGCATTCGCAGCCTTCGGCACGACCTTGTTCCACCAGCCGACCAATGCGCTGCAACTGCACGGACGACACGACGGCGCCGATGTCGGTGGACTTGTCGAGCGGATCGCCCACGCGCAGCTTGCCGGCGCGAGCCTTGAGCTTGGCATGAAAGCGGTCGGCGACCGACTCCTGCACCAGCAGGCGCGAGCCCGCGCAGCAGACCTGGCCCTGATTGAACCAGATGGCGTCGACCACGCCTTCGACGGCGCTATCGAGATCGGCATCGTCGAAGACGATGAAGGGCGATTTGCCACCCAGCTCGAGCGAGAGCTTCTTGCCGCCGCCCGCCGTGGCCTGGCGGATGATGCGGCCGACCTCGGTGGAGCCGGTGAAGGCGATCTTGTCGATGTCTTTGTGATTGACGATCAACGCGCCAGTGCTGCCATCGCCGGTGACGATGTTGACCACGCCCGGCGGCAGCCCGGCTTCGGCGCAGAGATCGGCAAAGGCCAATGCCGTCAGCGGTGTGTCTTCCGCGGGTTTGAGCACCACCGTATTGCCAGCGGCCAGCGCTGGTGCGACCTTCCACGCCAGCATCAAGAGCGGAAAGTTCCACGGGATGATCTGACCGCACACGCCTACGGAGGTGTGGCCGGGGTATTCGCTGGCGAGCAGGTCGGCCCAGCCAGCGTGGTGATAGAAGTGCCGCGCCGCCAGCGGGATGTCGATATCGCGCGACTCGCGGATCGGCTTGCCGTTGTCCATCGACTCCAGCACCGAGAAGAAGCGCTCGCGCTTTTGCAGCAGGCGGGCGAGCGCGTACAGGTAGCGCGCACGGGCATTGCCGGGCAGTGCGGACCAGCCTTTGTACGCACGTCGCGCAGCGTTGACGGCGGCATCAACGTCCGCTTCGCCGCCCAAGGCGATGGTGGCAAGTGCGTCGCCATTCGCGGGGTTCATGACGGCGATCTGTTGCGCAGATTTCTTCGGCGGCGTGGTGAACTTGCCGTCGATGAAGTGGCCGAAACGGCGATGGTTCTGGTCGAGCCAGCGCATCACATGCTCATTGCCTTCCGGTGCGACGCCGTAGTCCATGGTGTTCAGAATGTCGGTGATTTTGGGCATGATGGCGGCTTGGTCAGGCAACGGCGTGACGGTGGCCTGCGGAGTAGCGGCCGGTCACGAAATGTTCAATCTGGCGCTCAATGTCACCGAGCATGGAACTGGCGCCGAAACGGAAGAGGTCCGGCTGCAGCCAGCGGTTGCCCATTTCCTCCTTCATCAGCGTGAACCAGGCGAGCGCGTCTTTCGCGCTCTTCAGCCCGCCCGCCGGCTTGAAGCCGATCAGATGGCCGGTCGCTTCGCCGTAATCACGGAGCGCGCGGACCATGGTCAGACCGACCGGCAGGGTGGCGTTGATCGGCTCTTTACCGGTCGATGTCTTGATGAAATCGGCGCCGGCCATCATTGCCACCCAACTGGCGCGATAGACGCTGCGCAGACTGGCCAGTTCCCCCGTCGCGAGGATCGCCTTCATGTGCGCGTCGCCGCAGGCCTCGCGCATGGCGGCAATTTCGTCGTAGAGCTGCTGCCAGTCGCCGCGAAAGACCAGCGCACGGCTGATCACGATGTCGATTTCGTCCGCACCTTCTTCCACCGCGTAGCGGATCTCGGCAAGGCGCAGCTTGAGCGGCATCAGACCAGCCGGAAAGCCGGTCGCGACGGACGCGACGGCAATGCCGCTACCCGCCAGCGCGCGCACGGCAGGCGCAACCATCGTCGGGTAAACGCATACGGCACCGACGGTCGGCATCGCCGTTAGCCCCAATGCGTCCACCAGATCGGCCCGCAGCGGTGCGCGTGCCTTGGCACACAGACGCGCCACGCGGTCCGGTGTGTCGTCGCCCGAAAGTGTGGTGAGGTCGATGCAGGTGATGGCCTTGACCAGCCAGGCGGCCTGCCATTCCTTCTTGACTGAGCGGCGCGTGGTGAGCGTCGCGGCGCGTCGCTCGACAGCGCTCAGGTTGACGCGGGTGCCTTCGATCCGGTCAAGATCGAGCGGGGTGCCGGGATTGCGCGGGAATGTCGCTGCTGGAGATGTGCTTGCGGCTGAATTGGTCATACAAATGTTACAAAATTAACATTTGTTGCAAAGAATACTAGATTCCCCGGTCGGGTTCAAGACCATTGCTGTTGACACTTTGAGATGCCCTCGACCGGCTGGTCGCGGCGATGCAGGGCCACCCGGTGTGGCGGATTGCGCCGGAATTACGACGACAGACTTGCCGGCGCCTTGCCTAGCTCGCGGAAGCAACGGTCAATCGGCCTGCCAGCGGCTCATGGCCTGCCACGTCGGGCGTCACGCCGTCATCGGTAATGATCTGGTCAAACTCATCGACCCGTGCGAAAAATGCCGGTTTGACCTGGCCGAACTTGGACGCGTCGACCAGCAGGATCTTCTGCACGCTGCGCGCCATCGCTGCCTGTTTGACCGGCGCCTCGTGAAACTGCACGCAGCTCGCGCCGCGCAGCAGATCTACGCCCGCTGCGGAGATGAATGCCTTGTTGATCCCAAGTCGCGCGAGCTGGGCGAGCGATTCGTCGCTGCTGAAACTGGCCGAAGAGGAGTGCCAAAGTCCTCCGAGAAGAATAACTCGCAAGCCATTGTTTTTGCAAAGAATATTGGCAACGTTCAAGGAGTAGCAGATGACCGTGGCGCGGATGCCTTGCGGGATGCGGGCGGCGAGGTGCGGGGTGGTCGAGCCGCAGTCGATGAACACCGTGTCGCCATCCTCGATGAGGGCGGCGGCGCGCTGGCAGATGGCGATCTTGGCGGCGGTGTGACTCTGCTCTTCGTCGCTGAGGGCGTACTGGGCGACATTGCCGTTGACCAATCCGCCGGCAGGCAGCAGGTGCCCGCCGAGATAGGCGATCAGGTCGGCGCGGGTAGCGATGTCGCGGCGGACGGTCATCTCGGACACGCCGAGCAACGCGGCCGCGTCCCGCAGGTGTAGCGGCCCACGCTCTGCAAGGACGCGGGCGAGCGTGCTCATGCGTTGCGTGCGACGCGGGATCGCGCCTGCCGTTGCGCTCAACGCAGTGCCCGAGCCGGCACGGATCGCGGCACCCTGTCGAGAACGTGACGAGGCGGCTTTCATGACATCTCGGCAATCAGCTTTTTCGTCAATATCGCATTCTTAATGGGCTTGAAAGGCAGAAAGACAAAAAGTCGACTTCTCATCGTTTTGCGCTTTGAGCCCAGCGCGGACGTCATTTGAGAAAAAAGATGATCAGAGGATTGAGTCACTTTTGTGCAACGCAAATTGACAGCCGGAAGGTCCTATGTGATTATCCTAACAAATCTGTATTGACCTGAAAAGTTGTAAGGGAGGTTCGCATGAGTTTCATTCACCACGCCGCCAACGGGTTGCGCCGACTGGCGAGCGCCGGTCTGCTGGCAGGCGCCATGGCCGCGTCGTTCGGGACGGCCAACGCCGCGGAAACGCTCAACGTTTATTCGATCTGGCCGGAGAACTGGGCGCGGCCGATGCTGCAGGAGTTCGAGAAGCAGAGCGGCGTCAAGGTCAACTTCCTGCGCTTTTCGTCCGGTGAGGCACTGGCGCGATTGATTGCCGAGAAGGGCAATCCGAAGGTCGACGTGCTGTTCGGCGGCCCGGTCGAAACCTTCGGCGCTGGCGTGAAAGAGGGCATCTTCGAGGCTTACAAACCCGCGGCTTTCGCTGCGTTGCCTGCTCGCTTCAAGCACGAGGGCGGCATGTGGACGGCCATCGCCGACGACCCGCTGGTGTTCATGACCAACAAGAAGTTCCTCACCGACAACAAGCTCGCCGCGCCTACCTCGTGGAACGACTGGCTGAACCCGGCCTACGCCAACATGCTGCAGATGGCCGATGCGCGCACGTCCGGCACCGCAGTCACCCGCATCTTCTCGGTGCTGGAGGTCTACGGCCGCGACGAAACCAAGGCCTTCGACTTCATGAAGAAGATGGGCAAGAGCATCCAGACCTACACCAAGAGCGGCGGCGGCGGCACGCTGCCGGTGGGGCTTGGCCAGGCGGCGGGTGGCATCTTCTTCATCGTCGACGCGCTCGATACCAAGGCCAAAGGCTACGACGTCGAGATCAGTTTCCCGAAAGAGGGCATCGGCGCTGCCGCCGAAGGTATCGCCATGGTCAAGGGGGCCAAGAACCCCGAAGCCGCGAAGAAGCTGATTGATTGGGCCACCAGCCCGGCGATGCAGTCACTCTATGCGCCGAACAAGATCAACTTTGTGCCGGCACACCCACAGGTGAAGACCGAGGCCTCGCTGGCGGCGATTCTCAAGAACGCCAAGATCATCCCGATTGACGACGAGTACGCCGGCAACAACCGCAAGCGCATTGTTGACCGCTGGGTGGCCGAGGTGCTGAACGCCAAGTAACCGGCGTCAGCATTTGCGATCACTGCAACCCTCCCCTCGCGGGGAGGGATGACTTTCCGTGACTCGGTCTCTCCTCAAGCCACGGAAAGCCATTCCTCGTCGGCGTGCCCTATGCGCTGCACCAGCCATAGTTACCCGAGGCAGCGCGGTTGCGCTGTTCTCAAATTGTCCTGCTGCCAATGTCTGCTGACGCCCTGATGCCATCCGCGCCTCAAAAGCGCGACCCGTTCATCGCTGGCATCGTGCTGGTGCTCTGGGTGCTGCTTGGCATTTTCGTGCTGTATCCGTTGGCACGGCTCTTCGGTCGGGCGTTTTTCGACGATGGCGCGTTCGTGTTGCAGCCGTTTCTGGATGTCGTCGGCAATCCAAACCACCGCAAGGCATTCCTGAACAGTCTGCTGCTGGCGCTGGCTGTTGGCGTGGGTGGTACCGCGCTCGGATTCCTGTTCGCCTTCACGGCCGTGCGCGCCGGGCTCAGCAAGCGGGTGATGGGCTTCATCGACACCGCGACGCTGCTGCCGCTTATCTCGCCGCCGTTCACCATCTCGGTGGCGATCCTGTTCTCGTTCGGCGCGCGCGGGCTGATCACCTACGATCTGCTCGGCATCAAGGGCTTTGTCGTCTACGGCTTCATGAGCACGGCGGCAGCGGAAATCATCACCTACTTCCCGATTGCGTATCTGACGCTGCGGCCGATCCTCGCCAGCATTGACCCCAATATCGAGAATGCCGCCTTCAGCATGGGCGCCACGCGCTGGCGGGTGTTTCGCACGATGACGCTGCCGCTGGCGCTGCCCGGTATTGCCAACGCCTTCCTGCTGCTGTTCGCCTGTTCGCTGGCGGATTTCGCTACGCCGCTGATCCTGTCCGGCAATGGCTTCCCGGTGCTGCCGACCGAAGCCTTCCTGCAGATCACTGGCCAGTTTGACCTGCGCGGCGGGGCGCTGCTGTCGATCCTGCTACTGGTGCCAGCGGCGATCGTTTTCTTCCTGCAACGCTATTGGCTCGCCGGCCGCAGTTTCGTGACGGTCAGCGGCAAGGCCGGATCGAAGAGCAGCGTCGAAATCCTCACGCCGGGCATGCGCTACATGCTGTTCGCCGCCTGTGGTGTGGTGGCGGCGGCGGTGGCCTACTTCTATCTGGTGCTGCTGTTCGCCTCGCTGGTGGTGGCCTTCGGCGCCAATCACTCGCTGACCTTCAAGCACTATCACGTGATCTTCACCGAAGGCATCCCGGCGATCCGCGACACGCTGATCATCGCGGCGATTGGCATGCCGCTCGGTGGACTGTACGGTGTGCTGGTGGGCTATCTGGTTGCGCGCAAGCAGTTCATCGGGCGCCGCACACTGGAGCTGGTGTCGATGATCAACTACGCACTGCCCGGCACCATCGTTGGCATCGCCTATCTGCTGGCCTTCAACGAAAAACCGCTGGAGCTGACCGGCACCGCGACCATCATCATCGCCTGCTACATCTTCCGCTACAGCCCGACCGGCATCCGTGCGACCGTGGCGCTGTTGCACCAGATCGACAAGAGCCTCGAAGAGGCCTCGGAAAGCCTCGGCGCCAGCAGCTTCACCACCTTCCGCCGGATCACGTTGCCGCTGATCATGCCGGCGTTCTTCTCCGGGCTCGGCGTGGTGTTCATCCGTTCGATGACGGCGATCAGCGCCACCATCTTTCTCATCTCGATCAACTGGACGCTGGTGACCGTGCGCATCCTGGAGAACATGACCGAGCTCTCGCTCGGGCCGGCGGCGGCATTCTCGGTGTTCGTCGTGGTGGTGGTTTACGTGGTGCTCTGGGTCATCGGCAAGCTGCTCGCGCGCTTCCGCACGGGCGAGGGCGGGCGCGTGGAAAGCATTCTTGGAGGTTAATGGCGTGTCAGATGCCACAACAACGCAAGTCACGTCGGCGCACACGCCGGTACCGATCCGGCTCGATGCCGTGTCAAAAGGGTTTCACCATGCCGTGAAGGGTGAGATCTTCGCGGTGAAGGATGTGTCGATCAATGTGCAGCCGGGCGAGCTGCTCACGCTGCTGGGTCCGTCCGGCTGCGGCAAGACAACGACGCTGCGCATGATTGCCGGCTTCGAGCAGCCGACGCGCGGCCATGTGTACATCGGCGAGCACAACGTGACCGGTTTGCGCGCGAGCGAACGCAACATCGGCTTCGTGTTCCAGAACTACGCCATCTTCCCGCATCTCTCGGTGTTCGAAAACGTGGCCTACGGCCTGCGGGTCCAGCAGAAGCCGGATGAGGAGATCAAACGCGCGGTGAACGACGTGCTTGGCGTGGTGGGGCTGACTGGCTACGGACGGCAGCAGCCACACCAGCTCTCGGGCGGCGAGCAGCAGCGGGTGGCGCTGGCACGCGCGATTGTGTTCCGGCCACGGATTCTTTTGTTCGACGAACCGCTGTCGAATCTCGATGCCAAGCTGCGCATCCAGATGCGAAGCGAAATCAAGGACTTGCAGAAACGCCTCGGCATCACCACGGTCTACGTGACGCACGATCAGGAAGAGGCGATGGCCATCTCCGATCGCATCGCAGTGATGGAAAAGGGGGTGCTGGTGCAGGTGGAAACGGCGGAGGACCTGTACGACTATCCGTGCAACGAGTTCGTCGCCCGTTTCATCGGCCGCGCCAACTTGCTGCCCGCGACGTTACGTGACGGTACCAGCGGCAGTGCGGCTATCGAAGTTTTGGGGCAGACGCTGGGTGCCCATGCGGCACCGGCAGGTGCCAAAGCTGGTGACGCCGTGCGGGTGATGATCCGTCCGGAACGGGTGGGTCTTGCACGGGCTGGCAACGGCGCGGCCGGCATCGCCGGCAAGGTGGTCAGCCGCACCTTTCTTGGCGAGAAGACCGAGTACCACGTTGCGATTGGCGATCAGCTCATTCAGGCCAGTCTGTTCGGTCAAGGCCGCGGCGATGCCTTTTCTGCAGGCGAAGCGGTGCAGGTGCTGTTCCCGGCGGAACAGAATCACGCGATTGCCGGATCATGAAAAAACTGCTTCAACGTCACTGGTGCCTGTATGGCGCAGCGCTGATCGCCGTCGCCGGATTGGGGCTGGGTATCAACCTGGCTGCGGCGCAAGGCGATGGCAAGGCGGTGGCGCTGCACGGTGCCGACGCGGTGTTCGCTGCCGGCGACGTGGCGGTGGTCTGGGCGGTGCTCAAACAGCCGACCGCAGACAAGCCCGACCGGGCGACGGTGTGGCTGCGCGTGGTCAACACCGGGCGCAAGTTCAGTCATGTGGCCATCGACGGCGTCGATCCCTTCAGCAAGAAGCGTGAACGGGTGGAGAAAGGCGTGGCGCTTGGGGCGGAGGCGCGCATTGAGTCAGACCGCGACAGCTTTGCCGATTTCACCAGCCGCGAAATCCACTTCTACCGGAGCGAGGCCGACTGGCGCGCCGACAAACCGGCGGTGACGGTGTACTACCTCGGTGTGCCCGATACAACACCGGAATTCGCCAGCCGAGACGCGATGGACCGTTACCTGAGCACGGCGAAACTGGTGTCGCACCACCCGACAGAACTGAAGAAGTAATCGCGCGGGGCGCCGGCGATCAAGACCAATCGAGGCGCGGCAGAATCCCGAGCAGATCAAGCGGTTTGCCAATCTCGTGATGCGCGCCCCAACTGCGGGCGTGCCCGATGTCCGGCACGTAGCCGTAGGTAGCAAGAACGGGCTTCATGCCAGCGGCGAGGCTCGCGCGCATGTCGCTCTCGCCATCGCCGACGAACCAGCAGTCGGTCGCCTCAATCTCGGCATCGCGCGCGGCCAGCAGCAGCGGCGCCGGATGCGGCTTCGGGGTTGGCGTGCTGTCGCCGCAGACGACGGCGGCTGGCGTGAACGCGCGATCGCGCAGCAGCTCGTGAATCATCGGCTCGGCCAGGCGCGAATTCTTGTTGGTCACGATGCCCCAGATCAGGCCGCGGCGTTCCAGCGCGATCAGCAGCTCCAGCACACCATCGAAGAGGTGGGTGTGGTCCAGCTTGCGGCGGTCGTAGATAGCCAGAAAGCGTTTGCGCTGCGCGTCGTAGTCCGGGTCGTCGGGTGTCAGGCCGAGCCCGGCTTTCAGCAGGCTGCGGGCGCCATAGGTGGCATACGGCCGCAGCGACTCGAGCGGCAGTGCGGGCATGCCGTCCTCGACACGCATGTCGTTGACAGCGCCAGCGAGGTCCGGCGCGCTGTCGACCAGGGTGCCGTCGAAATCAAAAAAAACGGCGCGGGGCAAACTCATGGCCATTGGGCAGTTCCGGCGCAACGGGTAATCGGAGACATCAAAAGGCAATCAACTTTATTCGGGAATGGCGAACGATCAGGGCTTCAGACGCGAAATGATCAATAGTCGACTTTTCATCGAAATACCGGTTGAGCCCAGATTGGTCAAGGCTTCCAGCAAAAAGCCAATATGGCACGCTAAGACGATGGCGAGCAACGAAGCGCCGCGATTTTGACTGAAAGAGCGTCAAATACCGCAGCGTTGCTCCATGAGGTCGCCGTTTTCGCAGCAGCGGCGAACGGCAGCCACTGCCACGCGACGTGCTCTCGCGGGGCGAGCGTGGGCGTCAGCGTGGACGGCAGGCGCAGCGCGAAGCAGCGCTCGCGGTTGTGCGTGGTGCTCGGCGGGTAGCGGTACCGCCAGCGCGGATAGATGCAGTAGACGCTCTCGTAGTCGAGGTCGATCAAGCCACCGAAATCGGCCGCCCTAAAGCCGGTTTCCTCCGCGACCTCGCGGGCAGCTGTCTCGGCAAACGATTCGCCTTCGTCCTGCGATCCGGTGACCGATTGCCAGAAGCCGGGGTAGTCAGCGCGCTCAATCAGCAGCGTCTGACTGTCGTCAGTGAAGATGACGACTAGAACCGAACGGGGGATTTTTGGCGGCCTCAAAACAACACCGCCGGCAGCGGCCGTGTTCAGGCAAGCACCACGCGGAACACGCGATCTTTCTCGCCCCACCAGATACAGGCTTCGTCGAGGATATCGAGCAGCGTTGTCCAGTCATCGCCGAAGCGCTTGTCGCCCCCCTTGCTGTCGAGCAGCAGCGCAGTGATCGAGGCGCCTGGTGGCCCTTTTGCCCAGCCGTCATCCATCAGGCAATCGGCGAGGGCGTCCCAGTTATGGCCAAAGTGTCGGGGCAGCTTGAGCCCGGCGGCGAGCGCCTCCAGCAGGGCCTTCTTCGAGCGGACGCCCTTGAGGTCAACCTTGAGGACGGTCTCGGCGCGGAAATCATGCACGGCGTTTTTCATGGCAACCCCTCGGTGTTCTGCGTACGGTACGGGTTAACGGACGATGCACTTGAACGACTGGTAGTGGTCGTCGCTGTAGTAGCAAGGCTCCGTCGCGCGCTGGTCGCCGCCGCAAACAATGCGACGCGCGCCGCGATTGCGCGCGCCCGGCGTGCGCACGGTGTATTCGTGGTAGTAGCCGCGTGGAGCCTTGGGCAGAATCCGCTCGCGGTTGCCGAAGACAACGCCATCCCGACCATGTGGAAACGGGCCGCCGGAGGCGATCAGTGCCAGGGTGTCCCGTCCCTGTTTTGGCAGCTCGGCGACCGTGATGCTCTGGCCCAACGCGCAGGCACCCCGGGCAGCAACAGGGGCCGACAGAAGCGACAGACAGGCGAGCAAGGTCGCCGCAGCAAGTCCAAATCGTGATGAGCCTGATCGCATGACACCCCCCGCGCAAACTGAACAGGGCACCGATAAAAGTCGCAGATCGGAGCCGAACGATACGAAGCGTAACCTACTGGCCAGCCTTCCAGCTGCGGTACTCGATCTTGATGCAGTGGTTCTGCACAACCGCGATACCAGCGTTGCGTGCGATCTGCGCAGCTTCTTCGTTCATCACCCCAATCTGCATCCACAGCACCTTCGGCTTCAGCGACATGGCCGCGACAGCGCGGGCTACCTCGACCATCTCTTCGCTGCGACGGAAGCAATCCACGATATCCACCGGCACCGCAATTTCACTCAAGGCGCCGACGCACGGCTCTCCAAGGATGCTTTGTCCGGCAGCGCGCGGATTCACCGGGATGATGCGGAAGCCGGCCCGCTGCATGACTTGCGCCACCTCGAAGCTTGGGCGGCTCGGGTTGTCGGACAGACCAACCACGGCAATCGTTTTCGCGGTGGTGAAGAGATCGTCGTAGCTGACTTCAGACATGGTGCAATGAACCCGCAGCTGATCGTTAGCGAACGCGGCGGAACGACGAGATGCTGTCGTTCATGCCGGGTGGCATTTCGTTGTACTGGCCTGGGCCGAGCGTGAGGCAGCGGCCACGGTAATTTGAATCCTCGCAGAATTGCCAGGTGCCGAAGCTGATGAAGATCGACGAGGTGGCATCGTTGAGGCCACTTGACCCAAGATCGGCAACATCACCCGTGGCGCGCACCGTGCGGCCGTTGAAATTGCTGTGTTCATAGAGCCACACCGGATGGCGGCTGCGCCCAGCGCCCTGGTCCATCACCACATAGGCGCCGCCGCCCGGTACCAGGCCGTTCCAGCTCGGCTCGCCCACGCGGCGCAGCGACGAAATCGAGCGATCAAGCTGTGGCGGCAGACGGCGGTAGTCGCCCGGTCCGAACACCATGCAGCTGCCACCGAAATCACGATCTTCGCAGGCCTCCCAGTTGCCGCCGAACACGCGCATCGACTGGATGCGGTCATTGAAACCACTGTTGCGCAGGTTGTCGATGTCGTTGTCCAGCGTCATCGCGGCGCCGGTGAAATTGGGGTTGGTGAATACCTCGACACGGACGCGATCGTTGTTCCATGCCGGTGGCGGCGCAACCGGCGGCGGCGCGACCGCAATCGGTGGAACCGCTGGCAGCGGCGTCGGACGACCGCCATCGACGACGCGCACACTGACGATGCGGTAGTTCAGCTGCGAGCCCAGATCGTTGTATTGCCCGGGCGGCAGGGCCTGGCAACGGCCGCCGAAGTTGTAGTCGGTACAGACCTCCCAGGTGCCGCCGGTGACGATGGCGGACGCAGCGGTGAACCGGCTGCCGGCGTCGATATCGGCAATGCTCTGCTCGTAGGTCATGGTGCGGCCACGGAAGCCAGTGCGATCATAGAGCTGGATTCGGGCGGGCGCGTAGCCGACACCGGCCGACGCATAGGTGACATCGCGTAGCGACATGACCGTGTCGCCGTAGCGGCCACCCAGTTCACGGTAGTCGCCGGGCGACAGGCGGCGGCAGTCACCGGTGAAGTTGGCGCCGGTGCAGGCTTCCCACACGCCGGTCGCAACCCGCAGCGAGCGCGCAGCGCCGATGGGCAGATTGGCCTCGGACCGCGAGATGCGCGCAAAGGCGCCAGTGAAATCGCGCCCGCTGTAAAGCCAGACGTCGGAAGCGGCGGCAACGCCGGATGACATCGCAGCAAGCAGCAAGGCCCCCACGGCAATTTTGGGCGCACCGCCGAAAGCGTGTCGGGTGCGGCTGGAAATGTTCATACGGCGTCCTCCTGCGAGTAATTGAGGCCTGGCCGCGATGCATTGACGCGAAGCGGACGGCCGGGGCACATCGATGCCCAACGCTGATTAGAATCGGCGCGTTGACAGTCGATCTTTCACTGGTAGCGTAGCGCAAATATCGCCGCCAGCCACCACCAAAACTCTGAATGCTGGCGTTTCTTCTCCGTCGACTGACGCAATCACTGCTGGTGCTGCTGGCGATGAGCGTGCTGGTATTCGTCGGCGTCTACCTGATCGGCAACCCGGTTGACATCCTGATCAGCAGTCAGGCCGATCAGACCGAGCGCGATCGCGCGATCGTTGCACTGGGGCTCGACAAACCGCTGTGGGCGCAGTACGGCAATTTCGTTCTTGGCGCCGTGACTGGCGATCTCGGGCGCAGCTTTGCACATGGCGTGCCAGCGCTGGAACTGATACTCAACCGCATGCCGGCGACGCTGGAGCTGGCCTTCGTAGCAATGCTGCTCGCGGTTGGCATTGGTATCCCCCTCGGCCTGATCGCGGGCCTGAGACCGAATGGTGTCATTGGCAAGACCATCATGGCCGGTTCAATTCTTGGCTTCAGCTTGCCGACCTTTTGGGTGGGGCTGATGCTGATCATGCTTTTCGCGGTGTTTCTCGGCTGGTTGCCGTCAAACGGCCGTGGCGAAACGCGGGAGATATTTGGCGTTGGCTGGAGTTTTCTCACAGCAGATGGCTGGTCCCATCTGATCCTGCCGGCGGTGAATCTGGCGTTATTCAAACTGTCGCTGCTGATCCGGCTGACGCGCGCCGGCGTGCGTGAGGCGCTGGCGATGGACTATGTGAAGTTCGCCCGCGCCAAGGGGCTGTCGGCGTCGCGCATCGTCGGAGTGCATGTGCTGAAGAACATCATGATCCCCATCGTCACCGTGATCGGGCTTGAGTTCGGTTCGGTGGTCGCCTTTGCGGTGGTGACCGAAAGCGTGTTTGCCTGGCCCGGTATGGGCAAGTTGCTGATTGACTCAATCAATGTGCTGGACCGACCGGTGATCGTGGCTTATCTGTTGATCATCGTGAGCCTCTTTGTGTTCATCAACCTGCTGGTGGACCTGGCTTACTCTGCGCTCGACCCGCGCGTGCGGCTTGGCGACGTGGGAGCGCATTGATGGCCAATGCAGTGCAGGCCGGCAATTCACTATGGCGCGAAAAGGCCAGTGAATTTGCGGCCGACCGCATGGCGATGTTCGGTCTGGTGCTGTTTGTGCTGATCGTGCTGGCAGCGCTGGGCGCGCCATGGCTGTCCCCGCAAAACCCCTACGACCTGTCGCAGCTGGACGTGCTTGATGCGCGTCTGCCGCCGGGAAGCCCGGCGGCGGATGGCGGGCACTATCTGCTCGGCAGCGACGAGCAGGGGCGCGATCTGTTGTCGGCGATCCTCTACGGGTTGCGTATCAGTCTCGGTGTCGGCGTGGTTTCAACCCTGATTGCCGTGACGCTGGGCTTGCTGGTCGGCCTGCTGGCCGCCTACAAAGGGGGGCGCTGGGACAGTGTGATCATGCGCGTGGTCGACATCCAGTTGTCGTTCCCGGCCATCCTGATCGCGCTGATTTTGCTTGCCGTGCTGGGCCAGGGCATCGGCAAGATCATCGCGGCGCTGGTCACCGTGCAATGGGCGTACTACGCACGAACCGTGCGCGGTGCGGCGCTTGCCGAGAAAAACAAGGATTACATTACCGCCGCACAGGGGCTCGGCTTGTCAGCTGGACGCATTGTGCTGCGTCATTTACTGCCAAACTGCCTGCCGCCGCTGATCGTGGTGGCGTCGGTGCAGGTGGCGCATGCGATAGCGCTAGAGGCAACCTTGTCGTTTCTCGGGCTGGGTTTGCCGATTACGGAGCCATCGCTCGGGTTATTGATTGCCAACGGTTACCAATATCTGCTCTCCGGCAAGTATTGGGTCAGCTTCTTCCCCGGTGTTGCGCTGTTGCTCACCATCGTCAGCATCAATCTCGTCGCCGATCAGCTTCGGGATGTGCTGAATCCGAGGCTCGCGAAATGACCGCACCGCTGCTTGAGGTACGCGGCCTGCAGACCTGGTTCACCAGCAAGGCCGGCGAAGTCCGTGCCGTCGATGGCGTCGATCTCGCCGTCGGCGCTGGCGAAGTGCTCGGGTTGGTTGGTGAGTCCGGGTCCGGCAAGTCGGTGACCGGCTTTTCGATCATGGGGCTGGTTGATGCGCCGGGTCGCGTTGTTGCCGGCGAAATCCGCTTCGCTGGTCGCTCGCTGGTGGGGCTCGCCGAGCGGGAGTGGCGAGCGCTACGCGGGCGCGACATTGCGATGATCTTCCAGGATCCGATGTTGACCCTGAATCCGGTGCTGCGCATCGACACGCAAATCATCGAGGCGATTCGCGCCCATGCTGACGTCAGTGCAGATCGCGCCCGGGAGTGGGCACAGCAGGCGCTGGCCGAAGTAGGCATTCCATCGCCTGGCGAGCGGATGCTGGCGTATCCGCACCAGTTTTCCGGTGGCATGCGGCAGCGGGTAGCGATCGCAATTGCCTTGCTGCATGGCCCGAAGCTGCTGATTGCCGATGAACCGACCACGGCGCTTGACGTGACGATCCAGGGGCAAATCCTCGCCCAGGTGCAGGCGCTGGCCGCCAGCCGTGGGACTGCCGTCATCTGGATCACGCATGACCTGTCGGTGGTGAGTGGTCTTGCCGACCGCATCGCGGTGATGTACGGCGGCCGCATTGTCGAAGAGGGGCCGACGACGGCGGTGCTCGGCTCGCCGGCGCACCCGTACACGCGAGCCTTGCTGCGCTCGCTGCCGTCGCAAAACCAACCAGGTCAGCCTCTGGCCCAGATTCCCGGCACACCGCCGCGGCTGATCGACCAACGCCTTGGGTGCGCCTTTGCGCCGCGTTGCGCAGAAGCAGGCGGGCGTTGCGGCGTGGACGATCCGGCGCCGCATCGCGTTCAGGCGCGTATGGCGCGCTGTCACTTCGCATTCGAAGCGGCGGCGGAGCAGCAAGCATGACTGGCAACAGCGCTGCTTCAGGCTCGGCGCCCATTCTTCGCGTTGAGGGCATTTCCAAGCGCTTCGTCAAGCCGCTTGGCTGGGCGGAGCGATTGGCAAATCGGCTGGGCGCGAGCCACCGCGAGACTGTGGTCCGGGCGCTTGATGACGTCTCACTGGACGTTGCCCACGGTGAGGTGCTGGGCATTGTTGGTGAATCGGGATGCGGCAAGAGCACGTTGGGGCGCATCATCGCCGGGTTGATGCCGCCGAGCAGTGGCAGGGTCATCTTTTCAGCGTCCGACGTGGTAGGTGCTGCCGAGTCGGCGGTTGGTGCTGGGGCTCGGGTTGGGGCGCGACTCGCCCGGCAAATGATCTTTCAGGACCCGTCGGCGTCACTGAATCCTCGCATGCGGGTCGTCGGCCAGGTGGGCGAAGCTGCGGTTGCCCATGGATTGGTCACCGCAACGGACATGCGGGGCTACGTCCTCACTTTGCTGCGACAGGTCGGACTGGATGACTCGGCGCTCGACCGCTACCCGCATCAGTTTTCTGGTGGACAGCGGGCACGGATCGGTATCGCGCGCGCGCTGGCGGTGAAACCGGAGCTGCTGGTCTGCGACGAGTCAGTGGCGGCCCTCGATGTGTCAGTTCAGGCGCAAGTTCTCAATCTGTTTGCTGAACTCAGACGGGCGCTGGGTCTGACCTATGTTTTCATCAGTCACGACCTTGGCGTCGTGCGACATTTGAGTGATCGGGTGGCCGTGATGTACCTCGGTCGTGTGGTGGAAATCGGCCCGGTGGCCGAGATTTTCTCGGCGCCACGACATCCTTACACGCAGGCATTGCTGGCTGCGATGCCTCGAGTACAGACTGGGAGGCAACAGTTCGCCGCGATCCGCGGCGAAGTGGCGTCGCCGGTCAACCCTCCCGGCGGATGTCACTTTCACCCTCGCTGCCCACGAGCTGAAGCCCGCTGTGCAGTCGAAACGCCGGTCGTTGCCGAGCGCGAAGGCGTGCGGGTAATGTGTCACTTTTCCTGATTGCTGAACTTTTCTGAAACAACAAGATGGCGACTATGGGCTTGCGAAATCGTTGGGTAATTGGCAACTGGAAGATGAACGGCTCGCTTGCGGGCAACGCAGCGCTGCTTGGCGCGGTTGCGGCGGCTCCATCCGGCGTTGGAAAACTGGGCGTATGTGTGCCCTTTCCCTTTCTTGGGCAAGCCCAGTCGGCACTGGCTGGCGGCGCCGCAGTGTGGGGCGGGCAGGACGTCAGTGAGCACGCTTCAGGGGCATACACGGGCCAGGTGAGTGCGGCAATGCTGGTTGAGTTCGGTGCATCGCTCGTGCTCGTGGGGCACTCGGAGCGGCGGCAGTACAACGCGGAAACCAGCGATCTGGTCGCTCGCAAGGCTTCGGCAGCACTGAACGCCGGGGTTACTCCGGTCATTTGCGTGGGCGAAACGCTGGCGGAGCGTGAGGACGGCCACGCCGAGGCGGTGGTGGGTCAGCAACTCTCAGCGTGCAGGGAGGTGTTGCTACGAGCACAAGGCGCAGCAATCCTGGCTTATGAACCAGTGTGGGCGATTGGCACCGGCAAGACGGCCACCCCGGCGGAAGCGCAGGCCATGCATGCCTTCATCAGGGCTACGCTGCGGGTGCTGGGAGCGGAGGCTGACGCCACCAGCATCCTCTATGGCGGCAGCGTCAAGGCAGGCAACGCTCGCGAGTTGTTCTCCCAGGCCGACATTGATGGCGGCCTGATCGGTGGTGCCTCACTGGTGGCAGCCGACTTTCTGGCGATCGCGGCGGCACTTTGATCACCTTTTCCGCCCGCAATCGGCAGTGCACGGTGGTCTGGTTTGACCGGTCATGAAGTGCCACTCTGCCGCAGTGCAATATGTATAATGGCTGGCTATGGAATTTGTTCTTCTCGCAGTTCACGTCGTCGCAGCAGCTGCTATTCTGGTGCTGGTGCTTTTGCAGCATGGCAAAGGCGCAGACATGGGCGCAGCGTTCGGCAGCGGCTCGGCAGGTAGCGTATTTGGCGCAGCTGGCTCAGCCAACTTTCTCAGCCGTGCCACTGGCGTCGCCGCTACCGTATTTTTTGCCACCAGCGTTGCGTTGACCTACGTCGGCGCACATCGGTCGAATACCAGTGGTGGCGTGATGCAGGGTGTAACTGGCGAACCGGCAAAGACGGAGCAGAGCGCTCCGGCGCCGGTAGCCCCGGCCGCACCGAAGTCCGATATTCCGAAATAGTTGAAGCTTTACGGTTTCTTGATAAATCGTAAGGCCCGTGTATAGCCGTCGTGGTGAAATTGGTAGACACGCTATCTTGAGGGGGTAGTGGCGAAAGCTGTGCGAGTTCGAGTCTCGCCGACGGCACCAACAACAGCAGTCCTGGCAACGCTTCGCCAGGCACAAGGAGGCGGGGCAACTAAGTGTTCCGCCTTTTTTTTGGGGATTTTTGAGTCATGTCGCTAGAAACCTACGTCCCGATCCTGATGTTCATGATCGTGGGCCTTGCGTTTGGTTGCGTTCTGCTCATCGCCGGCTGGTTGCTCTCGCCAGCGCGGCCCGACCCCGACAAGCTTGCTCCCTACGAGTGTGGATTCGAGGCATTCGAAGACGCCCGCATGCGTTTCGATGTGCGCTACTACCTCGTCGCGATCCTGTTCATCCTGTTTGATCTCGAAATCGCTTTCCTTTTCCCGTGGGCGGTGGCGCTCAAGGAAATCGGCTTCGTGGGCTTTCTCTCCATGATGGTGTTCCTCGGCATTCTGACCGTCGGGTTCATCTACGAATGGAAAAAAGGCGCCCTCGATTGGGAATGATTGAACGCGAACTTTCGTATTTGGTTTGACCGCGCTTTGACGCGCAGTGGAGTGTATTGAGTCATGAGCCTTGAAGGCGTCCTCGAGAAGGGGTTTGTCACGACGAGCCTGGATACGCTCATCAACTGGTCGCGTAATGGGTCAATGTGGCCGATGACTTTCGGTCTTGCCTGCTGCGCCGTAGAGATGATGCATGCTGGTGCAGCGCGTTACGATCTCGATCGCTTCGGAATTGTGTTTCGTCCTAGTCCGCGTCAGTCGGACGTCATGATCGTCGCTGGCACGCTGTGCAACAAGATGGCGCCGGCCCTGCGCAAGGTCTACGACCAGATGGCCGAGCCGCGCTGGGTGATTTCCATGGGCTCATGCGCCAACGGAGGCGGCTACTACCACTACAGCTACTCCGTGGTTCGTGGTTGCGACCGCATCGTTCCGGTGGACGTATACGTGCCTGGCTGCCCGCCCACGTCCGAAGCCTTGATCTACGGCATCCTGCAACTGCAGAACAAGATTCGCCGCACCAACACCATCGCCCGGACTTGAGGCCGGGGCTCGATAAATGCTGAAAGACATAGTTTCTGAAGTATTGGGCAGCAAGGCGATTGCAATCGTCGCAGCGCTCGATGAAGTGACGGCAACGGTTGCGCCAGCCGACTGGGTGGAAGCATGCCGCGCACTACGTGATCACCCGAAGACGCGCTTCGATACGCTGATCGACCTCTGCGGCGTCGACTACTCCGCTTATGGCGGCGAGGGGCGTGAATCGGGGAAGTACGCGACGGTCATACATCTGCTGTCCGTGGTGCTTAACCAGCGTCTTCGTATTCGTTGCGTTGCTGCAGACGATGCGTTTCCGGTGGTGCATTCACTGGTTGATGTGTGGCCGTCGGCCAACTGGTACGAGCGCGAGGCATTCGATCTCTTCGGAATCGTCTACGAAGGTCATCCAGACCTGCGACGCATCCTGACCGACTACGGCTTTGTTGGCCATCCATTCCGCAAGGACTTCCCGACTTCTGGCTATGTCGAGATGCGCTACGACCCGGAGCAGCGGCGCGTGCTCTATCAGCCTGTCACCATCGAACCGCGTGAGAACACACCGCGCATTGTTCGTGACGATAGTTATGCGAACTGAGGCGTCACATCATGGCTGAAATTCGCAATTACACAATGAACTTCGGGCCGCAGCATCCGGCCGCACACGGAGTGTTGCGTCTGGTGCTCGAGCTGGATGGCGAGACCATCCAGCGTGCTGATCCGCACATTGGTCTGCTGCATCGTGCCACTGAAAAACTGGCGGAGAGCAAGACCTTCATTCAGTCGCTGCCGTACATGGATCGTCTCGACTATGTGTCGATGATGTCCAACGAGCACGCCTATTGCCTGGCCATCGAAAAGCTGCTGCAGTTGCCGGTGCCGGAACGCGCCCAGTACATCCGCGTCATGTTCGACGAAGTGACGCGCCTGCAAAACCACCTGCTGTGGCTCGGTTGCCACGCGCTCGACGTTGGCGCGATGACAGTGTTCCTGTATTGCTTCCGTGAACGCGAAGACCTGTTCGATGCGTACGAGGCGGTGTCAGGTGCCCGCATGCACGCGGCGTATTACCGTCCGGGTGGCGTCTACCGTGACTTGCCGGACCGGATGCCGCAATATCAGGCATCGAAGATCCACAATGCAGCGGCCATCAAGCGGATGAACGAGAACCGTGAAGGCTCGTTCCTCGACTTTCTGGAGGATTTCACCAACCGCTTCCCGACCTACGTCGACGAGTACGAAACGCTACTCACTGACAATCGCATCTGGAAGCAGCGGACAGTCGGCATTGGTGTCGTAAGTCCGGAACGTGCGCTTGCGCTAGGCTTCACCGGCGCCATGGTGCGCGGCTCTGGCATCGCTTGGGATTTGCGCAAGAAGCAGCCGTATGAAGTCTATGACCGTATGGACTTCGACATACCGGTTGGCGTCAACGGCGACTGCTACGACCGTTATCTTGTTCGCGTACAGGAGATGCGCGAGTCGAACAAGATCATCAAGCAGTGCATCGCCTGGTTGCGCGCGAATCCAGGGCCGGTCATTACCGACAACCATAAGGTGGCGCCGCCGAATCGCCAGTCCATGAAGTCCAACATGGAAGAGCTGATTCACCACTTCAAGCTGTTCACCGAGGGCATGCATGTGCCACCGGGCGAAGCCTATGCGGCGGTAGAGCATCCGAAGGGTGAGTTTGGCGTGTACATCGTTTCCGATGGCGCCAACAAACCGTACCGCCTGAAATTGCGCGCGCCGGGATTCGCACATCTGGCGGCGCTCGACGAAATGTCGCGCGGCCACATGATTGCGGACGTGGTGGCAATCATCGGCACCCAGGACATCGTGTTCGGCGAGATTGACAGGTAAGGAAGATGGCACTTTCGCAGGACTCACTTCGCAAGATCGACCGGGAGCTGGCCAAGTTCCCCGCCGATCAGCGCCAATCGGCTGTCATGGCCGCGCTCCGTATTGCCCAGACCGAACAGGGCTGGCTGTCTTCGGGGGTGATGCAGGAAATCGCTGACTACATCGGCATGCCGGCGATTGCGGTGTACGAGGTCGCATCGTTCTACACGATGTACAACCTGAAACCGGTTGGCAAACACAAATTGACCGTCTGCACCAATCTGCCTTGCCAGTTGCAGGGGGCTACTGCCTGTGCGGAGCACGCCAGAAAAAAACTGGGTATCGAATTCGGAGAAACCACCGCCGATGGCCTGTTCACACTGAAGGAAGGTGAATGTTTCGGCGCCTGTGGCGATGCGCCCGTGTTCACGGTCAACAACCACGATGTTCGTGTCAAAGTGACACCTGAGCGCTTCGACGCGCTCGTCGACGAATTGAAGAAGGCATAGGCGGAAGACATGCACTTCGGACCGCATATCAATCCGGCGTTGTTTGCCGATCTCCGGATCGACGACGCCAACGACTGGCGCATCGGCCCCTACCAATCGCGAGGGGGTTACGAGGCCCTGAAGAAGATCCTCGCCGAGAAGATCACGCCTGATCAGGTGATCGCCGAAGTCAAGAAGTCAGCCCTTCGCGGTCGCGGCGGCGCCGGCTTTCCGACGGGACTCAAGTGGAGCTTTATGCCGCGACAGTTCCCGGGGCAGAAGTACCTTGTCTGCAACTCGGATGAGGGCGAGCCCGGCACTTTCAAAGATCGCGACATCCTGCGCTACAACCCGCACATGGTGATTGAAGGGATGGCCATCGCCGCCTATGCGATGGGCATTTCAGTCGGCTACAACTACATCCACGGCGAAATCTTCCGTATTTACGAGCAGTTTGAAGAAGCGCTTGACGAGGCGCGTGCGGCCGGATTCCTCGGCACCAATATTCTCGGTTCCGGCTTTGATTTCCAGTTGCACGCGTTTCACGGTTACGGGGCCTACATCTGCGGCGAAGAGACGGCGCTTCTGGAGTCGATTGAAGGCAAGAAAGGCCAGCCGCGCTTCAAGCCGCCGTTCCCGGCAAGCTTCGGCCTGTATGGCAAGCCGACGACGATCAACAACACTGAGACATTTGCCGCAGTGCCATGGATCATGCGCAAGGGCGGCGAAGCCTTCCTGAACCTTGGCCTGCCCAACAATGGCGGCACCAAGCTGTTCTCGGTGTCCGGCGACGTTGAGCGTCCCGGCAACTTCGAAATTCCCCTCGGCACGCCGTTCTCGAAGCTGCTTGAGCTGGCCGGTGGCATTCGCGGCGGCAAGAAGATCAAGGCGGTGATTCCCGGCGGTTCATCGGCACCAGTCATTCCGGGCGACACGATGATGCAAACCAACATGGATTACGACTCGATCGCCAAGGCGGGCTCCATGCTTGGGTCTGGCGCCGTGATTGTGATGGATGAGACGCGCTGCATGGTCAAGTCGCTGCTGCGGCTCTCGTACTTTTACTACGAGGAATCCTGCGGTCAGTGCACTCCCTGTCGAGAAGGCACGGGCTGGATGTGGCGCATGGTCAATCGTATCGAGCACGGTGAAGGGCGAATGGAAGACCTTGACGCGCTGAACTCGGTTGCCGACAACATTCAGGGCCGCACTATTTGTGCACTCGGTGATGCGGCGGCGATGCCGGTGCGTGCCTTTATCAAGCACTACCGCGAGGAATTCCAGTACCACATTGAAAACAAGCGGTGTCTTGTGCCCGCCTACCTCTGACCCAACGGCGAACGACAGGACATTGCAAGCCCGCTCATGTTGAACATCGAAATCGACGGCAAAGCGATACAGGTTTCGCCCGGCAGCACCGTGATGGATGCCGCGAACCAGGTCGGCGCTTACGTGCCGCACTTCTGCTATCACAAGAAGCTCTCCATCGCGGCTAATTGCCGCATGTGCCTGGTGCAGGTGGAAAAGGCGCCGAAGCCCCTGCCAGCCTGTGCCACCCCGGTGACCGAAGGGATGAAAGTCTTTACCGCGTCCGAGCAGGCCAAGAAGGCACAGCAGGGCGTGATGGAATTCCTGCTCATCAACCATCCCCTGGATTGCCCGATCTGCGATCAGGGCGGCGAGTGTCAATTGCAGGATTTGTCGGTCGGTTACGGCAAGTCCGCTTCGCGCTACACCGAAGAGAAGCGGGTGGTCTTCCACAAGAATCTCGGCCCGCTGATCAGTGCCGAGGAGATGAGCCGCTGCATTCACTGCACTCGATGCGTCCGCTTTGGCCAGGAGATCGCCGGTGTCATGGAGCTCGGCATGGGCGGCCGCGGCGAGCACTCCGAAATTCTCTCGTTCGTTGGCAAGTCCATTGACTCCGAGCTATCCGGCAACATGATTGACGTTTGCCCGGTAGGTGCGCTGACATCGAAGCCTTTCCGCTACAGTGCCCGTACGTGGGAACTGCAGCGTCGCAAGAGCGTTAGCCCGCACGATGGTCTGAACGCGAATCTGCAGGTGCAGATCAAGGGCGACCGCGTGATGCGCGTATTGCCGCGCGAGAATGAAGCGGTCAATGAGTGCTGGATCTCGGACCGCGATCGATTCTCGTATGAAGGGTTGTACGCCGACGACCGCCTCACATCGCCAATGATCAAGCACGACGGCGTGTGGCAGCAGGCCAGCTGGCAGGACGCATTGAACGCTGCTGCTGGCGCCATCGGTCTCGGCGTCAAGAGTCACGGGGCGGCGAAGACTGCCTTCCTCCTTGGGCCACACACGACGCTGGAAGAGGCCTCCCTCGCCAAACGGCTGGCGACCCATCTGGGCGGCGCGACCATTGACCATCGCCTGCGGGTGACCGACTCCGCGCTCGATCAGGGCGGAGGGATTCCCTGGCTCGGCTTCAAGCTTGCCAATATTGCGGAAGTTGATCGTTTTCTGGTGATTGGCAGCAGTCTCCGTCAGGAGCAGCCGCTGCTGGCGCAACGTATTCGTCAGCGTGTCAAAAAAGGTGCGCTGCTCTCGGTAGTCGGATCAATCGACGACGACCTGCTGTGCCCCGTCGCTGCAAAGGTGATCGTCAAGCCGTCGGGCTTGTGGGAAACCCTGTGCGGAGTGCTCTCAGCGCTGGCCAAGCGTGTCGGCAAAGAGACGCCGATCTCCGTCAGCAACATTAGCGCCAGTGAGGAAGCTATTGCAGCTTCATTGGCCAGCGGCAAGCGAGTGGCAGTGCTGATCGGCGACATGGCGTTGTCGCAGGCCGACGCCTCGCATCTCGAATCGCTGGCCTTCGCCATCGCCAACATGTGCGGTGGAAGCTACGGACGGCTCGCCTTGTCGGGTGGGGCCGGTGCCGCCTATGTCGCCGGAGCCTTCCCCACCGACGGCGCTGCGACTGCGCGCGAAGCACTCGGCAGTGATCCGGCGAACACCTTTGTTCTCGTCGGCTGCGAGCCGGAGCGGGATAGTAGCCTCGGTGCCGAAGCGCTGGAGGCGTTGGGCAAAGCCGACAAGGTAGTGTGTCTGACGTCGTTTGCGTCCGATGCAATGAAGCAGTATGCCGACGTGTTACTGCCCATCGCCCCCTTTACAGAAACCTCTGGCACCTACGTGTCGAACGACGGCACCGTGCAGTCGTTTGCCGGGGTCGTGCGTCCGCTCGGCGAAACCCGCCCCGGATGGAAGGTGCTGCGCGTGCTCGGCGATTTGCTGGAAGCAGATTTTTCGTCGTTCAATAGCAGCGAAGATGTGCGCAATGCGGCGTTGACGGGCTTCAGCGATGCCAGCCTCGGCGCGCGTATCCGCACTCTGGCGATGCCCGATTCGACAGCCCCTGTCGGTCTGGAGCGCGTGGCGGACGTGCCGATCTACCACTCGGACGCACTTGCGCGCCGTGGTCAGGCACTGGCGACGACAAGCTATGGCAAGCAGCCGCGCGTTCGCCTTTCCGGTGAAACAGCGTCGTCATTGTCATTGACCAACGGAGCACGCGTCAAGGTAACGCAAGCAGGGCAAACGACCCGGGCAACTGTCGCTGTAGACAATCGCGTGCCCCCCGGCAGCGTGCGTATCCCGCTGGCTACCGAAGTGTCTGCGGCACTCGGCAATGCCTCTGCGGCAGTGACGCTGGAGGCGGTATGAGCAATCCGGTCGAACTGGTTCTGGGCACCGATTTCCCGATGGTGAATTACGCCATCTGGACCTTGCTGAAGATCATCGTGATCGTGTTGCCAATCACGATCTGCGTCGCCTTCCTGACGCTCTGGGAACGCAAAGTCATCGGCTGGATGCAGGTTCGAATTGGTCCGAACCGCGTGGGCAAAGGCTGGCTCCAGCCGTTTGCCGACGTGCTGAAACTGATCTTCAAGGAGATCGTGGTCCCAAGCGGCGCCAACAGGACGCTGTTCTACATCGCCCCCTTGCTGTCGATCGGTCCGGCGCTCGCGGCGTGGGCCGTTATCCCGTTCGACCCGACGCTGATTCTTGCCAATGCCAATGCGGGCCTCCTGTATATCCTGGCGTTGACATCCGTTGGTGTGTACGGCGTCATCCTCGCCGGTTGGGCGTCGAACTCAAAGTACGCTTTCCTCGGCTGCCTGCGCTCCGCCGCACAGATCGTTTCCTACGAAATCGCGATGGGCTTCGCGCTGGTCGGTGTGCTGATGGCAGCCAACAGCCTTAATCTGGCGGATATCGTGAACGCGCAGCAGGGCGGCTTGCACCAGTGGTACTTCATCCCGCTGTTCCCGCTGTTCATCGTGTACTTCATATCCGGCGTCGCAGAAACCAACCGCCACCCGTTCGACGTAGCCGAGGGCGAGTCTGAAATCGTTGCCGGCTTTCATGTTGAATACTCGGGTGTGACGTTTGCGGTGTTCTTCCTCGCCGAGTACGCCAACATGATCCTGATCGCGGTGTTGACCAGTGTGCTGTTCCTCGGCGGCTGGCTGTCACCGTTCCCGATCACGAACGAGCTTTCGCTGTTCGGCATCAAACCGTTTGCCGATGGATTTTTCTGGCTGGCCGCGAAAGTTTTCGTGGTGCTGTTCTTCTTCCTGTGGATTCGCGCCTCATTCCCGCGCTATCGCTATGACCAGATCATGCGCCTCGGCTGGAAGATCTTTATCCCCGTCACGCTCGCCTTCATCGTGTTCCTCGCGATCATCATGCAGACGCCGTGGGGCGTTGCGTTTCACTAGGAGGTAATGAAGATGGTTGCCTCGATCAAGCATTATTTTTCAACCTTCCTGCTGTGGGAACTGCTGAAAGGCCTGTCGTTGACCGGTCGCTATCTGTTTGCGCGCAAGATCACGGTTCAGTTCCCGGAAGAAAAAACGCCGCAAAGCCCACGCTTCCGTGGCCTGCACGCGCTGCGCCGCTACGAGAATGGCGAAGAGCGTTGCATTGCCTGCAAGCTCTGCGAGGCGGTTTGCCCGGCGATGGCAATCACCATCGAGTCAGCCGTTCGCGATGATGGCAGCCGTCGCACGACCCGCTACGACATTGATCTGACCAAGTGCATCTTCTGCGGCTTCTGCGAGGAGAGTTGTCCCGTGGATTCGATCGTAGAAACGCGCATTCTCGAATACCACGGCGAAAAGCGTGGCGATCTCTACTACACCAAAGAGATGCTGCTCGCGGTCGGCGACCGCTACGAAAAACAAATCGCGGCCGACCGGGCTGCAGATGCGAGGTTCCGCTAGGCCGCCTGCGGCTGTCTGAGCGAAAAAGCCCATGCCTGAACTGTCCACTATCGTCTTCTACGTGTTCTCCGCGATTCTGCTGCTGGCAGCATCGTGTGTGATCAGCGTCAAGAATCCCGTCCACGCTGCACTGTTTCTGGTGCTCGCGTTCTTTTCTGCCTCCGCGCTCTGGATGCTGCTCAAGGCCGAGTTCCTCGCCATTGCGCTGGTGCTGGTCTACGTCGGCGCCGTGATGGTGCTGTTCCTGTTCGTGGTGATGATGCTTGACATCAACTTCGAGGAGCTGCGCAAGCAGTTCCGCAGCTATCTGCCAGTCGGCCTGCTGGTTGGCGCGGCCGTGCTGGTCGAGATGGTGCTGGTCCTCGGCCTGTCGTTCGGCAAGAAATCCGGTGTGACCGGCGCGCCAAATGCAGTGACGGTTGATGGCAGCAATGCCAAGGCGCTGGGTGTCGAGCTGTTTACCAAGTACATCTATGCGGTCGAAATCGCCGGCGTGTTGCTGCTGGTGGCAATTGTGGCGGCCATCGCACTAACGCTTCGTGACCGCCGCGAGTCGCGTTACCAGAATCCTGGCGAACAGGTGCTGGTGCGCCGCAACGATCGCCTGCGCGTGCTCAAGATTGCGAGCGAGAAGCCGACTGCCGCTGAAACACCGGTGGCCGCAGCCGCGCCCGCTGCCGAGGTGAAGAAATAATGTTGCCCGCCCCCACCCTCAACTCCTACCTGATCGTGGCGGCCGCGCTGTTCACCATCAGCGTGATCGGCATTTTCATCAACCGCCGCAACGTCATCATCCTGCTCATGGCAATCGAGCTGATGCTGCTTGCCGTCAACCTCAACTTCATCGCATTCTCGAGCTACCTCGGCGACCTGAGTGGTCAGGTCTTCGTGTTCTTCATCCTGACGGTGGCGGCAGCCGAGTCGGCGATCGGTCTTGCGATCCTCGTCGTCCTGTTCCGCAATGTCGGTTCTGTGGACGTCGATCAAATCGGCAAGCTGAAGGGATAAGAGCAGATGAAACTCTCCTATCTCATCGTTCCATTCGCACCGCTGATTGGCGCAATCCTCGCCGGCCTCTGGGGCAGGCAGATCGGTCGCAAGGGCGCCCATACCGTCACCATTCTCGGTGTACTGATTTCGTTCATCGCGTCCTGCGTCGTGTTCGCAGACGTGCTTGCCGGCAATACCTTCAACGGCCCGCTCTACACCTGGATGGTGTCAGGTGGCGTCAAGTTCGAGGTTGGCTTCCTGATCGACACGTTGACTGTCACCATGATGCTGGTGGTGACCTCGGTATCGCTGATGGTGCACATCTACACCATCGGCTACATGGAAGAAGACCCGGGCTATCAGCGCTTCTTCAGCTACATCTCGCTGTTCACGTTCTCGATGCTGATGCTCGTGATGAGCAACAACTTCCTGCAGCTGTTCTTCGGCTGGGAGGCTGTGGGCCTCGTCTCATACCTGCTGATCGGCTTCTGGTACACGCGGCCGACAGCGATCTTCGCGAACATGAAGGCTTTCCTGGTCAACCGCGTCGGCGATCTTGGCTTCCTGCTTGGCATTGGCCTTGTGCTCGCCTATACCGGCAGTCTCGACTATGCGACCGTCTTCAAGACGGCGCCGTCGCTGGCGAATATTTCGGTGAACCTCGGTCCCGTTGGTATCCCGTCGTGGGCAACTGCGACCTGCATCCTGCTGTTCATCGGCGCCATGGGCAAGTCAGCCCAGGTTCCGCTGCACGTCTGGCTGCCCGACTCGATGGAAGGCCCGACCCCGATCTCGGCGCTCATCCACGCCGCGACCATGGTGACTGCAGGCATCTTCATGGTGTCGCGCATGTCGCCGCTGTTTGAGATGTCGACAACGGCGCTGTCCTTCGTGCTGATCATCGGTGCCACGACTGCATTGTTCATGGGCTTCCTGGGCATCATCCAGTACGACATCAAGCGCGTCGTGGCCTATTCGACGCTGTCGCAGCTCGGTTACATGACTGTGGCCCTCGGTGTCTCGGCTTACAGTGCCGCGATGTTCCATCTGGTGACGCATGCCTTCTTTAAGGCGCTGCTGTTCCTTGCGGCGGGTTCGGTGATCATCGGCATGCACCACAATCAGGATATCCGCTACATGGGCGGCATCCGCAAGTACATGAAGATCACCTGGCTCACCTCGCTGGTAGGGTCGCTGGCGCTGATCGGCTTTCCGCTGCTGTCGGGCTTCTACTCGAAGGACACCATCATCGAGGCAGTGCACGAGAGCAAGATCTTCGGTCATGGTTACGCCAATTTCGCGGTGCTTTGTGGCGTGTTCGTGACGGCCTTCTATTCGTTCCGCATGTACTTCCTCGTCTTCCACGGCAAGGAACGTTACGACGAGGCGCCGCACGATGACCACCATCATCACGATGATCACGGTCATGGCCATGACGCCAAGCCGCATGAGTCGCCGTGGGTCGTCACGCTACCGCTGGTGCTGCTGGCAATCCCGTCGGTGGTCCTCGGTTACTTCGGCATCGACAAAATTGTCTATGGCGACTGGTTCAAGGGCGCTATCGCACCGATCGCACAGGGCCACGATACGCTCGGTCCGCTGAAGGAAGAGTTCCACGGCGCGATGAGCATGGCGATTCATGGCCTCACTTCGCTGCCGTTCATTCTGGCGATGGCTGGTGTCGCGCTGGCGTACTACCTGTACGTGGTCAACCCGGCGCTGCCAGCCCGATTGCGCAAGCAATTCAGCGGCATCGTGACCGTGCTCGAAGAGAAGTACTACTTCGACCGCTTCAACGAATTCTTCTTCGCCGGCGGTGCCCGCAAGCTCGGCGAGGGGCTGTTCCGATTCGGTGATCGTGCCGTGATTGATGGCGCGCTGGTCAACGGCTCGGCCAAAGGCATCGGGCTGATCGCCGGGTTGATGCGTCACCTGCAAACCGGTTTCATCTATCACTACGCATTCGTCATGGTCGCAGGCGTGCTCGCCTTCCTGACCTGGCTGCTGCTTCGATAAGCACAGAGCGGAACAAGAAGACTCGATATGCTGCTCTCACTCTCCATCTGGATTCCGATCATTGGCGGGCTTGCCGTCCTGACCACGGGGCGGGACAAGAATGCCAATCTGACGCGCTGGCTGGCGCTTGTCGCTGCCGTGGCCGGGTTCCTGGTCACCATTCCGGTCTACACCGGCTTCGATCCCTCCACCGCCGCGCTGCAGTTCGTCGAGAATGTGCCGTGGATTGATCGCTACAAGATTCGCTACTACCTCGGTGTCGACGGCATCTCGATGTGGTTTGTGCTGCTGAACAGCTTTACGACGATTCTGGTCGTGATCGCTGGCTGGGTGGTGATCGAGAAGCAGCCGGCGCAATACTTTGCGGCCTTCCTGATCATGTCGGGCCTGATCAACGGCTCCTTTGCCGCTGCCGACGCCGTGCTGTTCTACGTCTTCTTCGAAGCGATGCTGATCCCGATGTATCTGATCATCGGCATCTGGGGCGGCCCCAATCGTCTGTACGCAGCGATCAAGTTCTTCCTGTACACGCTGCTCGGCTCGCTGTTGATGCTGGTGGCGCTGCTCTACCTCTACAACGTTACCGGCGGCAGCTTCACCATTGCGGACTTCCACAAAGTACCGCTGGCCAAGACGCCGCAAATCCTGCTGTTCATCGCCTTCTTCATGGCCTTCGCCGTAAAGGTGCCGATGTGGCCGGTGCACACCTGGTTGCCAGATGCCCACGTTGAGGCGCCAACTGGCGGTTCGGTGGTGCTTGCGGCCATCACACTCAAGCTCGGTGCCTACGGCTTCCTGCGCTTCATCCTGCCGATCGTGCCGGATGCCTCGCACATGCTGGCGCCGTTCGTGGTCACCATCTCACTGATCGCCATCGTCTACATCGGCTTCGTGGCATTGGTGCAGACTGACATGAAGAAGCTGGTCGCCTATTCGTCGATCTCGCACATGGGCTTCGTCACGCTCGGCTTCTTCCTCTTCGTGGGCGGGCAGGGCAGTGCGCTCGGCATCGAGGGCGGCCTGATGCAAATGATCTCGCACGGCTTCGTCTCCGCCGCGATGTTCCTCTGTATCGGCGTGATGTACGACCGCCTGCATAGCCGCAACATTGCGGACTATGGCGGCGTGGTCAATGTGATGCCAAAGTTCGCCGCGTTGTTGATGCTGTTCGGCATGGCCAACGCCGGCTTGCCGGGTACCTCCGGTTTCATCGGCGAATTCACGGTTACGCTGGCTGCCGTGAAGCAGGGCATGTTCTGGACCGCGGCCTGCGCCGGTCTCGCGCTGATCCTCGGCGCTGCCTACACGCTTTGGATGTACAAGCGCGTGATGTTCGGCGAGATTGGCAACGATCACGTCAAGAACGACATGCCCGATCTCTCGCGTCGCGAGTTCTGGATGCTGGTGCTGGTCGCCGGGTGCGTGCTCGGCATGGGGCTCTATCCGGCGCCATTCACCGAAGTCATGCACAAGAGCGTGGAAGAGCTGATCACCCATGTCGCGCGCAGCAAGCTCTAACCGGACGAGACCACAACAATGAAAGACATCCTTCTCGTTCTCCCTGAAATCGTCCTGCTGAGTCTGACCAGCCTGCTGCTGGTAGTGGACCTGTTCGT
>Ga0116180_1000391_pt1 | contig 41399 bp, 38 predicted proteins | sample AD_UKC073_MetaG_FD_89804 | JGI IMG/M metagenome (GOLD analysis project Ga0116180, IMG submission 89804) | Active sludge microbial communities of municipal wastewater-treating anaerobic digesters from USA - AD_UKC073_MetaG | ecosystem: Engineered > Bioreactor > Anaerobic > Digestate | place: USA... | reverse complement strand
TTACCATTTCGGGGTTGCCGATGGTTTTTCCTTTTTACTTTTGCGAACTTAATTGTACACTATCCTATAGTTAATAGTTATCTAGACAAAGAAAGAATCAAACAAATTAGTCAAAGCCAAGAAGAGAAGAAAAATATAGAGAAACAAATAAAGAGGAAACAAGCCGAATTAGAAAAACATGAAAATGCCCTTAAACTTGCAAGAGAAAAATTAGAAGAAGGCGTATATAGCGATGAAGACTTTTTGGATGCAAAAAAAGAAGGCAACCTCAAATTACAAAACTGCGTAAAGAAATTATTCAATTTAAGAACAAACGCTTCACTGCTTACTCTGATGAAGAATTAGAAAAACTTATAGAGAATTTTAAATGTAACTGGCATAACGCAGTCACAGATAAAGAAAAAAATCAATTACTTAAGACAATAGTTAAGAAAATTTACTACAATCGTGAAGGTAATACTGTGACTTTTGAAATTGAGTATCTGTAAAAACGTCTATACCCCTTAAAAATGGCCGTTTTAAATACTCATTAATTGCTGTTATTTGCAGACTTGACACCAGTGGCAGGTGGAATAGCCGATGGACAGGAAGACGGGTTTGCCCTCGGCCTCGGCCCGGGCAAAGGCCTCCTCTCCCCAGGGGTACCAGTCCACCGGGTTGTAGGCGTGCTGGAGCAGGTACGGAGATTTTTCGTTTATCAGGCGATTGGCCTGGCGCATAACTTCACCCCCACAGTCTTTATGTCTATAGCTTGCCCGCTATGCGAAACTTTTTCACTCCTCCTCCGTCTGTACAGTAAAAGCATTTCAGGCGGGAAAGGAGAGAGTTGCCGTGCGCAAGCTCTTTTTGCTGATTCTGCTGACGGCGACGGCCTTGCTGGCCGGCGCCTGCACCCTGGTCATCTCCGGCGACGGCCTTACCATCGAACACTATAAAGGGACCTGGGAGGAAACTTATGCCTTCAGCAGCGGGGCGGTGACGGTGCAGGGGGGCAACGGTTCCATCACCGTGGAAACCTGGGACAAAGAGGAGGTCCTGGTCCAGGCACACTGGACCGCCAGGACCGAGAGTTACCAGTTTGCGCCCCTCGTGGAGCAGGAGGGAGACAGCCTCAGCTTCGCCGCGCCCTGGAACAATGAACTGCGCGGCGTGACCTGGATACTGAAGGTGCCCCCGGGCCTGAGCGTGACAGCCCGCACCTCCAACGGCCGCGTTAACATCCTGGGCGGCGAATTTGGCAACGTCACCGTCGAAACCAGCAACGGCCGCGTGACTGTTGAAGGTTCGGGGAAGGGACTGCTGACAATCAATACCAGCAACGGCGGCGTCACTGTCCGGGAGTGGAACGGCGAGACGGATATTACCACCAGCAACGGCGCCATCACTGCTTTCCTGGGCAAAATCACCGACGGCAACTATCGGCTGTCCTCCAGCAACGGGACCCTCCGCGTTTTTGTAGACCGGGATTCGGCCTTTGCGCTCACCGCCAGCACCAGCAACGGCCGCATCAACAGCGATTTGACCGGCGCCTGGTCCCAGATGCCCACAGGCTCCAGCTACACCGGAACGTACAACGGCGGCGGCGCCCTGCTGAACCTGCACACCAGCAACTCCAGCATCTTCCTGCTCACGCAGTAACACAAAAAGCGAATTTTAAGCCCTGTCAAAAGGGCTTTTTTTTGTCCCTGGTATTGACCGGCCCCTATCCGGTTAACTTAAAGATAAACTGAAGCAAAGGAGAGCCGACCATGTTGGGATTGTCAACACTGGTAATCGTCGCCATCCTCATTTACGCCGGCGTGGCGCAGCGGGTGCTGGACCGCATGCGCCTCTCCGACCGGGAGGCGCTGCTCTTTATTGCCGCCATGGCGGCGGGCAACTTCCTGCCCGAGATACCCGTCACCGCCAATGTGGCGGTGAACATCGGCGGCGCCGTCGTCCCGGCCGTGCTGGCTGTTTACCTCTTCGTCAAGGCAGGTACGGCCAAGGAAAAGACCCGGGCCGTACTGGCCACCCTGGCCGCCACGGCGGTAATTTACGGGGCCAACAAGCTGATTCCCGTCACGCCCCTCTTTCCCTTGCCCATTGACCCCATCTACTTCTACGCCGTGCTGGCGGCGGTGGCGGGCTACCTGGCCGGGCGTTCCCGGCGCTCAGCCTTCATCGCCGGAGTGGGCTCCATGATCCTTATGGACATCATCTCCCGGGTGGAAGCGTACGTCATCGGCGGCGAAAGTTCCGTCACCATCGGCGGCGCCGGTTTGTTTGACGGGGTGGTCATCGTGGGCATCCTGGCGGTGGCCCTGGCCGAAATCTTTGGCGAGACCCTGGAAAGGGTACAGGGCGGGCCCCAAAAGCACAGGTCCCGCAGCCTGACCCGGGGCCTGCGCAACCCCAAAGTCGTCAGGCTCCGCGACAACGACGAACCCAGGCAGTAAGGAGGGCAGGCTATGAAGAGAATTATCCCCGTTTTGCTGGCATTGGTCCTGGTCCTGCCTCCGGGCGCGGGGGCGCAACAGAACACCCTCGAAGAGTTCTTCGATTCCCTCAACCTGGACACCCGGGATGACGGCGGCTGGTACACCCTGATGGACCAGCAGGGCAATGTCCTCATGCGCACCGCCCGCCACATCCACGTGGGCGACACCTGGATTGGCCGGGACAACGTCAAGTGGGAAGTGTACGCTGTGGCCGGGGACAACGCCTATGCCCGTTCAGTACACAGGGAACAGGGCCAGTCCTTGCCGGGCATCATCCGGGCGGTCCTGGCGCCCCTCTTCCGCAAGGCAGTTCCCGTCCAGGAAGAGGAAAAGGTAGAAAAGCGCATAGGCGTATACAACACCCACGGGGCTGAAGCTTACGTGCCCAGTGACGGCACCGACAGCGACCCCCAGGGCGGAGGCGTGCTGGACGTGGCCGACTCCCTGGCCCGGGCCCTGGAGGAGAAGGGCGTCGAGACCGTTAAATCCGAAGAGACCCACGTTCCCCACGATGCCGGCGCCTACAAGCGTTCCCGCAACACGGTGGAAGAGATGGTGGGAGAAGGCGTCGATGCAGTGGTGGACGTGCACCGCGACGCCGTGCCGGCCGAGGAGTATATTGCCGACGGCATGGTGCAAATCCAGCTGGTAGTGGGGCGGCAAAACCAAAACCAGGCCGCCAACCAGGAATTTGCCGAAAAGCTGAAGGCCGTTGCCGACGAGAAATACCCCGGCCTGGTCAAGGGCATCTTTGCGGCCAAGGGCAACTACAACCAGGATATGATGCCCACTTCCATCCTCATCGAAGTGGGTACCCATGAAAACGAAAAAGAGGCGGCCCAGGAATCCGTAGCCAAATTTGCCGACGTCCTGGCCATCACCCTGTACGGCTCCGCCGAGGCGGCCGAATCTCCCGCCCGTCCCGCCAGTAGCAGCGGCACGGTGTGGCGCACCATTTTGTGGCTGCTGGCCATCGTGGTGGTGGGCGGGGGGATATTCCTTTACATCAGCGCCGGCAGCTGGCCCGAGATGAAGCGCAAACTCCAGGGCTTTGTCCGGGGGGAATTCGGCGACCTGCTCAAGGGCAGGGTCGGCCGCCGCACCGGCGATGACGACAGACTGAAATGAGGTAACAAACGCCCCTGGGGATATCCCCAGGGGTCGTTGTTTATGCGTCTTCCTCGTCCCGGGCCGGTTGTGGTGCAGCGGCAGCCAGCAATTCCGCCATGTACCGGACCTGTCTTTTGTCCAGCTTGCCCTGGGTCGCCAGCTTGTCCAGCCCCGCCTGGGCCCGGGCCAGGAAATCTTCCTGCTCCAGGAGATTTGCCGCAACCAGATTCTCGGCCAAAGCCGAACCGGGCAAAAGTTGCTGCAGCTTTTCCGCCAGGGCCTCCGCCAGGGGCGAAGCCGGGCGAAAGGGCAGGCCGGTCCGTCCCAGCAAGCCGCCCAGGATTTTGCGGGACGCCAGTTGCTGGGGAGGGAAGACCTGCCAGCGCCCGCCGCCGTACCGGGCGGCCACGAAGACAGCGTTGTGCGGTTGAGCGCGGCGCTGGGCGGGAAGCTCCACAGTGGCGGCCAGCACATGCCCGGGTTGCTGCTGATAAAGGGCAAGGCGCTGTTCCACCGCCTTGCTCAGCCCGTCCATGGCGGCGTTGAGGCGCTTGAGCCGGGTTTCATAGGCGGCCAGCCGCTTGTCCAGCCGGGCCCGGAACTTGCCCAGCCGGGCCTGCTGTTTTTTGATAAACTCCCGTTCCGCCTGGTCGTATTCCTTCCTCCTTTGGGCCAGCCACTTGTCGTTTTCGGCAATGCTCTTTTCGACATCCTTGATCTGCTGGCGCCAGTAGGCGTCTCCGCTTTCTTTGTACCCGTCCTGGAAACGCTCCAGCTCGGACTGGAGCAAGTCCCGGCGCTGGCGGTATTTTTGCTGGTCGGCAACCCAGGCAGCCTCAAGTTCAGCTTTGCGGGCGGCGACTGCCTCCTCCCCCTGGCGCGCCAATTCTTCCAGCGAGCGGGCGCCGGCGGCCCGTTCCTCTTCCATGAGGCGCTGCAGCTTGTCCGCCAGCACATCCCGGTGGGCGTAGGCGTTCTGGTGCAGTGCCTTCCAGGCTTCGGCGGACTGGCTGAACTGCTCCAACTGCTCGTTGAGCCGGGCCAGGGCTTCGCCGGCGTCGGCCTTTTCGTCCATGCTGACCTGCACCGGCTCCTGGCTGACGGCCAGGAGTGAGACAACCTGGTCGGGAGGCGTCAACAGGCCGGCAAATTCCAGGACGGCGGGAGTAACGTCCAGGGCCCTTTTGGTCCACTGCCGGCATAAATCCAGAAATGCTTCTTCGCCGGCTTCAGGGTCCGGCGGGGGGTCCGGAAGCAGGGGCGCCAAGTCAAAGCGTATGGCGCCGCTTACCATTCCAAAGGGTTCAAAAACAAGGCAACGGGTGCCGGCATCGGCAGGGTTCCACCCATGGCACAGCAGGGGCAGGCCAATGCGGGCGATTACCTCTACGGCTTCATCCTGCCTGCGCCCCAACAGGCCCCTGCTTTTCCTGGCCGCCATGGCCAGGGCCAGGGCCGTTGCCGCTTCAATCTCTTCCGACGGCGGGAGAAAATCAACGACAAAGGACATTTTCCGCACCTCCTGACGCTATAATTCTGCACAGAGAAAAAGTTTTCCTGCATTTTTCCAGGCCCAAAGCCGGGGAAACCCGGATAAAAAAAGGGGCATCGCCCCTTTTATGCCCGGTCTTACTCCCGGTACTCCACCTTGTCCTCGTCATAGCGGGTCTGAGCCGGCTTGGTTTCGCCGGGATAGCCCAGAGCCGCCATGCCCAAAGGCGCATAGCCTGCGGGAATTTCCAGGACTTCCTTTATCGCCGCCTCCAACTCGGCATTGGGGTGAACCCCCAGCCACACGCCGCCCAAATCCAGGTTGGCGGCGGCCAGCAGCAGGTTCTCCATGGCCGCCGAGCAGTCCTGCACCCAGTGTTTGGCTTCGGTGTTGCCGCACACGCAGATACACAGCGGCGCCTCGTACAGCATTTTGGCATAGCGGTGAATGTCGGCCAGCTTGTTCAACAGCTCCCGCCGGGTGATCACCACGAAGCGCCAGGGCTGGCGGTTGGAGGCCGACGGGGCGGCCATGGCGGCCTTGAGCAGCAGCTCCACTTTTTCCTTCTCCACCGGCCGGTCGACAAACCGGCGGATGCTCCTCCGCTTAAATATCCAGTGCAGACGTTCCATCAGCGAATTCCTCCTCGTTCTTCATTGCTTTCGCCCGCGCCTTGGCCTGCTCCAGGGCATGGCGCAGCAGTTCCACGTGCTGGTAGTTGTCCGACGGCAGCCAGAGCAAGGTCAGGCCGGTTTGTTCCGCCAAAGCCGTCAATGTCGCATCCCTGCCCTGCTTCCACATGGAATCGGACCTCTCCCGCTCAAACTGAACGACGGCGGCGGGCGTCAAATTCCCCTGATGAAGGATGGCGAAATCCACCCAGCGCCGGCGCAGCCACTCTTCCAAGGTGCCGCTCCCTTCCGGAGCGGCCAGCAGGGCGGCCAGGGGGACATGGGGCAGGACCAAGTAGTCCTGGCCCACCGCCTTTTGCAGGGCCTGCCAAAACTTGCGCCGTTGCCGGGTGCAAAAATGTTGGCGCACAGTGCAGGGTTGCTTGCCGGGGTCGGGGCTGGCCAACAGGGTCTTGAGCACAACCAGGATGGCCAGAACCAGTCCGCCCAGGATGAACCAGTGCAGGGTTTGCATATCCATCCCTCCCCTTAGGGATTCTCTGCAGGCGGGAAAAATCCTCCCCGCCTTGACAAGGCTTGGGATCCGGGGCATAATAAGGAAAAACGATGACGGCAGAAGAGTAGCCCGGCCCCTGGCATGCAGCGAGCCGATGCAGGGTGGGAGGTCGGTTGCCAACCCGGGCGAATGGGCTGCCCAGTTGCCGGGAGGAAATGCCCGGCCGGTTGACCTCCGTTACGGGTTTGAGAGTGCGCAGCATGCGCAAATTCGGGTGGTACCGCGGTTAACTCCGTCCCGTTGGCGACGGAGTTTTTGATTTCAGAAAGGAGGCACAGACATGAAACGGGTTTTTTCCGGCGTTCAGCCGTCGGGGGTGCTGACCCTGGGCAACTACCTGGGGGCGCTGAAGAACTTTGTTCGTGTTCAGGCCGAACACGACTGCCTTTTCTGCGTGGTGGACCTCCATGCCCTCACCGTGCCCCAGGACCCCCTTTCGTTGCGGGAAAACGTGCGGCGGGTGGCGGCCCTGTTCCTGGCTTCGGGCATAGATCCTGACCGGGCCACCATCTTTGTGCAGTCCCGGGTCTCCGCCCACGCCGAGATGGCCTGGCTGTTGCAGTGCCTGACCTGGTTCGGCGAACTGGGCCGCATGACCCAGTTTAAGGAAAAATCCCAGGGCAAAGAGACCTTTTCGGTGGGACTCTTTACCTACCCCACCCTGATGGCCGCCGACATTCTCCTCTACGATACCAACTACGTCCCGGTGGGAGAGGACCAAAAACAACATTTGGAACTGACCCGGGATTTGGCCCAGCGCTTTAACCGGCGCTACGGCGACCTCCTGGTGGTTCCCGAACCCATGATTGCCCGGGTGGGGGCCAGGATAATGGCCCTGGACAATCCCCGGGCCAAGATGAGCAAGTCCAGCGACACTCCCGACAGCTATATCTCCATGCTGGATGACCCTGATACCATCGCCAAAAAGATCAGGCGGGCGGTGACCGATTCCGACAACGCAATCCGCTACGCTCCCCAGGAAAAACCCGGGGTCAGCAACCTCATGTCCATTCTCTCCCTCTGCTCCGGCCGCAGCCTGGAGCAGCTGGAAGAGGATTTTGCCGGCAAGGGTTACGGCCAGTTGAAGCAGGCCGTGGCCGAAGCGGTCATCGCCGAGCTGGAGCCCATTCAACAGCGCTACCGGGACATTGTAAACAGCAATACCCTGGACGAAATCCTCGACCGGGGCGCCCGGCGCGCCCAGGAGCTGGCCGCCGCCACCCTGTATCGGGTACAGCAGGCCATGGGCCTCTAAAAAGGAAAAAAGACCGACCCGGCGGGTCGGTCTTTTTTATCCCGTCACAATTTTGCTGAGGTCGGCGACCCCGTCCATCAGCGCCGTCACTGCCGCCAGCAGGGCCAGGCGGTTGCGCCGCACTTCTGCGTCCTCGGCCATGACCAGCACGGCGTCGAAGAAGGCGTCGACGGCGGGGCGCAGGTCGGCCATAATCTGCAGGACGGCGCCAAAGTCGGAACCGGCGGCGGCCCTGTCCGCCGCGGCCTTCTGCACCGCCTGCCACAGTGCCCCTTCCGCAGGATCGCTGAACAGCTCGGGGCACACCGGGCCGCCCTCGCCTTTGCCGGCCAGGTTGGCGGCCCGGGTATAGGCGGTGAGCAGCGCTTCGAAATCGGCGTGGCGGCGGAATTCGGTGAGGGCCCGGGCCCGCATGAGGACCTGGGCCGGCCGGTCAAAGCCGGCGGCCAAGACGGCGTCGATTACATCGTAGCTTACCCCCGCTTCCCCCAGGAGATAGCGCAGGCGCTGGGCGAAGAAATCGGCCATGGCCTGCTCAACTTGCTCCTGGGAAGCGTCCAGGGCGAATTGCTCCCGGTAGGCCGCATAGGCCTCCCGGCCCAAGGCGGACAGGGACAGGGGCAGCTCCCCGTCCATGGCGATGAGGCAAATGCCCTGGGCGTGGCGGCGCAGGCCGTAGGGATCCTGGGAGCCGGTGGGGATCAGCCCCAGGATAAAGCAGCCGACGATGGCGTCCATTTTGTCGGCCAGGGCCAGCACCCGGCCCTGGGGCGACTGCGGCAGCGCGTCCCCGGCAAAGCGGGGCAGGTACTGCTCCCGGATGGCCCGGGCCACCGCCGGGTCCTCCCCGGCCAGCAGGGCGTATTTTTCCCCCATGATGCCCTGCAGCTCGGGGTATTCGTTGACCATGTAAGTGACCAGGTCGGCCTTGCTCAGGACAGCCGCCCGTTGGGCCCCGGCCTTGACGGCGCTGTCCAGGCCGAGGTGGCCGGACAGCCAGCCCGCCAGCCGGGTCAGGCGCCTGACCCGGTCGCCGACGCTGCCCAGTTTTTCTAAAAAGACCACCCGCTCCAGCTTTTCCAGCCGGGTCACCAGGGGCTGTTTCCGGTCTTCGCTCCAGAAAAAGGCGGCATCCTCCAGGCGGGCGCCCAGCACCCTTTCATTGCCCCGGCGCACGGCGGCGGCGTCGCCCTGTATGCCGTTGGCCACGGCGATAAAGCCCGGCAGCAGCCGGTCTTCGCCGGCCTGCACCGGAAAGTAGCGCTGGTGCTCCTTCATGGTGGTGACCAGCACCTCGGGGGGCAGGTGCATGTGCTTTTCGGCAATGGCGCCCCAGAGGACGGTGGGGTACTCCACCAGGAAGGTGATTTCCTCCAGCAAATCAGGGTCTTCCTGGATGCTCCCGCCGCGGGCGGCGGCCAGCTCCCGGGCCTCATTCCAGATCAGCTCCCGGCGGCGCCGGGGATCGGCGATGACCCATGCCCTGGCCAGGGCCTCCTCGTACCGGCCGGGCTCGTCGATGGGCACCGGTTCCGGCGCCAAAAAGCGGTGCCCGCGGCTGGTATTACCGGCCCTGACCCCGGCGAATTCCAGCGGCAGGACCTCCCGGCCGTACAGGGCCACCAGCCAGCGGATGGGCCGGGCAAAGCGGGTTTCCTCCCAGCCCCAGCGCATGGACTTGGGAAAAGACAGGCGGGCCAGCCAGTCCCGGAGCAGCCGGGGCAGGACCTCCTGAGCCGGGCGTCCTGCCTCCACCTTGTCGGCAAATACATAGGGCACGCCCTTGACCTCTTGTTGGACGACGTCGGCGACGTCGATGCCCTGGCTGCGGGCAAAACCCAGGAGGGCCTTGGTGGGACGGCCCTGCTCGTCGTAGGCTGCCTTCAGCGACGGCCCGCGGACCTGCACCACCACGTCCTTCTGGACGGCGGCCAGGTCGGTCACCAAAAGGGCCAGGCGCCGGGGAGCGCCCAGGGTCCTGATGCCGCCGTACTCCAGCCGGGCTTCGGCCAGTCCCTCGGCAGCCAGCTCTTCCAGCTGTTTGAGGGCCGGCGGCATGAAGCGGGCGGGCATCTCCTCGAGGCCGATTTCCAGCAACAAATCCCGCCGGGTCACTTTTGGTCCCCCCCTTGATCCAGACCCAGTTTCTGCCGCAATGCGGCGTCCTTGAGCAGGGGAAAGCCGAGATTGCGCCGCTGCTCGATATAGGTCTGGGCTATTTGCCGGGCGATGTTGCGCACCCGGGTGATGTAGCCGGTGCGCTCGGTGACCGAGATGGCTCCCCTGGCTTCCAGGAGGTTGAAGGCGTGGGAGCACTTGAGCATATAGTCGTAGGCGGGCTGCACCAGGCCCCGGGCGATGACCGCTTTGGCCTCCTGCTCGTACATGTCAAAGCGGGTAAAGAGGGAGGCGGTGTCGGCCACCTCGAAGTTGTAGGCCGAATAGTCCACTTCGTTTTGCCGGAATACTTCGCCGTAGGTGACGCCGTCAACCCACTGGATGTCGTACACCGAATCCTTGCCCTGGATGTACATGGCGATGCGTTCCAGACCGTAGGTCAGCTCAGCGCTGACGGGCCGGCAATCCAGGCCGCCGCATTGCTGAAAGTACGTAAACTGGGTAATTTCCATGCCGTCCAGCCAGACCTCCCAGCCCAGGCCCCACGCGCCCTGGGTGGGGTTCTCCCAGTTGTCCTCCACAAAGCGGATGTCGTGCCGGAGGGGGTCGATGCCCAGGCGGCGGAGGCTGTCCAGGTAGATTTCCTGGACATCGTCGGGGGAAGGCTTCAGCACCACCTGGTACTGGTAGTAATGCTGGAGGCGGTTGGGGTTTTCCCCGTACCGGCCGTCGGCGGGCCGGCGGCAGGGCTCGACGTAAGCCGTCTTCCACGGCTCGGGCCCCAGCACCCGGAGGAAGGTGGCGGGATTCATGGTCCCTGCCCCTTTTTCCAGGTCGTAGGGTTGCAAAATGACACAGCCCTGGGCGGCCCAGTACTGGTTTAGAGCGAGTATCATGTCCTGGAAATTCACGGGCAACTCCTCCTTATTCTTAGCCTGACAACCAAAAACCCCTCGCCCCGGCGCAAATCTGCCAGGGACGAGAGGTTTACTCCCGCGGTTCCACCCTGCTTGACTGCCCTGGGGGCAGTCCCCTTTCAGGCGGGGCTTTACTGACAGCAAAAGCTGCTTTCTTCCCCGGGCTCGGGAACGCCTTCATCCGGCCAGTCCATACCGGGCTTGCACCCTCCCCGGCTCGCTGCCATGCTTGGCAGGACTACTCTTTTCCGTCATAGCCCATACTATTCCCTTGTTAACCCAGATTACCAAATTGCAAAGCCCCGTGTCAACTCCCGGACACCGGACATGGGGGCCGGACAAGGGGGACGGTTCTTTTTGTCCAGTTCTGGACAAAAAGAACCGTCCCCCTTGTCCGGCAATCCGGCTAGCGAAGCTGCCTGGCCAGGGCCAGCAGCTTTTCCCGCTCGTTCAGCCCGGGGTCGTCTATTACCGCCTCCAGCAACCGGTCCAGCACACGGCCCAGCTCGGGCCCGGGCGCAATGCCCAGTTCCATGAGATCGCGCCCGCTGACAGCCAAATCGGACCGGGCAAAGGGCCGCCCCTTGGCCAGGGCGGCTTGTACCCTGGCCCGCATTTGCCTGATAGCCTCAAGGCTGCGCTCGTCTCCCCCGGCGTCGGCCTCCTGCAGCGCAAAGAGGCGAAAAACATCCGCATTGCCCACCCGGGCCAGCAGCTTTGCCGGGTTCATCCCGGGATAATTGAGGCGCAACATGTGGTGGCGCACCAGTTTCCCGACGACGGCGATGGTCTTGTTGTCGTAGCGCAGGCGGCGCAAAATCTTGCCGGCCAGCTCGGCCCCAAGCTGCTCGTGGCCGAAAAAGCGGCTCCTTCCCCGTTCGTCCCTTGCCAGGCTGCGGGGCTTGCCGATGTCGTGCATGAGGGCGGCCAGGCGCACGCTGAGATCGGGGGGCGTGTTTTCCACCACTGTCAACGTGTGCCGGTACACGTCTTCGGTGTGGTACGGGCTGTACTGTTCCACCCCCACGCAGGCCTGGAGCTCGGGGAGAATGCGGGCCAAAAGCCCCGTCTCCCGCAGCAAATCGATGCCCAGCCGCGGCCGGGGGCTGACCAGGATGCGGGACAGTTCCTCCCGAATTCGTTCGGTGCTGACGTCGTCTACCAGCGCATTCAATTCCTTTATGGCCGCCAGGGCAGTGGCCTCGACGGAAAAACCCAACACTGCGGCAAAACGCGCCGCCCGCACCATTCTCAAGGCATCGGCCCGGAAAATATCCTCGGCCCGGCCGGGGCAACGCAGCAGGCGCCGCGCCAGATCGGCCCGGCCGCCGCAGGGGTCGGCCAGTCCCCGTTGGGGATGCCAGGCCATTGCATTGACGGTAAAGTCCCGCAGGCGCAAGTCGGCGACGATGTCGGGACCGCGAAAACTGCTGACTTCCCCTTTCAGCCCCGGGACGGCCAGGCTGAGGGTGCCGAACCTGGCCCCCACCGGCACCAGCGGATAGTCGGCAAGGACGGCCCGCACCGCGTCGGCGGGCGCGGAAGTAACCAAATCCCAGTCCTTGACCGCAGCGCCCAGGAGATGATCCCGGACGCTGCCGCCCACCAGCCAGGTCTCATGCCCGGCAGCCTCCAAAAGTTCAATGGCCCGGCGAATTGGCCCGGGCAGAAAGATATCCATAATCCTCACCGCCTTTGGACAGGGGGGACGGTCAGGGGGGACGGTTCTTTTTGTCCAGAACTGGACAAAAAGAACCGTCCCCCCTGTCCATGCGTCAGATTTTCAGCTGGTATACCCGGAAGCGGCGGTACACCTTGCCGCCGGCACCCAGGGCGTCGTTGTAAATGCGGACATTAAACTCATGAATGCTGGAGGCGTCTCCGCCGGTAAAGCCCAAGCGCCTGGCCGCGTCAAAGGTATACTTGTACAGCGCCGCCGACACTCCCTTGCGGTGGTAGGACTCCACCACCATGAGGGCGAAGAGGCGGCCAATCCTGATCTTGTTTTTCAACAGCAGGAATTTGAGCCAGCCCAGGGGGAACAATTTTCCGTTGAGGCGCCTGAGCACGTAATTGTAGTCGGGCAGGGTGATGGCCAGGCCAATGGGCTCCCCGTCCTGGGCTTCGGCGATAAACACCAGTTCCGGTTTGACAATGGGAATGAGCTTTTTGACCTCGGCCCTGATTTCTTCCAGACTGGGGGAAATCATGTCCGGCCAGTCCTCGGGGGTGGAGTGGTCGGTAATGTGCTTGATGGCGTGGATTTCCCTTTCGAGGTGTTTCAAACTCACCGGCCGGACGGTGAACTTGTACCGCCGCTGGGCAATAGCCACTCCCCGCTCCAGTTTTTCCGGCATGGGCTTGGTGAGATCAAACCAGAAGCCCAGGCGGTCGAACTGCTTTTCAAACCCGTACTTTTCAAAAAACTCCTGGTACCAGGGGGGGTTGTAACTGTTGAGCAGGGCAGGCGGACCGTCAAACCCTTCGATTAAGAGCCCGCGGTAGTCGTCGCCGTTGCTGGGCGACTGGGGACCGGTGACCAGCACTGCTCCGTGGCGGCGCAAGAAATCCACCGCCGCATCGAACAGGGCCTTGGCCACCTCATAATCCCGAATGGATTCAAACAGGGTAATATAACCCATGTCGATGCCCTTGGCAGCATTGAGGCGTTTGTCCATGCCGCAGCCAATTCTGCCCACCACCTCGCCGTCTTTAAGGGCCAGAAAAAAGCACCAAGGGCCCAGTCGGAGCAGGGCGTTGTGCTTGGGACTAAGGGTATTGCGCATATCCATTTTCAAGGGCGGAACCCAGTTGGGGTCGTCGCGGTAGAGACGCCAGGGCAAATTGACAAAAGCACGGCGGTCTCTGGCCGTGGTTACGGGTATTACTTTAAGCATAAGTTCAACTCCCTACGTATGATTGCAAAGTAGAGTATTCGACATATTTCAGCGTAATTCCTTTTTGCCTCAAAACATGTGGCCGACTCAATACTGCCCCGCCTAAAAAAAATGCCTGCCCGGGCCGTGCAGCCTAAGGCAGACAAGTCCAGCTGAACCTGCTCAGGACAGGAGTTTGACGTAGACTGAATACGCCTTTTCCAGGACCTCCTCATCGCCGAGGTGGGGGAAATCGGCGGGGAACTGCTGGTGCAGGAAAATGCCGGTTATGGAGCTGAGCACCGCCGTCTGCCAATCAAATCTGTCGGGGTCGGGCTTGATGATACCTTCCTCAACGCTCCTGGCCACCAGCCTTTCCATGAGCTGGAAGTACTGGTCTTTGAGTTGGCGCAGGCGGGGATATATAACGGCGTGCACGGCGGCATGAACAGCCACGTGGGCCGGGTTCATGGTCATCAGGTTGTAAATATGCCAGTTCTTGCTGATCATGGCCTTGTAATGGCGCAAAAAGGCCAGGTAAGTCTCTTTAAAGCTCAGGCCCTCGTCCAGCAGCCGGGCAAAACGCTGCAAACCCTGCTGAATACGGTAAATCAGGGCTTCGCCGATGACCTGCTCCTTGCTTTGAAAGTATTCGTATACAGTCCCCTTGCCGATGTTGGCCCGCCGGGCAATGTCGGCCACCTTGATGGCGCTGAGATCGTTGTTCTCATATACGAGGCTGAGGGCAGCCTCGTATATGAGAACTTTCTTGTCCCTGGACATCGCTTATTCTGCCTCCGGTTCTACCCGGTCTTTCTTGTGCAGCAAATCGTACAGCACGGGCACCAGGACCAGGGTGAGGGCGGTGGCATAGATCAGACCGCCGATGGTTGTAATGGCCATGGGCTGGATCATTTCTGAACCGGTGCCAACGCCGAAGGACAGGGTGATGAGGGCGATGATGGTGGTCAGAGCCGTCATGAGAATGGGCCGCAGGCGGACAGTGCCGGCCCGGATGATGGCCTCCCGCTTGTCAAGTCCGGAACGGCGCAGAACATTGATGTAGTCCACAAAGACGATGCCGTTGTTGACTACCACGCCGGTGAGGATAATCAGGCCCAGGAAGGCCACGACGCTGACCGGGTTGCCGGTGAGGAACAGGGCCAGGAACCCGCCGGTGAAGCCCAGGGGAACAGTGAACATGACGATGAAGGGCGAAAGCAGCGACTGGAACTGGGCCACCATGATCAGGTAGATCAGGGCTACGGCCAGGGCCAACATCAGGTACAGGTCGGCAAAGGTCTCCCGGATCATTTCCTGTTCGCCGCCGATTTTTACGGTATAGCCGTCGGGAACATCGTAATCCGCCAGTTTGGCGGCAATTTTCCTGCTCACCAGGCCGATGTTGTACCCATCTTCCAGTCCGGCCGTCACCGTCAGGGTCCGCTGCTGGTTTTCCCGGCGGATGGTGCGGTAACCCGCCGCTTCCTGGATATCGGCAATTGCCTTCAGGGGAACCGTCCCCTGGGGCGTCTCCAGCACCAGTTCCTCAATGTCGGCCCGGGTGACCTCTCTGAGGCTGTCTTCATCCAGCACCCGCACGGCGTAATCGATATTGCCGACGCTGATGGTGGTGGTCACCCCCTGGGCGCTCAACAGTTCCTTGAGCTCCATGAACACCTGGGCGACAGTCAGGCCGTGGGCAATGCTCTTGTCTTTGTCGACGACCACCCGCAATTCGGGCTCGCTCCTCTCGATGCCGTCGGAAATGTCCCGGGTGCCCTCGACAGAAGCTACAATATCTGCTACGTCGGCAGCGATGGCCTCCAGGGTGTCAAAGTCGCGGCCGGCAACAATGAGCTCAATACCCCGCCCGCTGAGCATGGAACCCATGTCGGCGCCGTAATCGCCCACCGTCACTTCTGCGGGCAGATGGGCGGTTTCTTCCCGGATCTTCCGGGCCACCTCATTGGTATGGCGGATGTTCTCTTCGGCGATGAGCACGTAGATGGAAACGCTGTCGGCGAAACCGGCGCCGCCCGGTCCCGCCAGGATGCCGCCGCCGATGGACGCGCCGACGTGTTCCACATACTCTATGCCGCTGATAATCTCCGCCGCCTCATCGGCCACGGCGGCAGTATCTTCCAGCGTGCTCCCCCGGGGCATGTCGATGCGCACCACCAGCTGGCCGGTGTTGGCGTCGGGGAAAAACTGAGTTCCCTTGCTGAGGGCGCCCGCTATGCTGACCGCCAGCAGGGCGACGGCAATGAACAGCACCAGCCCCTTGCGCCGGAGGGCAAACTCCAGGACTTTGGCGTACCATGACTGAACCGCCCTGAGCACCCGGTCCTTTTGCCGCACTTCTTTGGTTATGACCCGGGAAGCCGCCATGGGCACCAGGGTGAGGGCTATGGCCAGGCTGGCCAAAAGGGAATAGGCGATGGTCAGGCCCATGTCGGTAAAAATCTCCCTGGTCATGCCCTGGACAAAGAGGATGGGCACAAAAACTGCGATGGTGGTCAGGGTGGAAGCGGCAATGGCGCCGGCAACTTCCCTTGCGCCCTGGACGGCGGCTTCTTTGGCGCTGGCGCCTTCGCTTCTCATCCGGTAAATGTTTTCAATAACCACAATGGAGTTGTCCACCAGCATGCCCACGCCCAGGGCCAGGCCGCCCATGGAAATGACGTTCAGGGTGATGTCGCTGAAATACATCAGCACCAGCGCCGTCACCAGGCTGACCGGTATGGCCAGGCCGACGACGATGGTGGGACGGACATCCCGCAGGAACACGATGAGTATCAGCAGGGCCAGGGCGCCGCCCACCAGCAGGTTGGAGGTGAGGAAATCCACCACCATGTCCACATAGACGCCCTGGTCCATCAGGGCGACCATTTCCAGGTCGGGATACTGCTGGGCCAGCTTTTCCATTTTGGCGCGGATGAGGCCGGCCACATCGGCAGTGGAGTACTCCGATTGCTTGTGAATGCTGATGGTAACGGCGTCATTGCCGTTGAGCCTGGAGTACATGGTATCGGAATTGTCCACCACCGCTATGTCGGCAACGTCATTTAAGGTAATGGGTCTTAACCCGGGGACGGGCAGCACCATCACTGCCAGTTGCTTGAGCTCTTCCACGTCCCTGATTTCGTCCCCGGTCCGGACCAGGTAGTCGGTGCCGGCTTCGGTGATGTAACCGGCGGGCATGCTGAAGTTCTGCCCCCGCAAAATGCCGGCCACCATGTCCCGGGTCAGCTCGATGCTGGGCAGGCTGTCAGTGGGAATACCCATTTGCGCCAGCATCTGGGCAATGGTCGCGTTGACCTGGTCGATCTTGTCCTGGCGGAGAATGACGTGGATGCCGTTCTCCACCAGGCCGGTGGCCGATACCGAGGCCACCCCCTCGATGCTTTCGAATTCGTGGAGGATGTTGTCCTCGATAAAGCGGGATGATTCGCTGATGTCCATGCCTTCCACCGCCGCCGCCAGGGTCATGATCGGCAGCATATCCGGGTTGAGTTTCAGCATCAAAGGCGTACCCACTTCATCGGGGAGATATGCAGCGATCATGTCCAGGGTTTCCCGCATCTCGATGAAGACGGTATCCATATTGACATTGCTGGTAAACTCCAGGATGACCAGCGACATGTTCTCGCGGGATATGGAACTGATGTTTTTGAGATTGCTCAGCGAGGCAAGGGCCTGTTCAATCGGGCCGGTGACAACGGTTTCCACTTCCTCGGGACTCGCCCCGCCGTAGGCAGTCATGACCAGAGCATAGGGCAAGTTTATGCTGGGAAGCAAATCTGTGGACATGCGCGTCAGCGAAACTATGCCCAGGATAATTACGATGACTATTGCCACTACTACGGTGTATGGTCTTCTGACACTGAATTTTGGCAGCACAACCGGTCCTCCCTGTCCAAAAATTTTCCGACCGGCTGGTCGGTCGGATAGTAAAATTATACAAGACGAAATTCAGTGCTGTCAAGGACTGCCTGCAACCGGCCCCCCGCCGCTGTCCCGTCCCGGGTGTGGTATAATGAACACAGCATAAACAAAGGAGTTTTGGCTGTGAAGGCATTGGTTTTGACAGAAAAACCCAGCGTCGCCCGCGATATTGCCCGGGTGCTGGGCTGCAAGGACAAGCAAAAATCCTGTTACGAGGGGCCCCGCCACGTGGTGACCTGGGCCCTGGGCCATTTGGTGGAACTGGCCGAACCCGAGGATTACGATAAAAAATACGCCGTCTGGAAGCTGGAGGATCTGCCCATCATTCCCAAAAAGATGCGCCTCAAGGTCATACGCCAGACCGCCCACCAGTTTAAGGCCATCCGCCAACTGGCCCAGCGCCGGGATTTGCACGAGCTCATCATCGCCACCGACGCCGGCCGCGAGGGAGAACTGGTGGCCCGCTGGATAATGGAATTGCTGCCCTGGCGCAAGCCCTTTAAACGGCTGTGGATATCCTCCCAGACCGACCAGGCCATCAAAGAAGGGTTTGCCTCACTGCGCCCCGGCCATGCCTATGACAACCTGTACGACTCTGCCGTCTGCCGTGCCGAAGCCGACTGGCTCATCGGACTCAACGTTACCCGGGCTTTGACCTGCAAGTTCAATGCCCAGCTGGCAGCAGGCCGGGTCCAGACCCCGACCCTGGCGGCCATAGTAAAGCGGGAGCAGGAAATTCGCCAGTTTCAGCCCGTGGACTATTGGACAGTGGAGGCGGATTTTGGGCTCTTTCGCGGCCTGTGTCGGCAACAAGGGGAGCCACGCTTTTTCCGGAAAGAAGAGGCCGAGGCGGCAGCCGCCCGCGTCCGGGGCCAGACCGGCCGCATCACTGCCGTCAATACCCGGGAAAGGCGCGAACCGCCGCCGCTGCCCTACGACCTGACGGAATTGCAGCGAGAAGCCAACCGGCGCTTTGGCTTTTCGGCCCGGGAGACCCTGGCCATCCTCCAGCGCCTGTACGAGCAGCACAAACTGGTCACCTATCCCCGTACAGATTCCCGTTACCTCAGCAGCGACATAGCCGTCACCCTGCCCGGGCGCCTCAGGGCCGTTGCGGTGGGACCATATGCCTCGCTGGCAGGGCCGCTGGCACAGGGCAAGCCGCAGCTGTACAGCAAGGCCGTCGACGATGCACGGGTCACCGACCACCACGCCATCATCCCCACCGGCGAGAAGCCCAATCTGGCGCAGTTGACTGGGGGCGAAGCCAAAATCTTTGACCTCATCGTCCGGCGCTTCATCGCCCTCTTCTCTCCCCCCTGCATCTCGCTTCACACCACGGTTACGGTGACGGTAGCCGGCGAACAGTTCAGCGCCTCCGGCACCATTATCCGGCAGGCCGGCTGGAAAGAACTCCTGGGCAAGGGACCGGAAACGGAAGCGGACGGCGACGGCAACGAGCAGGTCCTGCCCCCGTTGCAGGAAGGGCAGACCGTCGTCGTGCAGGGCTGTCGCGTCCAGCACGGACAGACCCAGCCACCGCCACGCTATACTGAAGCTTCTCTCCTCACCGTGATGGAGAAACACAACCTGGGCACCCCCGCCACCCGGGCGGAGATTATTGAGAAACTGATCAACACCGAAACCGTTGAGCGCCGGGGCAACCAGCTGGTCCCCACCGGCAAGGCCCATCAGCTCCTGGACCTGGTGCCCGCTGAACTGCGCTCGCCGGAAATGACCGCCAAGTGGGAAAGAAGGCTGGAGGACATCGCCAGGGGCCGCGGCAACAAGGAAGAATTCCTGGCGGACATCCGCCGGCAGGCCGCGGCCATGGTCAAAGAAGTAGCCCAAAGCCAGGCGGAGTACCGGCACCACAACGCCATCCGCAGCCGTTGCCCCCAGTGCGGCCAGTTTTTGCTGGAAAAAAAGACCCAACAGGGAACTGTGCTGACCTGTCCCGATCGCCAGTGCGGTTACAGGTACAGGGACAAAAGACTGCTCACCAACCGCCGGTGCCCCCAATGCCGCCAAAAGATGGAGCTGCGGGAAGGCAAGGCCGGCAAATTCTTCCAGTGCCGGCCCTGCAACGTCATTGAAATGCTGGCCGGCGACGGCAAGGGCGGTGAGCAGGGTCCCGACCGCCGCCTGGTCAGGCAGTACCAAAAAGAAAAACCCCTTACCTCCAGCCTGGGCGACGCCCTCAAAGCGGCGCTGGAGAAAAGGGATGATAATTAGCTAAGCCGTGACGGCGGCCAGGTTGAGCATGCGCCCGGTTTCATAGCCTTCTTTGCGCGCCGAAAAGAATTCCGGGCTGCAGCCGGTACACTGCCCGGTGTCTACCACTTCGGCAATGCCCAGCTCCGCCAGGTTGCTGCGCAGGGCCAGGGCGATATCGATGCTGTACTGGCCGTCCCCGTGTTCATCTATGAGCTTGAGCCGGCGGTAACCGGCAAAGGCATTGCGCAAACCGTCGTCGTGCTGGCGGTAACAGCAGCGGCGAATGCCTGGCCCAATCACCGCCGTCACATCCCGGGGTTGGGTGCCAAAGTCCCAGGCCATGGCCTCCAGCAGGATGCGGTCCAGGCGTCCCACTATGCCCCGCCAGCCGCAATGGGCCATGCCTACCGCCTGGCGGGCGCGGTCGTAGAAGGTGAGGGGAAAACAATCGGCGGTGCAAAAGCCTATATAGAGGCCGGGGACGTCGGTGTACAGGGCGTCCACCTTGGCAAGCGGTCCGGGCGCCCGGATTACGCCGCGGCCGGCGTCGGCCTCCACCACCCTGGCCACCCTGAGGCCGTTGTCCAATTCTGCCCGGGCAATCCTGTCCATGGCAATGCCCGTCTCCTGTTCCAGCCGGCGGTAGTTGGCCAGCACTTCCTCCCGCCGGCCCCGGGCAAAGGAAAAATTGCCCAGAGCCCTGGTGGTGTAGCAACACCGAAGCCTGCCCAGTTTGACGATGTACTTGCCGCTCATCCAGCCTACCTCCCCGGAAAAACATCACTTAATATCCTATGCCCGGCGCCGGGAAAAATTGCCGTTCGCCCATCTCAACCCGGGCTTTTTTTGCCGCCTGCCTCAGGCAGGTTTACTGCCCCCCCGGGAGGCAATACTAGGTTTGAGGTGATTGCATGGACATTTTCAACAAGGTCGAGGACCTGGGCCCGGTGGAAAACGTCCGGGTGGTGCACCGGCGCCTGCGCATCCCCAAGCACGAATATTATAACCATATTTTACGCTATGACGGGGATAATTTTGAGGAAACCGCCCAGTTCTTTGTGCAGGATTACCTGCGGGCCAAGAAAGAGGAAGAGGCCATTGTCGGCATGGTCCGGGGCTGGGAAGAGGGAGACTGGGTGTTGCTGGACGCCGCCCTGCGTTACCCCCAATGCCCCGAACCGCGCTGAAGTGCCCCGCTGTCCGCGCTGCGGCGCGGTTTTTTGCTGATAAACAAAGGTTAGACAGAAGCCCGGGTTCCATAAGAAACTCTTAATGATTTTATAAGTCAAATTTTGTATAATGGCGGAGGAAGGACTTATAAGGAGGCATGTCAATGTTGTTTCTCATCATCGTCGGAGTAATCATCGGCGCCCTGGCCATCCTCCTTACCCATCTGGGTAATCCCGCCAACATGGGCTTCTGCATCGCATGTTTTTTGCGGGATATCGCCGGGGGGTTGGGCCTGCACCGGGCCGGAGTCGTCCAGTACCTGCGCCCTGAAATTGCAGGCCTGGGCCTCGGAGCCATGGCCGTTGCCTGGCTTAAGGGCGAATTCCGGGCCCGCGGCGGCGTCGGCCTGCTCCGCTTTGTCCTGGGCTTTGCCATGATGATCGGCGCCCTGGTTTTCCTGGGTTGCCCGCTGCGCATGGTGTTGCGCCTGGCCGGCGGCGACCTCAACGCTCTGGTGGGTCTGCTGGGCTTTGTCTGCGGCATTTACGTCGGTGTCCTGGCACTGAAATCCGGGTACAACCCCGGCCGGGCATACCCCCAACCCCGGGGAACGGCCTTTATTTACCCTGTGGTGCTGGCCGCCCTGCTGGCAGCCGTCGCCCTGCGTCCCCAGTTCATCTTCTTTAGTGCCGAAGGGCCCGGCTCCATGGCTGCCCCGGTCCTGGCCAGCCTGGGCGCTGGTCTGGTGGTGGGCATACTGGCCCAGCGCAGCCGCCTGTGTCTTGCCGGGGGCATTCGCGACATGATTCTCATCCGCGATCCCCACCTGCTGTGGGGCTTTACCGGGATCTTCGCCGCCGCCCTCATCGGCAACATTGCCCTGGGTAAGTTTAACCTCGGCTTTGCCAATCAGCCTATTGCCCACACCGCCCATCTCTGGAACTTCCTGGGCCTGGCCGTGGTTGGCTTTGCCGCCGTCCTGGCCGGAGGTTGCCCGCTGCGCCAGTTGATTATGGCCGGTGAAGGGGATACCGACGCCGTGCTCACCGTGCTGGGCATGGTGGCCGGCGCTGCCTTTGCCCACAACTTCGGCCTGGCTGGCTCGGCAGCCGGGGTGGCCCCCGCCGGCCGCGTCGCCGTGCTCGTCGCCCTGGCAGTACTGGTCCTCATCGGCTTCGGCCATCGTTTGCAAGCAAAAGCTCGCCGCAGCGAAAAGGAGGTTGCTTAGCGTGGAATTGGATGTTACCGGCCTCTCTTGCCCCATGCCTGTGGTTAAAGTCAAGGAAGCCATTGAAGCTGGCAAGTTGCCCCTGCAGGTCAAGGTAAGCGCCGGCGCCCCCCGGGACAACGTCAAGCGCCTGGCGCAAAAAATGGGTCTGGCGGTGGCTGAAAAGCCCGCCGGCGCAGGCGCCTATTGGCTTGAGCTGAATGCCCGGTGAAGCGCTTCCTCATTCTCTTTGCCACCACCCATGATGCCCTCAGGGCCGAGCAGCACTGGCCGCAAACGGGGTACCCCGGAAAATTGCGCCCCATTCCCCGGGTTCTCAGCGCCAGTTGCGGCCTGTGCCTGCAAACTGACCTGCCGGAGCATTGTCAGCCCCAGACCCTTTTGGAACAGGCCAACCTGGAATGGGAGCAGATAGTCGAGGTACTGGGCAAGGAGTACTGCATACGGGCAAGCAAAACCTGAAACAGCCGCCGGGTAAACCGGCGGCTGTCTTTTGCCTTGGACGCCCGCTTATACTATACTGGTATGGAAGCAAGTACACGTGCCTGAGGAGAGGAACAGAATTGAACGAAAAACTGTTGTTGGCCCTGGATTTGGACGGCACGCTGCTCAACAGCGCCCTGGAAATATCCCCGTCCACGCGCCAAAGTTTACTGGAATTTCGCAATCGCGGCCACGTGGTCACCCTTGCCACCGGCAGGCCGCTGCAGGGCGCCCGCCAGTACGCCGAAGAACTGGGCCTCACTGCACCCTTGATTCTCAACAACGGCGCCCTGGTGGCAGAAACCGACGGCACCGTCCATAAATTTTATCCCGTCGACGTCGAAACCGGGCGGGAACTGTTGCGATTCTGCCAGGCCCATTCCCTTTCCTGCAGCTTTTTTGTCGGCCAGGAAATATACATGCTCCGCCCCTGCGCCCTGTCTGACCGCCTGCACCGGCGCCACGACCTCACCGTCCCCCGGGTTGCACAAAATCCCCTGGCAATCATCGCCAGGGGAGTGACCAGCTATGCAGTTATTGTGGAGCCGGAAAAAGCGGGTGCCGTCTGCGCCGGGCTGCAGTCCCATTTTGGCGGGCGCCTGCGCATAGCCCGCGCCGGCAGCCACTTCATCGACATTTTCCAACCCGGCGTGTCCAAAGGCCATGCCCTCCGGGACCTGGCGCAGGAACTGGGCATTGCCGCCGCCAACGTCATCGCCGTGGGGGACAACCACAACGACCTGGAAATGCTGGAGTTCGCCGGTTTGGGAGTGGCAATGGCGGGAGCCGACGCTGTGGTCCGCAGCGTTGCCGACTACGTAACGGCGGGCAATGACGACGACGGCATCGCCCTGCTGGTGGACAAACTCCTGCGCAGCGGCAATCCTCTGAGTTTAAAGAAACTATAACTCGCCCAGCACAGCCTGGGCTATATTGGTGCTGTGGTCTCCGATGCGTTCCAGATTGGCGATGATGTCCAGGAAAACCACACCCGACGGCGGGAAACATTTGCCCTCATTGATCCGGCAAATGTGGCTTTCCCGCAGTTGCTTTTCCATTTGATCGATCTTTCTGTCGGCGGCCATGACCTGCCGGGCCAGCTGGCGGTCGCCGCCGGCAAAGGCCGTCACCGCCTTGGTCAGTATGTCCTTGACCTCGGCATACATGCGCCTGATGTCCTCCATGGCCTGGTCGGAAAAGACCAGCCTGCGCTCCGCCCGCTGGTCGCACAGCTGGGCAATGTTCAGGGCATGGTCGCCAATGCGCTCCAAATCGTTGATGGCGTGGAAAAGACTGGCCAAATCCCGGCCCTGGGCGGCAGAAATGCTCTGGTGGGACAGCTCGGCCAGATAAACGGTGATATCCGATTCCAGTTCGTCCATTACTTCCTCTTTGCCCTCCACAATCGCCAGCATGTTCAACTTGTCGGCAAAGAGCATATCCAAAGCATTGTCCACCATTTCCACGGCCAGTCCCGCCATGCGCTGGATCTCCTTCTTGGCCGCCCCCAGGGCTATGGAGGGGGTGGGGAGCAGCCTGCGGTCCAGGTATTGGGACCCCATCCTGATGGAGGAAATATCTTCGCCGGGGATAATTATCTTAACGAGCCGGGCGAAAAAGGAGATCAGGGGCAGGAAGCTCAAGGTGGTGACCACCGCCATGAGAGTCTGCCCCAAGGCTATCTGGCGGGGCAGTTCGGTACTTAACAGGCGGGCAAAGACCGCAACGTAATCCAAAAAGCCAATCAACATCAGCGAACCCAAAATACTGAAAAGAACGTGGGCCATGGCCGCCCGCCGCGCCGCGAGATTGGTGCCGATGCTGGCCAAAAGGGCAGTGACGCTTGTGCCGGCACAGGCTCCCAGGGTCAGGGCCAGGGCGGCATCCAGGTCCAATATCCCCTCGCCGGCCAGCACGATGATGACGCCGACGGTGGCGCTGCTGCTCTGGATGATGGCGGTGAACAGGGCGCCCGTCAACACTCCCAGCAACCGGTTGTGACCAAAGGCGGCCAGCATATTGACAAAGGCCGGATTGTCTCCCAATTGGTTGAGGTTTCCGCCCATTATGCTCAGGCCTAAAAACAGGATGCCAAAGCCCAGCAGGGCTTGCCCAATATTACGATATGTTCTTCTTTTCACAAACAGGAATAAAATAACTCCCAGTCCGATGATGGGCAAAGCTGCGCTGGCGATATTAAAAGCGATTATCTGAGCCGTTATGGTGGTGCCGATGCGGGCGCCGAGAATGGTGCCCATGGCCTGGTTGAGGGTCATCAGGCCGGCGTTGACAAAGCCCACCACCATCACCGAGGTGGTGCTGCTGCTCTGCACCAGCGCCGTTACAATGACCCCGGTGAGAACGGCAATGTACCGGTTATAGGTGAGCATCTCGATCATTTTGCGCAGCTTGTCGCCGGCAGCCTTTTGCATGCCCTTGGACATCAGGCTCATGCCGTAAATGAAGAGACCCAGGCCGCCAAAGACGCCCAACAGTATATCGACAGTGGCCAACGGATATCCCCCCCAGTAGTGCCTAATTTCAGGGTACCCGAAGCAAATGGGGCTGTCAACAAATTTTTGGGAGTTTCTCCTTGCAGTGTAAAAGATTCTTGACATTCCACCCCACGACACATATAATAATGTTAAGGTCTCTTTACATTGGAGGGATACCATGGTTTTTTGGCAAAAGGCAGGCAGTTTTTTTCGAAAAATGGGGTTTGACAAAAGCGATGAGCGCTCGGCATTAATCGGGGCGTGGGCCATGCGCGCTTCCGGCCTCTTTACAACCTTTGCCCTGCTGGTCTGGGCTGCGTATGAACTGATTCGCTACGGCAGCTTTGGCCTGCCCGCTGTGCTCTTCCTCTTGGCGCAAGCTGTATACTGGTTCTCCTACTGCCATTACCTGAAAAAGTGGAGCGGCTGATGAAAAACAAGCTCAGGGAATTGCGGAAAGAGCGCAACCTCACTCAGGAAGAGCTGGCGCGCATCCTGGGGGTAACCAGGCAGACCATCATCGCCATTGAAAACAACAAGTACGACCCCACCCTGCGGCTGGCCCTGAAAATAGCCCGGTTCTTCTCCGTCAGCGTCGAAGAGATCTTTGTGCCGTGACTTTAGCCCGGTTCCATGGGCAACGCCAGTTTTTGCGACGCAAACAGCCCCCTGCCAAAATAAGCGGCCGGGGGCTGTCTTGTCCACAAGGACAGTACTTTCAGTCCAAAAAGCGTAACAGGACATTTTTTACAGCTTCAATGGCAACCGGGAGGATTACGGGAAAGGTGAGGGCAAAAATCAGGCCGTTGATGCCAATTCCCAGCAATCCGCCCCGTAATTTCTCTTTGTCATCGTCTTTCTTGTTGCGCAGCCAGACAATTGCCGTATACGCTGTGTAGATTATAAAACCCAACAGGAAAAATCCGCTTACGGCAGCCAGTAATCCCAAAATGGCGTATTTGAGCAACGCGTCCATATTTACCCTCCTGACATGTTACCGCTTGGACAACCTGTGTCTTTAACTATACCATATTTTATTGCCAATATTCCAGAGCAGCGGCCTCGCTGCGCATTTATTTCCACGGGACAAGTCCGGGACTTGCCGGTATAATAGAGTTAGCGCGCAAAAGGGGGACTGACCTTGAAGACCAGAACAATACTCATCCTCTTTCTCGCCCTGGCCCTGCTGTTGACAGCCTGCAACAAGGTGCCAGTTCCCGGGCCCGGTGAGGAACCCGGCGCCCACCTCCCCGAACCGGAACCGGAGCCCGAACCCGAGCCGGAACCCTTCGATTTCGCCCGCTACCGGCCCAACGAGCTGGGAGAAATCCCCATCTGGATGTACCATTATATCCGCCAGCCCGAATCCACATGGGTGCGTACCCCCGACAACTTCCGCGCCGACCTCAAGCGCTTTTACGACCTGGGATACCGCCTGGTCAGCCTCACCGACGTCATCACCAACAACATCGACATACCAGCCGGGACAAGCCCCATGGTGCTCACCTTTGACGACGGCCATGCCAGCAACTTCCGGCTTATCAAAGACGAAAACGGGGAAATCGTCGTCGACCCCGACTGCGCCGTGGGCATAATCCTGGCCTTTGCCGAGGAATACCCCGACATGGGCACCGCCGCCACCTTCTTCGTCCACCTCCCCCATCCCTTCGCCCAGTCCGATCCTTGGTACACCTCCGCACACCGCGACTGGAAACTCAAAAAACTGCAGGAATGGGGCATGGAAATAGGCAACCACACCCTGAACCACCTCAACCTGTCCAAGGACATCAAGTCCGTCCAACACCTGGTGGAGGAACTGGGCAAGCCCCACCTGCTCCTGGAAGAGCTGCTGCCGGGATATAAAATGAACGCCCTGGCCCTGCCTTACGGCAGCCGGCCCAGGGCGGAATGGCGGGAATACCTGTATGCCGGAGAATACCAGGGCGTCCAGTACCGCCATGATGTCGTCCTGCTGGTGGGCGCTCAGCCCGCCAAACCCTATAACCACGCAGATTACTCACCCCAGGCCATGCCCCGCATCCGGGCCAGCAACTACCCCGACGGCGGCGCCGCCGACTTTCTGGACAAGGCCCTGGAGCGCCTGGAAAAGACCCGCTACATCAGCGACGGCGATCCCAACATCATCACCATTCCCGAATCCGTCCTGGACAAGTTGCGGGAGGACAGCCTGGACGGCAAAGAGCTGCGGATTTACAGCCTGGGAGAAACCGAATAGCACAGGGGGCCAATGGACCCCCTATTGCTTAGCCAGTTTGCCCCGCTTCCGCAGGTAAATGGCGCCGATGACGGCCAGCTCCACACAGCACAGCGCCGCGAATACCTGGTCGACTGCGCTCGCCTGGGTTGCGTTTTTCTCGACGGTATACACCTCAAGCTTTTCCCGGTCCCAGCCGACGACCTTTTCCAAGCGGTGCTGGACATAAAACACCTGGAAATCGCCGGGGATGTATTCGCCCTCGTCGGCAAATATCCACCCCTGGCTCAGAGCCAGTTCCTTTTGGTGTTTGTACTGAATGTACTTGTCCAGAAACCGGTTCATCTCTTCCCGGCTGGCAAATTTGATGCTGTCCGGCAAGGCAGCCCAATGCCGGGCGCCTACATAACCGATGCCAGTCCCGACTGCAACCGCCAGCAGGATGACGGCAAACTTTTTATTGAGGGCTTTGCGCTGCCTGCGCGCTTCAGCGTTTAATGGCGCTACCCGCCGGACAATGCCGGCGCCCAGGGCCGACAGCGCCGCGGCAAGCAACAAAAACCACGGCAACAACCGGAGGTAATCGCCGAAGCGCAGCACGCTGCTGACGAAGTGCGGATCATTGTAAATGACCAGGGGCAGGGAAAGGACCACAGTGAATACGGCCATGGTCAAAGTTGTCCGGGCATGCCGGGCAATTGAGACCGCCTGAGGGCCGTGTTTCTCCTCTTCCAGCAGTTCGTTGTCCCTGAGCACCGACAGGGCGCCGTTGACGGCAATCATTTGCACCATGCCGCCTGCTGCCGTCAGGGCCAGCATCACCCCCAAGCCGATGACAGGCCTGTAAGCTGCGTAGGAGATGGTAAGCATAGCGTTGAAACCGGTAAAGATTAAAGCCATGGCCGCATAACTGAGGTTTTTAAACCTGGTCATAGCCCGGTTAAGCAAAAAGCGCAACTGCTTCCCGGCTTTTGCCGTCGCCTTTTCTACGCTTTCCTCCCTGGCCAGGCGCTCCCCCCGCAGGATTTCATCGGCGGTGACGTCAAACAGCTCGGCCAGGGCGGGAATCATGGTAATCTCGGGATAACCCTCGTCCCGCTCCCATTTGCTCACCGTCTTGTTGGACACGTTGAGGCGGTCGGCCACCTCCTGCTGGGTCATGCCCCGGGCTTTCCGCAAAGCGGCCAGGAAGCTGCCGATGGAGTTCTTGGTCATCGTGCTCACCCCCGCTACAATCTTGATGCACTGACGTAATTCTATGGTCCATGGACAGAGAAAACAAGCCCCGGGTGAGAGAATCAGTCCACGTTTCGGAGACTGCCCCCGTCCGTTGGTGCCGGAGCAGGGCAGCGGATTGGCAACCCCGTCTCCGACAGCAGGCAGGCAAGGGCGTTGGCCTCCGCCCTGCACTTCCAGGCGTAGACTTCCACGCCGGCCGCCCTGGCAGCGCACAGGGCCCGGGCGAAGGCGGGATCGGTGCGCCGGTTGGGGGCAAAGGCGACGGCATCGTCCCGCTGGACAATGAATAGCACTGCTGCCCGGTAGCCTTCCGCCGCTGCCAGGGCCAGTTCCTCCACATGCCGGGCGCCCCGGGTTGTGGGGGCGTCGGGAAACATGGCCAGGCCGCCTTCCACCAGGGTCACCGACTTGACCTCCACCAGGGTGGGGCGGCCGTCGCCGTCGCTAAAAGCAAAGTCAAAGCGGCTTCCCCGGAAGGTGCTTTCCGGCCTGATATCCGTTGCGCCCCGGAAGGGGGGCAGTGCATCGGCGCGCAACAGCTGGCCCACCAGGAAGTTGGGCAGGCGGGAATCCAGGGAAACCCAGGTGTCGCCGGTCCTGACCAGCATGAGGTCCCAGGCCGTCTTGCGCTTTGGACCGGCAGCCCGGCGCACCTGCACCTCGGCGCCGGGCAACAGCAACTCACCCAGGCGGCCCGAGGTGGGCACGTGGGCCGTTACCGTTTCCCCCCCGATATCCACCACGGCGACGAAACGGTTGGGGCGCCGGCAAAAGCGGCCGGGCAAAAACTCTCCGGGCACGTACAAAGTATGCATGGGCATCAGTTCCTTTCTCCTTACTTATTCGCCCCGCCCACCGTCCTTTCCTTTGACAAGCCCCTGTTTTGAGGCTATCATCATTGTGAACGGGAGGGACTGCCATGCTCATCGCAGCCGCCGAAAACGTATACAAAGACTACGGCGCCCAACCGGTGCTGGAAGATATCAATATTCAAATTCAGCAGGGCCAAAAGATTGCCCTCATTGGCCCCAACGGCAGCGGCAAAACCACCCTGCTGCGGATCCTTGCCGGCCGCCTGGAACCCGATTCGGGCCGGGTCTATCTGGCCAAAAATTGCACGGTGGGATACCAGAGCCAGGACTTTTCTTTTACGCCGGGCAATACCGTTCTGGACGAGGGCTTGTCGGTGTTTGCCCCTCTGGCGGCCATGGAAGAGGATATTCGCCGCCTGGAAGGCAACCTGGAAGATGAACGGACCGCAGAAAGATACGCCCGGCTCTGTCAGGAATTTGAAGAGCGGGGCGGCTATGCCTATCCCGCCCGCACCCGCAGCGTCCTCCACGGGCTTGGTTTTGGCGAGGCTGAACTCTCCCAGCCGGTGGAACTCCTCAGCGGGGGCCAGCAGAGCCGCCTGGCCCTGGCCAAACTTCTCCTGGCCCAGCCCGACCTGCTCCTGCTGGACGAACCCACCAACCACCTGGATATCGCCGCCATCAACTGGCTGGAATCGTACCTGAAGGGCTTCCCGGGCGGTCTGCTCATGGTTTCCCACGACCGCCGCTTTATTGAGACCCTGGCCGACACCGTGGCCGAGCTGGGCAACCGCAGGCTGGAACTGTACCCCGGCGACTACCGTTTTTACCGCCGTGAACGCCGGCGGCGCCGGGAAAAATTGCGCAAGGATTACCTGGCCCAGCAGGAATATATCCGGCGCACCGAAGAATTCATCGCCCGCAACATCGAAGGGCAAAAGAGCAGGCAGGCCCAAAGCCGGCGCCGGGAGCTGGAAAAGCTGGAAAAACTGCCGCCCCCGCCCGAGGAAGGGCCCAAAGCCCGCTTTAAATTCCAGCAGCGCCGTCCCAGCGGCCGCCATGTCCTCCGGGTGCGCAATGTCGCCAAGTCCTTTGGCAATAAGGTGGTGTTCAGCGACATCAGCTTTGACCTGGAGCGCGGCGACAGGGCTGCCCTGATCGGGCCCAACGGCTGCGGCAAGACGACGCTGCTGGAAATCATCTGCGGCCTGCAGCAGCCCGATGCCGGTTCTGTCAAATTGGGCCACTACGTGGAGCTGGCTTATTTCAGCCAGGTGCGCACCGACCTCAACCCCGACAACACTGCCCTGGAGGAGATTTGGACGGTAAAGCCCGCCTGGACCAGGGGCGAAGCCCAGAGTTTCCTGGCCCGTTTCCTGTTCCGGGGCGACGAGGTCTTTAAAGAAGTAAAGCACATGAGCGGCGGCGAGGCCGGGCGCCTGGCCTTAGCCAAGCTGCTGTTGCACAAGGCCAATTTCCTCGTTCTGGACGAGCCCACCAACCACCTGGACATCGACAGTAAAGAGGTACTGGAAGAAGCCCTGGACGACTATCCCGGAACCCTGCTGGTGGTCTCCCACGACCGCTGGTTTTTAAACCGGGTGACCGGTATTACCCTGGAAATGACGCCGGCGGGCATCAAGCGTTACCAGGGCAATTACGACTACTGGCTGGCCAAAAAAGAGGAAGAAGCCGCCCGGGAACAGCCCCGGGCTCCCAGGCCGGCGGAGCCGCAGCCGCACCCGGTCAGAAACCGGGGCAAGCTGTCCCCCAATGAAATCTACCGCAGGCAGCAGCGCCTGCTGCAACTGGAACAAAAAATAACGGCCGCCGAGGACCGTCAAAAAGAAATTAACGCCGCTATTCAGCTGGCCGGCTCAGACCACCAAAAGCTGTACGACCTGACCAGGGAATTGCATGAACTGGAGCAAAGCCTCAACGCATACTACCTGGAATGGGAGTCCATCAGCCTGGAGCTGGAAGACAATTCATAGTACAGCAGCGGCATGGTGAGGTATATCAGGGTGGTGGCGGCCGCCACAACGCCGGAATCGTTGAGGGCCAGGGCCGCCAGGGCCGCCGCAATTGTCCCCCGCACATAGGGCCAGTTGGGCCCCAGCTTTTGGGACAGGATGCGGCGCCGGGCCAGCGTCATCCACACGGCAACGACAAAGAGCACAGCGAAGGCCCGGCTCCACCATGACCAGCGCACCAGGCGCCAGGCCATGTCCAGCTTGCGCCGCACCGCCAGCCAAAACTCCGCCGGGCTGGCGAAGACCGCTGCAAAAAACCGCCCCACGTGGGACTGTGCGCCGCCCAAATTGAAGGCCAACAAGGCCGCCGCAAAGCCCAGACCTGCCGGCACCGCAATCTTGCGGTGTTTTTTGCTGGCGAAAATCTCCAGCCCCGCCAGGGCGGCGGCAAAGCCCACCGCCGCCGCCAGCGTCCCGCCGAAATTGGCGCCCACCCCGGGCAACAACAACATCAGGGTGACCAGGGCACAAATGAGGGCCGCCGTGCCTTTGCGTTTGGTCAGGCAGTTGCTGACGGCCAGCAGGGTGCTGCCCAACAGCACTCCCATGAATTCGTTGCCAATGCCGTAGTAACGGGCGCCGGCAATGGCGTCATAGCCCAAAAGCGAACGCTGTTGCAGCCAGCCCCCCCCCAGGGCGTCCAACCCCACCGCCAGGACTGTCGCCGCCCCCAGCAGGGGCATGGCGGTACGCGGCGGCAGCCGGTCCAGCTCCCAGGCCAGCATAAACGCCAGGGCGGGCCAGGCGGCTATAATCCAGTATGAGCCCGGCATCAGCCCCAAAAGCAGGAGAACCAGCGGGCTGGCGGCGACGGCGGCAATGGCCAGCCTCAACAGGCGTCGGCGCCGCCATTGCCAGACCAGGGCCGAAACCGCAAGCCCCACCAGGACTATGATTACGCCGATAAACCCCTTGATTAAAGGCGGGCGCAGCCTGTACACCCCCGCTATTTCCCGTTCCCGCCGCAACAGGTACGTAACCGCGTCGTCGGCAGGGATGACCGACAGGGGCTGGCCATGGATTTCTCCAGGGGAGTAAAGGCCGAAGTGGTTGAGGATGGCGGCGGTGATGTCAATGTTGGCCACTATGCCCCGCCGGCGGGTGGTGGCGGAAGTGAGCAGCCCCGGTGCAAAACCCTTGCCGTAAGCCAGCACCGGCGCCAGCCACTTGCCCTCTTCTTCCCCCAGCACGCGGCAGGGCTGCAGGCTGGTCACCAGCAAGAGGTCGTCCCGGCCGTGTCTTGCCAACAGATGGGCCAGCAATTGGTCCAGCTCCCGCAGGGCCTGGGCGCGAAAATACTCCCGCCTGTCCGCCATGACCAGCGGGCCGTAGGCGTGGGCCCGCGCCGTGTCGCCCGGATCGACCACCACCAGGTCGACGGCTTCCAGTTTATCCAGGGCCTGTATAAAGGCAGGGATATCGGCCCGGCGGCCAAAAGGGGCGTCGCCGGCGGGCCTGAGCAAAGCGCCGTCCACCTGGCCCGCCATAACCAGGCCGGCGCCGGTGCAGGCGATGGCTGCCGACGGCCGGCGGATTTCGTCGTCGTCGGCATTGACCACCGCCGCCACCTGCCTGCCCGCTCCCAGCAGGGTATCGGCCAGGTAGCCCACCCGCACTGTGTGCAGCAATTGGGCGTTGGCTTCCCGGATCAGGGCAATGTCGGGCATGACCAGAGCAGCGGCGGGAACGGCAATGCCGGTGCGGCGGGTGTAAACCTCATCCGCCCGCCCCGATTCCAGTCCCTCGTCGCCGCGGCAGATTAAATTGGCGCCGGGTCCCAGCGCCCTGCTGCCCGCCGACAGAGTTATGGCGGCATTTTCAGCGGTGCGGCCGCCGGCAGTGTTGACGTTGGCCAGGCCCACGGCGCCGTGTTCCAGGATAAAGCGGAAAGCGGGCAAATCGTCGCCGACCAGGTGCTCCAGGTTGACGCCGTCCATGACCACCAGGCGCACCCTGCCCGCCGCTTCAGCCCGCCCTGCCAGCAATAATACCGCAACCGCCAGTACCCGCAGCGCTTTACCCATCGGCAACCCGCCTGTACACCGCCAGGGTCTCCGCCACCATGGTGCGGACATCGTGCCTGGCGGCGGCAAACTCATAGGCCGCCCGGCGCATGGCTTCGGTTTTTTCCCTGTCGTGCAACAACCGGCGCACCGCCCGGGCCAGGGCATAAGCGTCGCCGGCCTCCACCAGCAGGCCGGTACGCTGGTGGCGCACCAGTTCCGGCACCCCGCCCACCGCCGCGGCGGCAACGGGGACACCCATGGCCATGGCTTCCAGGATGGACAGGCCCAGCCCTTCACTGCGGGTGGGCAACACAAACACGCCCATTTTCTGCAACAGTTCCGGCACGTCCCGGCGGTGGCCCAAAAATTCCACCACGCCGTCTATCCCTAAGTCCTGCGCCAGGAATTCCAGCTGCTGCCGGGCGGGACCGTCGCCGACGACCATTGCCCGCAGCTCGGGTATTTCTGGCCTGAGCAGCTGAATTGCGCGCAGGAACACATCCACTCCTTTGGCCGGAATCAGCCTGGCCACCACCCCCACCACCGGCCGGGGCTGCCAGGGAAGAAGGCGGGGCGGGATTTCCACGCCGTTGGCGATGACGTGGAGCTTGACGGCGGGCACTTTTAAAACCCGCCAGGCGTAATTGCGCAAAAAAACCGAAACCGCCACCCAGCAAGAGGTGCCGGACCGCAAAAACTTTTCGGCCGCCAGGGCCAGCCTGCCTGTCGCCCCGCCCGCCTGCAGCGTATTGTGAATGGTGACCAGTGCAGGCACTCCCGCCGCCAGGGCCGCCGCCCTGCCCACCGCCCCGCCCTGGAAGCCGTGGCAGTGGACCAGGTCGTACCTGTCCCGCCGCAGCTCGCGCAGGACGGCGGCGACGGCGCCCGGCCCCACCCGGGCGGGCGGGGCCAGCCGCGACTGGACGCCCAGGGCGGCCATACCCTGGCGGAGCTGCTCAATGTGCCGGCTGATGCCGCCGCTGTTGGGACCTGCTACGTGCAATACTTTCATGCCAATTCCCTCCATCTGCACCTAATTTTTTCCAAAGGCGGCGGGGATATGCGCGGCGCTGCTCCGGCGGGAGCAGGGCAAAGAATTGCCCTCAACGGGCATTCGCGGTAGAATATAGTGAAAGAGCATCCGGGAGGGTCCCGAGCGTTAAGATGTTCAAGCAAAATACAAGTACGATAAGGAGTTTTGCCCATGGCTGCTGTTAAAACTCGCCTGCCCCTTTACGTCTTTAAGGTGCCCATAGAACGGGTGCGTGCCGGGTATTATTCCGATAAATACTTCACCCGTTTTGTGGACATCCTGCGCCGCGACAACCTGCACCAACAGGTAACCTACCAGTTCTTCCCCCGGCAGGACGCCGTGGTGGCCGGCCTGGACGAGGCCTGCGCCATTCTGCGCAGCGGCACCGGGTACTACACCGACCAAGCCAAGGCCGAGGAGCTCTTCCGCCAGCTGTTGCAGGTGGAAGACGAAATTGCCATCGCCGAATACCGCCTCGACCGCCGGGCCATGGAGAAGTGCACCGCCCGCCGCATCCGGCTGCGGGAAGAATTGATGGACCTGTGGGTGGACAAGTCGCAGGAGATTAAAGTGCTGGCCCTGTACGACGGCGACGAAGCCGCTGCGGGCGAACCCATCATGGTAATCCAGGGGGATCCCATGTACTTCGGGCACCTGGAGACTCTGCTGCTGGGCGTCATCGCCCGCGCCACCAGTACCGCCACCAGCGTCAAAAAAGTGGTACGGGCCAGCCGGGGCAAGCCCATCATCTTCTTTTCCGCCCGTTTTGACCACCACTGGGTCCAGGCCACCGACGGATACGCAGCCTTTAAGGCCGGCGCCTTTGGGGTTTCCACCGACGCCAACGCCGATTACTGGGGCTCCGAGGCCCAGGGAACCATTCCCCACGCCCTGATTGCCTGCTACAAAGGGGATACTTCGGCGGCGGCCCTGGCCTTTGACCGCCACATCCCCGCCAGCGTCAACCGCGTCGTCCTGGTGGACTGGGAAAACGACTGCATCGGCACCACCCTCAAAGTGGTGGGCGATTTTTACCGCCACTTTACCGGCAAAGAGTTTATCCCCGGCGAAACCGATCCCAGCCCCGTCATCGGCCCCGGCAAGGGCAAAATCTGGGGCGTCCGCTTTGATACTTCCGGCAACATGCGGGACGTTTCCGTCACCCCCAGGGACGAATCTTCCTTCGGCGTCTGCCCCGAGCTGGTGTGGAAAGCCCGCCGCAAGTTTGACAGCGTAGGGCTCAAGGATTTGAAGATTATGGTGTCCGGAGGTTTTGACGACCAGCGCATTGAGCTCTTCGAAAAGCTGGGCGTGCCCGTCGACCTTTACGGCGTTGGCTCGACGTTGCTGAAAAAGAAGGTGGACATTACGGCGGACATCGTCGAAGTGGAGGGCAAGCCCTATGCCAAGGCCGGCCGCAAAAAGGGCGACTTTTCCCGGTTAAGCCCCGTCGATCTGAGCAACGGCCTCTGAGGTTAGGGTATTGGAAACCCTGGATCTCAATGCCCTGATGCGCCGGCGCGGCATCAGCCACGCCCAGGCCCGGGACTGGGTGCGCCGCCGCCTCAAGGACGGGCGCTTCTGGTCGCGGCTCAACCCCGACCTCCTCAAAGACGGCGAACTGTTGCCCTATATGGATGCCCAAAGGCCGCCGGCCTCACCCGCCGCCCTGGTCCCCTTTCCGGTTTCCGGCACTGCCTGCCGGGGGCTGGACCCCGGAGACCCGGAATGCCTGGACCTGCTGGCCGGGCACAAAATCCGCTGGTGCTATTCTTCCCGGCGCCAGGCCGGCCCGGCGGTGCGCCAACGCGTGCACCGGCAAATGGTCTACTATACCCTCCCGCCGTCCCCCGCCGGGCGGACCTGGCAGTGGCTGGAACTCAACCCCGAGACAGCGCCATTCTTCCCGCTCCTCAACACCGTCCTGCCCGTTTTGAACCAGTACGCCCTGGGACAACCCCAACCGCCCCGGCCCCCGCGCAAAAAGCCGGGGGAAGCCTGGCGTTCGGCGCAACCCGACGATTTCGGCCTCACCCTGGGCTGGTCTGCCCACGGCGAAGGAGACGACATCATCCTGGCCGTCGCCCTGGTGGGGCACAAAATCATGTGGCTGCGCAACTGGCGGCTCGGTTCCGACCGCTATGCCTTCGTACGCCAACAGCTCTTTTACCTGGTGGGCAACCGGCTGGAACCGTGGCTGACGGGAAACTGGCCGCGGCCCAATTCGTTCCGGGGCATGGTGTACCGCAAACCGAAATCCGGGAAATAAAAAAACCGGGCTGCAGCCCGGTTTTTTTAGCTCGCCATTTTGGCTTCGTAGCCCCGGCGGCGCAACAGGGAATCTACAAAACGGCAGACCTGCTCCGCCATTTCCGGGGGAAAGACCACCTTGGCTTCCTGCCTTGGGGTGAGCACGGTAAAAAACAGGTTGTCTATGACGCACACTTCCACCGCGGTCCACGGGATAAAGACACTGCCGGAACCCCGGGGCCCCAGGGGAAAGTTGGGCAACCAGGACAGAACGGTCACGCCCTGGGCGGTGACGCCGTACGTGGGCGGCAAGGTGTACAGCAGATGGCGCAAAAGCAGGTATACCCCCAGTGCCACCGTGAACCCCAGCGCATACGGGCCGGCGGCGGTCAGGAGCAACGCCGTCAGCAGGCCCGCGTACACCAGCGCCGTCAACAGCGGACCCAGGGCGCCGGTGCTGGCCAGATACATCTGCCAAGTCACCGGGTCGGGGGTGAAGACGTGTCCGCCTCCCCGTTTTATTTGCTTTTTCAGCGCGCCGGCACGAATGCCGCGCGGGATAAATACTGCCGCGGCCATGGCCAGCAGGCAAAGGGATACCGCCGCCAGGGTTACACCATAAAATTCCAATCTGCTGCTCCTCTCCGGAAAATATTGCTATAATGAACAGAGATTCTGCAGTAATTATACACTATTCCGGGACGGAGGGATAATATATGCTCTTTTCACTGCCCCAGTGGCTGGTCATGCTTGCCTGCTTTGCCGGCTCCGTCGCCTTTTTCGGACGGGTGTACAGCACCGCCGTCACCTGGCTGATGCGCGCCCGGAAACAGCGGCAGTGGGAGACCTGGGCCGAGCTGGCCGTCCTGGTCGCTTCTGTGCCCTTTGCCCTCTTTTTTGGCTTTTTCGGCGCCGAGTTTGTCTTTTTCCTGGCCCGGCTGGGCCTCTTTTCCTGGCTGTCCCGGCAGCCGCTGTCCGAATTGCCCGTTTCCAAACCCTGGCTGGCACTGGCTATTGCCGTATTGCACCTGATCCGCACCGTTCCCCAGATCATTGCCGGCGCCAAGGTATATGTATATTCCCTGGAGGACAAACTGCGCAATGAAGGCCAGGGCAGTTAACATCTGACAGGAAAAGGCAGGCGGGATTATGGACCATTATTTCAGCACAGAACCCAATGTACCCCATGATGTCAGGACCATTCACTACAGCCCCAGGGACGGGGTCACCCTGACCTTTGTCACCGATGCCGGGGTGTTTTCCCGGCAACGGGTGGACTACGGCAGCCATGTCCTCATCAGCGCCCTGCCGCCCCTGACGGGCCGCATCCTCGACCTGGGCTGCGGCTACGGGCCCATTGGCATCAGCCTGGCCCGCCTCAACCCCGGTGCCCGGGTGCTCATGGTGGATACCAACCGGCGGGCAGTGGCCCTGGCCCAAAAAAATATCCGCGCCAACGGCGTCGCCAATGCCCGGGCCCTGGTCAGCGACGGTTTCGCCGCCGTCGAGGGGCTGTTTGCGGCCATTGTCAGCAATCCTCCCATTCGCGCCGGCAAAAAGGTCATCTACCCCCTCTTCCGGCAGAGCAGGGATTTTCTGACGCCGGGGGGCAGCCTGTGGCTGGTAATCCAGAAAAAACAGGGCGCGGCTTCCGCCGTCGCCCTGTTGCAGGAGATTTTCGGCAACTGCACTGTGACAGAAAAATCCCGGGGCTACTGGGTCCTCAGGAGCACTAATAAGCTATAAGCTTCACTGCTGTGCCTTGACGGCAGCAAAGACCTTTTTGGCCAGGTCGGCGATGTCGTCGCCGGCGCCCATGATCAGGGCCAAATCTCCCGGCCGGAGGATTTCCATGAGCTTGTCGACAATTTCGCCGTGCCGGTAGGGCAGGAGGATTACTTCCCGGCCCGTCCTGGCCTCGATGGCATCCCGCAGCGCCTCGGAAGTGACACCGGGGATGGGGGCTTCGCCGAAGGGAAAGATTTCGGACAGGATGAGCACGTCGGCCTGGTCAAAGGCCTGGGTAAACTCGTCGAAGAGGAATTTCGTCCGGGTATAGCGCTTGGGCTGGAAAAAAGCCACCACCCGGTCCTTGCCCTGCAACCTGGCTGTTTTCAGGGTGACCTTGATTTCGGTGGGATGGTGGGCGTAGTCGTCCACCACCAGGATGCCGTTGTGCTCGCCGATGCGCTGAAAGCGGCGGCGGGCGCCGTGGAAGTTCCTGATGGCCCCGGTCAGGCAGCGAATGTCCACCCCCAGCTGGTGCCCCACTGCCAGCACCGCCAGGGCGTTGAGGACATTGTGCTCTCCGGGCACCGACAATTCCACTTCCGCCAGTTTGTCGCCCCGGAAGCAGATGTCGAAGGAGCTGCCCTGGGGATGGAATTCCAGGTTGAGGGCACGGTAATCGGCATCGGCGTTGAACCCGTAGCTGTAAGACTTGTGTTTTGCTTGTCCCTGCATTTCCCGCAAAATGGGGTCGTCAGTGCAGAGGACGGAAAAGCCGTGGGGTTTGACCTTGTCCAAAAATAGGCGATAAGCTTCCACCAGCTTGTTGAAATCGCCGTTAAAGTTCTCCAGGTGATCGGGCTCGACGTTGGTGATGATAGCCGCAAAGGGCGTGTATTTTAAAAAGGAATAGTCGCTTTCATCGGCCTCGGCGACGACATACTCTCCGCTGCCCAGGCGCGCATTGCCGGCCAGGTCGTCGCTGAAGGCGCCCACCAGCACCGTGGGGTCCAGCCCGCATCCGGCCAGGGTGAGACCCAGCATGGAGGTGGTGGTGGTTTTGCCATGGGCCCCGGCCACCGCCAGGCCCTTGGCGTCGTTTATGATTTGCGCCAGGGCATCGGCCCGGTGAAGCAGCTCCACCTTGGCCTCCCTGGCCGCAGCCAGCTCGGGGTTGTCCTCGGGAACGGCACTGGAGTAGACCACCATCTCCGCCCCGTTGAGGTGCTCGCGGGCATGGCCCCGGTAGATGGTGGCCCCCATCCTGGCCAGGTTTTCAGTCAGTTCGGTGCTGCGCAAATCGGAGCCGCTGACGGTATACCCTCGTTCCAGCATAATGCGGGCGATGGCGCTCATGCCCATGCCGCCTATGCCGATAAAGTGCACGTGTTTTTTCAGCAATTTTGCTCATTCCCTCCTCGCTTTACTTACCTATTCGACTTTGGGAAGGGAATCACCTGCAAGGCGCTGCGCGATTTCCGCCAGTTTGCGCCCGGCTTTGCAAATGTCGCCCGCCCCCATGGTAATGATAAGATCCCCGGGCTGCCAGGCATTGCTCACCCACTGCACGATGGCGTCCAGTCCGCTTATGTGCAGAACCGGGCCGCAGTGCCGGGCAGCTATTTTTCCAGCCAATATCCGGGCATCCACGCCGGGAATGGGCTGTTCGGAGGCGGGGAAGATATCGTCGACGACGACGATGTCTGCCCGGGCAAAGGAGGCGGCAAACTCTTCCATAAAGTATTGAGTGCGCGTGTAGCGGTGGGGCTGGAATACGGCGATGATCCTCTTCCGGCCGGCGCCGGCGGCGGCAGCCAAAGTCGCCCTGATTTCGGTGGGATGATGGGCGTAGTCGTCCACCACCATGTACGGCTCCTGGGCCAGCACCTCAAAGCGCCGCCTGGCTCCCTTGAACGCCGCCAGGGCCGCCTGCACGGCGGAAAAATCAATGCCCAGCTCCAGGGCCAGGGCAGCGGCAGCGACGGCGTTGAGGACATTGTGGCGGCCCGGCGCCCGCAGGTCTATGACGCCCAGCGGGGAATTGTGCCGGACCAGCTGAAACCGGCCGGTCAAAGCCTGAAGCTGTACATCCTCGGCCCGGTAGTCCCCGGCCCCGATTCCAAACGTAATCGTTTGGCAACGCGCCTTTTGGGCAATGTCCCGGGCGCTTTCGTCGTGGGCAGAGTAGACCAGCAGCCCCTGGGGGCGGATATTGCCGACAAAATCGGCATACCCCCGGAGCAGCCGGGCAAAACTGCCGTCGTAGTGCTCCAGATGATCGGGTTCGACGTTGGTGATGATGGCGTACCACGGGCGATAGCGGGCAAAGGACTGGTCGCTTTCGTCGGCTTCGGCCACCACGTACTCGCCCCTGCCCAGGCGGGCGGTGCCTGAAAAATCCTGCACTTCACCGCCGATGAGGGCGGTGGGGTCCCAACCCGCCCTCTCCATGATCAGGGCCAGCATGGTGGTGGTTGTCGTCTTGCCGTGGGCGCCGGTGACGGCAATGCCCTTTTTGGCGTTGAGGAACTGGGCCAAAAGCTCGGAGCGGTGCAATACCTTGCACTTTGCCCGGCCGGCCCGCAGTTCGGCATTTTCCTCAGGGATAGCCGTGGAATAGACCACCACGTCCCGGCCTTCCACATTTTTGACATCGTGGGCAAAGGTTATTTCGGCGCCCATTTCCATCAGGTGCCGGGTAATGTCCGAGGGAGCAAGATCCGATCCGCTGACGGTATAGCCCAGGTCCAGCAGCAGCCTGGCCAGCCCGCTCATGCCATACCCTCCGATGCCGATGAGGTGGAACTTCTCAGCCTTGCCAAACATGCCCCCACATCCTTTGTCAAAGGTTATATACTTCAAGGTATGACTTTCGCCCAAGACTGGTGTATCCACTTACTTATTATTCCGCATGCCATGCCGGATATTAACGAAATCCGCGCCGGGCCGCTTAATTTGCCCTGGACTTGGCCGGCACAAAAAAAGACCCCGGCTGTTCCGGGGTCGGGCAGGCGGTCTTACTCAGACGTTTGGCCTTTGTCTTTTGGGTACGCCGTGTGCCTGCGCAGGATGGGGTAGACAACCAGCGCCACCGCGATCATGATGA
>Ga0116180_1000377_pt1 | contig 42155 bp, 44 predicted proteins | sample AD_UKC073_MetaG_FD_89804 | JGI IMG/M metagenome (GOLD analysis project Ga0116180, IMG submission 89804) | Active sludge microbial communities of municipal wastewater-treating anaerobic digesters from USA - AD_UKC073_MetaG | ecosystem: Engineered > Bioreactor > Anaerobic > Digestate | place: USA... | reverse complement strand
GGCGCGCAGTTCGAGGGCTGGAACGGCGACAGCGCGATCACCGTCGTGATCCCGGATGCCTCGCGGCCGGAGCTCGTCGCCGAGCGGGCGCGCCTCTCGGAGGTCACCCGCGGCTCGCTGTGGGCGGGCATCGCCCGGCTGGCCACCGCCAGCCACCTCGGCGAGGTGGGCGCGGCGATCCAGGCGCACATCGAGGCGCAGGGGCCCTACGGCATCCTGCGCGACTACGTCGGGCACGGCATCGGGCGGCGGATGCACGAGCCCCCGACGGTGTTCAACTACGCCACCGGCGAGCGGGGCGCGGACGTGCGTCCCGGCCTCGTCGTCGCGATCGAGCCCATGGTCGTCACCGGCGATCAGGCGACCTTCGTCGAGGACGATGACTGGACGGTCACGACCGTCGACGGCGGCTCGGGTTCCCACTGGGAACACAGCGTCGCCGTGCATGATGGTGGCATCTGGGTGCTGACCGCCGTGGACGGCGGGGCCGAGGGCCTCGCGCCGTTCGGCGTGGTGCCGGTGCCGATCCCCTGACGCCGGCGGCGGGCGGGGCCGGCGGCCCGGTTGCCGGCCACCCACAGACATTGGCCCTGGGCTCGCCGCCCAGGCGCTCGAGAGCTTGAACGGAAGGCGAACATGGCTGCTGCAGGACGCACCACCAACTGGTTTGCGATTTGGGTCACCGCCGCGGTGATCGCGGTCGTCGCGATCGTGACGGCGATCGTCGTGGTCGGCAACACGCAGGCGACGAGCCCGGGCACGCCGCCGGACTCGCAGATGGTCGATGCCGAGACGGGCGCGATCTCGTTCGGCTCGGGCCAGGACGTCGTGGCCACCTACGTCGACTTCATGTGTCCCGCCTGCAACGCGTTCGAGCAGACGTTCGGCGAGAGCCTGGACGAGCTCGCGAGCGCGAACAAGATCACCCTCGAGGTGCACCCCATCGCGATCCTCGATCGCCTCTCGAACGGCACGAAGTTCTCGACCCGCTCGGCGAACGCCATGTACTGCGTCGCCGAGACGTCGCCGGACGCGACGATGCCGTTCCTGCGGGGCATGTTCGCGCAGCAGCCGGCCGAGGTCAGCGACGGGCTCAGCGACGAGCAGATCCTCGAGATCGCCGCGTCGGCGGGCGCGGGCGACATCGGCGAATGCGTCAGCGAGGTGCGCTACGAGAAGTTCGTCACGGCGATGACGAAGAAGCTTCCCGCCGACCCCGCGACGGGTCGCACGGGCACGCCGACCGTCACGATCAACGGCGAGTACACGCCGCTGAACGAGATCGCGGCATCCACCGACTACTTCACCGAGCGCTTCGGCGGATGACGATCGGGCCGCTCGGGGCCGCCACGGCGGTTTGCGGGGCGCCCCATTATCACCTAATATAAATTCTTGGTGCGTTGTGCCGAGTTCCGCGTGTCGGACCTCGGCGGCACCAACATCACCCCATCCACGCAGACCGGCCGGTCTGTGAATCTAGCGACAGTGAGTGTATGGCGAAGAAAGACGGTGTCATCGAGATCGAGGGCACAATCACCGAAGCCCTGCCCAACGCGATGTTCCGCGTTGAGCTGAGCAACGGTCACAAGGTGCTCGCAACGATCTCGGGCAAGATGCGGCAGAACTACATCCGCATCATCCCCGAGGACCGCGTGGTCGTGGAGCTCAGCCCCTACGACCTCACCCGCGGGCGCATCGTCTACCGCTACCGCTGACCCCAGCAGGATCGCCCCGGCCGAGAAGTAACGGCTGCCGGGCCGTGTGACGCCCTGTCACGCGCGCGCGGGCAGTACGAAGACAGCGAAAAAGGACAACATGAAGGTCAACCCCAGCGTCAAGCCCATCTGCGACCACTGCCGCGTCATCCGTCGCCACGGAAACGTCATGGTCATCTGCAAGAGCAACCCGCGCCACAAGCAGCGCCAGGGCTAGCAAGGCTTCCCGCCCTCGGGGCGCGGAGAACAGATGAGGGATGCCTCGGCATCCCGATTCGTCAGCAACACAATCACACACAGAAAAAGGCACATCACATCCCGGTCGCGACTGGCGGCCGGGTGACACCCCGGGTGGAGGCCCGGGCACCGATGCTGCTCCATACCTCCACAGACTCCCAGGAGAAGCCGATATGGCACGTCTCGCCGGCGTCGACATCCCGCGCGACAAGCGCGTGGTGATCGCACTGACGTACATCTACGGAATTGGCCGCACTCGTTCGAACGAGGTTCTCGCGGCCACCGAAATCAGCCCCGACATCCGGGTCAAGGACCTCACCGACGACCAGCTCGTCGCACTCCGTGACGCCATCGAGAACGGCTACAAGGTTGAGGGCGACCTCCGCCGCGAGGTCGCCGCTGACATCCGCCGCAAGGTAGAGATCGGCTCGTACGAGGGCATCCGCCACCGTCGCGGCCTCCCCGTGCGCGGTCAGCGCACCAAGACGAACGCGCGCACCCGCAAGGGCCCCAAGCGCACCGTCGCCGGCAAGAAGAAGGCGCGCTAGGCCTCCGCCTGCGCTTCAGGATTCAGGAGAACCTTTCATGGCTGCACCCAAGACCGCCGCGCGCAAGCCGCGTCGCAAAGAGAAGAAGAACATCGCGCTGGGCCAGGCCCACATCAAGTCGACGTTCAACAACACCATCGTTTCGATCACCGACCCCACCGGCGCCGTCATCAGCTGGGCGTCGTCCGGTGGCGTGGGCTTCAAGGGCTCGCGCAAGTCGACGCCGTACGCCGCAGGCATGGCGGCCGAGTCGGCCGCTCGCCAGGCGCAGGAGCACGGTGTGAAGAAGGTTGACGTGTTCGTCAAGGGGCCCGGATCGGGCCGCGAGACCGCAATCCGTTCGCTGCAGGCCGCTGGCCTCGAGGTGGGCTCGATCAACGATGTGACGCCCCAGGCGCACAACGGCTGCCGCCCGCCCAAGCGTCGCCGCGTCTGACGCTCTTGGTTGGGGGCGCTCGGCGCCCCCAACCTTCACGCTTCGTGGATGCCCGCGCCGCGGCATCCGCCCGAGAACACTTCAACACCTCACCCACGCAAGTGTCATATAGCGGGCACTTGATCGAAAGGAACACAGAGTGCTGATTGCACACCGTCCCACGCTCACTGAGGAAAAGATCTCCGAGTTCCGCAGCCGCTTCATCATCGAGCCGCTCGAGCCCGGCTTCGGCTACACCATCGGCAACGCCCTTCGTCGGAGCCTGCTCTCGTCGATCCCCGGCGCGGCCGTCACCAGCATCCGCATCGATGGCGTGCTCCACGAGTTCAGCACGATCCCCGGCGTGCGCGAAGACGTCACCGAGATCATCCTGAACATCAAGGAGCTCGTCGTCTCGAGCGAGCACGACGAGCCGATCACCGCGTACCTTCGCAAGACGGGCGGCGGCGACGTGACCGCGGCCGACATCTCGGCTCCGGCCGGTGTCGAGGTGCACAACCCCGAGCTGGTCATCGCCAAGCTCAGCGAGGGCTCGAAGTTCGAGCTCGAGCTGACGATCGAGCGTGGCCGCGGCTACGTCTCGGCGACGCAGAACCGCAACGAGTACGCCGAGGCCGGTCAGATTCCGATCGACTCGATCTACTCACCCGTGCTCAAGGTCAGCTACCGCGTCGACGCCACCCGCGCCGGCGAGCGCACCGACTTCGACAAGCTGGTGCTGGATGTCGAGACCAAGCCGTCGATCGAGCCCCGCGACGCGGTGGCTTCGGCCGGTCGCACGCTGGTCGAGCTGTTCGGTCTCGCGCGCGAGCTCAACGTCGAGGCTGAGGGCATCGAGATCGGCCCCGCGCCGGTCGAGCAGGTCCTCGCGAGCGAGCTCTCGATGCCGATCGAAGACCTCGACCTCTCGGTTCGTTCCTACAACTGCCTCAAGCGCGAGGGCATCAACTCGGTCAGCGAGCTCGTTGCGCTCTCGGAGACCCAGCTGATGAACATCCGCAACTTCGGCCAGAAGTCGGTCGACGAGGTGCGCGACAAGCTCACCTCGCTCGGCCTGTCGCTCAAGGACTCGGTTCCCGGGTTCGACGGCGCACACTTCTACGGCGGCTTCGACGACGAGACCGTCTGAGCCTCGCGCCCGCAACCACATTTTGATTCTGGAGACATTGGATAATGGCTAAGCCCACGAAGGGTCCCCGCCTCGGCGGCGGTCCCGCTCACGAGCGCCTGATGCTCGCGAACCTCGCAGCAGCGCTCTTCACGCACAAGAGCATCACGACGACCGAGACGAAGGCGAAGCGCCTGCGTCCGTTCGCCGAGCGCCTCGTCACCTTCGGCAAGCGCGGCGACCTGCACGCACGCCGTCGCGTGCTGTCGGTCATCGGCGACAAGGAAGTTGCGCACGTGCTCTTCACCGAGATCGCGCCGCTGGTCGCCGACCGTGAGGGCGGCTACACCCGCATCACGAAGATCGGCAACCGCAAGGGCGACAACGCGCCCATGGCGGTCATCGAGCTCGTCCTCGAGCCCGTCGTGAAGAAGCCCTCGAACAAGAAGGTCGCCGCCGCTGCGCCCGCCGAGGAGGTCGTGGCCGAGGAGGTCGTCACCGAGGACGCCGCTGAGGCCGTCGAGACCGTCGAGGAGTCGACCGAAGCGGTCGCCGCCGAGGAAGACGCGAAGTAGGCGCAGCGCTCTCGTTCGCGAAGGCCCGTCCCCATATGGGGGCGGGCCTTCGCGTCGTTGCGCTGCGGGCGTAGACTCCGAACATGCAGCACCAGGCGAGCCAGCCGCGTCCACTCTCGGAGCGCGTGAGCGCGCCGGCGGTCGCTCCCGTGCCCGTGCACGGCGAGGTCGCGCGCTGGCGAGCGGCCACCGTCGACGATCTCGATGCCATCGCGCTGCTGACCGTCGCGGTCGAGGCCGCCGATCATCCGAGCTGGAGCACACCCCGCGAGGAGCTCCGCCACCCGTTCGAGGTCTCGCACATCGACCCCGCCGCCGACACGCTGCTGGGGTTCGCCCCGGACGGGACGCTCGTGGCCTCCGGGCGGGCGACGCGATCGGCCGTCGTCGATTCGCGCGTGCAGGCCTACGCGGCGGGCTGCGTGCACCCCGCATGGCGGGGCCGCGGCATCGGGCGTCAGCTCATGGCCTGGTCGCTCGCGCGCGCCCAGCAGCACCTCGCCGCGTCGGAGCGCACGCTGCCCGGCTGGGTGATCATGTACGCCGAGGAGTCGAACGCCGCCGCCATCTCGCTGGGCCTGCGCGCCGGGCTGTCGATCGAGCGGTACTTCACCACGATGGAGCGTGACCTCGCGCTGCCGATTCCGCAGATCGAGCTGCCGACGGACGTCTCGCTGATCCGCTTCACGCCGGCGTTCGCCGAGGCGACCCGGCTGGCCCGCAACGACGCGTTTCGCGACCACTGGGGAAGCCAGCCGAGCGCTCCCGAGAGCTGGGCGAAGTTCGTCGGAGGCGAGGTGTTTCGCCCGGAGTTGTCATGGCTCGCGGTCGAGGCGGCCCCGGGCGCCGACGACGCGGGCCCAGGCGGGCAGCGCGTCGTGGCGTTCGCGCTCGCCTCCGTCAACCGCGACGACTGGGCGCTGCAGGGCTTCTCGAGCGCGTACATCGACCTCATCGGCGTCGCGCGGCACCGGCGCGGGCAGAAGCTCGCCCCGGCGGTGATCGCGGCGCTGCTGCGGGGCGCGGCCGCCGAGGGGCTCGAGCGGGCCATCCTGGATGTCGACACCGCGAGCCCGACCGGGGCGCACACGCTCTACAGCGGCATGGGCTTCGTCGCGACCGAGCGCGAGGTCGCCCTGGTCCTGGCGTACTGATCCGTCGCGGCGCGCTCGCGCGGGTTATTGCGGTCGGGCGAAGGTGAGCTCCCGCTCGAGGATGTAGGCGCCCTCGCGGGGCCTGCTCGCCTCCTCGACGCGCTCCGCCTCGGCGAGCACGAGCTGGGCGCCGACGGTCTGCGCGTAGACCTCGCCGCCGCCCGAGCCCGGGTGGATCTGGTCGCCGGCGAGCAGCTGCGGCTGCGCGCCGATGGCGGCCGACCAGTCCGCGACGCGGGTGTGCGGGTGCTGCGCGGCGAAGGCGTCGAGATCGCTGTTCACGCCCTCGATCCAGCTGCGCGGGGCGAATGCGTTCACCAGGATCACCTGACGGTCGGGCCCGGCGATGGCGCGCACCTCCGCAAGGGGGCCCGGGTCGATGGCGCCGTTCGTGCCGAGCGCCACGATCACGAACGGTCGGAGCTGCCCGGCGTCGGCGAGGGCCTGCACGATGCCGGGGCCCGCCCACATGGAGCGCGAGACCGCGGCGTCGATCTGGATGCCCGGGTAGTGCTGCATGAGCGCGGGCGCGGCGGCCAGCATGACCGAGTCGCCGATCGCCGTGATCTCGTCGCCGGGGACGATCCGGGGCGGGGCGATCGGCGCGAGATCGATCATGGGGGCGCTGGGGGTGGACGGCGCGGGGGAGGGCGCGGCCTCGGCGCCCGCTTCGGGGTCCGTCGTGGGTCCCGGTCCGGCGTCGGTCTCGGTCTCGGCCTCGGCGAGCGCGTCGATCCCCGCCTGGACCACGTCCTGGGCGGAGGTCTGCGCGGGGGCCGACACGACGGCCGAGCCGGCGCCGACGATGAGGAGGACGAACACGGCGGCGGCGCCGAGCGTGGCCCAGCGCGTGGCGGCCGACTCGACGATGCGATGCCCCCAGCGGCGGAAGCTGCCGCGGAAGCCGAGCGTGCGGATCGGCGTCTCGATCAGGCGGTACGAGACCTCCGCGGCGGCGAAGGTGAGCACGAGGGTCGCGACGCCGACCCAGATCGGCACGCGCACAGCGGGCGAGAGCCCGGTGGTCCACACCGTCAGCAGCACGACCAGCGGCCAGTGCCACAGGTACAGCCCGTACGAGCGCTCGCCGATGAACCGCAGCGGGGGCGTGTCGAGCACGCCCCCGAACGGTGCGCCGGGCCAGATGCCGGCCACGATCACGACGAGCGAGAGCAGGGATGCCGCCGCCAGCGCGCCGGGGAATGTCGCCGTCGTCGTGGTCGCCGGCACCTGCGCGAGCGCGAGCAGCGCCGCGATGGCGAGGCCCCCCGTCGCGGTGACGGCGACGCGGACGGCGGGGCGGAGCATCCATGCCGGCGGCGTGGCGGGTATCGCCTGCCACACGAACGCGAGGGCCACGCCGCCGAGCAGGCCGAAGGCGTGCGCGTCGGTGCCGAAGTACGCGCGGGTCGGGTCGCCGCCGTCGCCGACGAGGGCCGCCATCCAGGCCGCGGAGGCGAGCGCCGCGAGCACCACCGCGGCGATCCGCACCCAGCGGGCGCGCACGAGCATGAGCAGCAGGAACAGGAGCGGCCAGAGCAGGTAGAACTGCTCCTCGATGCCGAGCGACCACAGGTTGCGGAACAGCTCCGGGGTGTCGGCCGAGAAGTAGCTCGAGCCGGCGCCGATCGAGACCCAGTTGTAGGTGAAGGTCAGGGCTCCGAGGGCCTGGCGGCCGATGCCCACGAGCACGTCGCCGCCGATGAGCCACGCGGCCGTGGCCGAGACGGCGATCATCACGATCACGGCGGGGAGCAGGCGTCGCGCTCGGCGCTGCCAGAAGCCGAGCAGGCTGATGCGGCCGGTGGCGGCGCGCTCGCGCAGCAGCAGGGAGGTGATCAGGAAGCCGCTGATCACGAAGAAGACATCGACGCCGATGAAGCCGCCCGCGAACGCCGGCGGGAAGAGGTGGTAGATCATCACGAGGATGACCGCGACCGCGCGCAGGCCGTCGAGCCCGCCGAAGCGGGCTGCGCCGCCCGTGCGGGGCGCGGCGCCCGGCGCGGGCGTGCGGGCGGGCGCGGGCGCGGCGGAAGGAGGTGAGTGTGGCGTCATGGCTGGGGGTCGCGCCGGCGGCGGCGGAGGCATCCATTCTAGGCGCGCAGCCTGCGTATCGGGTGTGCCGCGGGGGCGTGCTTGCTAGGGTCGCCAGTGGGCCGCGCCCGCGGTCCCGGGGTCGCCCGGGAGGAGTGTCGCATGAAGCTGCTGGTGCCCGATCTCGTGCCGTTCCCGGCGGTCATCGAGGGCGTCCAGGTCGTCATCTTCGATCCCGCGGCGCCGATTCCAGGCGAGCACGCGGATGCCGAGGCCCTGGTCGTGTGGGGCATGCCGAACGAGCGCATCTTCGACGCGGCCCGGCGCCTGCCGCGGCTGCGCTGGGTGCAGGGCCTCGCAGCGGGCAGCGACGTGCTTCTGACCGCCGGATTCGCCGACGCGGCGACGATCACGGGCGGGCGCTCGCTGCACGACGCGCCGGTCGCCGAGCACGCGCTGGCGCTCACGCTCGCGGCGGCGCGCCGGCTGCACACCCTCGTGCGGGCGCAGCTCGGGCACCGCTGGGCCGGTGAGCTCGGCGGCTTCCAGCCGGAGCCGAGCCCCGGCGTGTTCACGACCCTGCGCGGCGCGCGCGTGGTGGTGTGGGGATTCGGCGGCATCGCGAGGACGCTCGCGCCGCACCTGCGGGCACTCGGCGCGCACGTCACCGGCGTCGCGACGACGGCGCGGACCGAGGACGGCGTCGAGGTCGTGACCCCCGCCGCGCTGCCGGAGCTGCTTGCGCGCACCGACGTGGTCATCATGGTGCTGCCTGCCACCGCCGAGACGACCGTGGCGCTCGGCGCCCGCCTGCTCGCCGCGCTGCCGGCGCACGCGTGGGTGATCAACGTCGGCCGCGGCGCGACCGTCGACGAGGATGCGCTGGTCGACGCGCTGCGCTCGGGGTCGATCGCGGGCGCGGCGCTCGACGTCACGGCGACCGAGCCGCTGCCGGTGGCCTCGCCGCTGTGGGATCTGCCGAACGTGATCATCACGCCGCACGCGGCCGGCGGCCGCCCGCTCGGGGCGGCCGCGCTCATCGAGCACAACGCCCGCGCGCTGCTGGCGGGGGAGCCGCTGCGCAATCTGGTGCGCGCCGCTCGCTAGGGTGGTTCGGTGCGCATTCGGCTCGACATCGCTTATGACGGCACGGGCTTTCGCGGCTGGGCGCGACAGCCCTCGCTGCGCACGGTACAGGGCGTGCTCGAGGCGGCCCTGCATCGCATCTTCGGCGCATATGCCCCCGGGGCCGACGACGCCCACGCGCCGGCGCCCCGACTCGTGGTGGCCGGCCGCACGGACGCGGGCGTGCACGCCGCGGCGCAGGTGGCGCACCTCGATCTGAGCCCGGAGCAGTGGGCGCGGCTCGCGAACGATCGCCGCGCCCAGCGGGATGGCGATCCGGCGAGCGGACTCGCGCGCCGGATGAACGGCATCCTCCGCGCCGACGAAGACGTGACCGTCACCGCCAGTCGCACCGCGCCGGAGGGGTTCGACGCCCGCTTCAGCGCGGTCTGGCGCCGCTACGAGTACCGCGTCGCCGACGACATCACCGGCTATCGGCCGCTCGATCGCTTCAACACGACGCCGGTGCGCGGCGCGCTCGACGTGCACGCGATGGATGCCGCGGCGTCCACACTCATCGGCCTGCACGATTTCGCCGCCTACTGCCGGCCGCGCGAGGGCGCCACCACCATCCGCACCCTGCTCGACTACTCGTGGCACCGCGACGACGCCGGCACGCTGGTCGCCGGCGTGCGCGCCGACGCGTTCTGCCACAGCATGGTGCGCGCCCTCGTCGGCGCCTGCGTCGCCGTGGGCTCGGGCCGGCTCGCGCCGGAAGAGGTCGCGCAGCTGCGCGATGCCGGGCAGCGCACGAGCGAGTTCAAGGTGCTCGCCGCCCGCGGGCTCACGCTGATGGAGGTCGGGTACCCGGCCGATGAGCTCCTGGCTGACCGGGCGGCGCAGACGCGGGGGCGGCGGACCCTCGGCGACGGGGCGCCCGCAGCCACCACGTGACCGCGACCCCGAGCGCAGTGCCGAGGGTGTTCGCGATCACGTCGCTGATCGTGCTGACCCGGCCGGGGATCCACAGCTGCGCGCACTCGATCGCGACGCTGCTGAGGGCTCCCGCGCCGATCACCATCGCGGTGGATGCCGTGCTCGGCGCCCGCAGCGGCAGGGCGAGCACCGCCGCGGCCCCGAACGGCACGAACAGCGCGACGTTCGCCAGAAACTCGAGCACCGGGTAGCCGAGGTGCTCGGGCACGCCGAGCGCGGCCAGGGCGCGCGCCAGCACGTGCACGACGCCGGTCGCCTGCCCCGCCACCTTCGCGGGCATGAGCACGAGCCACGCCAGCGCCGCGAGGTAGCCCAGCGCGGCCACGCGCCACAGCGCCAGCCGCGCGCGCGCGGTGCGGCCGCGATCGGGGCGCGGCGGCGTCGGCGCGGGGGAGGCGGTCACCGCATCAGCGTAGCGATCCCCCGTGAGTGGGCTGAGAACCGCACGCCGGGGGACCGTGCGCACCTGCGGAGCAATAGTGTGGCAGGTGAGATGAAGGTCATCAGTTACAACCTGCGCAAGCATCGCGCGGTCGTCGAGCTCGAGCAGCTTGTCGCGGCGCACGATCCCGACATCCTGTGCCTGCAGGAAGCCGAGACGCTGGCGCTGCCCGCCCGCGTGGGCGAGCTCGTGCTCGCCCAGTCCACGACGCGAAACCGCCTCGGGCTCGCGGTGTACTACCGGGCGTCGACCCTGCGGCCGACCGCGGTGCGCGCCGTCGCGCTGAAGAAGTCGATGCACGACCGTGTGCTGCGCCCCGCGCATGAGCGCCTCGTCGGCGTGCGGTTCCGCGATCGCGCGAGCGAGCGCGACTTCATCGTCGCCTCGTTTCACGCGGCACCCCTCACCGCGCTCAACTCGCTTCGGCGCCACCAGATCCGCTCGGCGCTGCTCGAGCTGCAGCTGCTCGGGCCGGGGCTGCCGACGCTCATGGTCGGTGACTACAACTACCCGATCTTCAAAGACAACCTGAGCGAGAAGGTGCGCGACCACGGGTACGAGCTCACCCTCAGTGACGCGCGCACCTACACGCGCTACAAGTTCTTCCGCGGGCACTACGACTTCGCGACCTCGGCCGGGTTTCGGATCGACACCGTCTCGACCCTCCCGCAGGGCGTCTCGGATCACCTGCCCATCCTCATCACCGCCGAGATGGAGACGCCCGAGCGGGTCGCTCGCGTCGCATCGGCGATGTGAGCCGCGACGACGGCGGCGCTCGCGGAGGTGCTCGGCGGAGGTGCTTGGCGGCAGAGCGCGTTTGAGCGCCGGGCGTGTCGGCATGTATGATGGATCCTTGGTGTCATGGCCCTGCTGGCCGGCACCGCGAACGTGAGCCCTCCACTGGCGTGTTTCACCGGGATTCCCGGGCGAAACCACCCCGGAGTGGGATTCACGAACACCTCCGTTCGATCAAGAAAGCAGCACTATTGTGACGCGCACTTACACCCCCAAGGCTGGCGAGATCCAGCGCGAATGGCTGATCATCGACGCCGCTGACGTCGTGCTCGGCCGCCTGGCCAGCCACACCGCAGCCCTGCTGCGCGGCAAGCACAAGGCGACCTTCGCCCCGCACCTCGACTCGGGCGACTTCGTCATCATCATCAACGCCGACAAGGTCGCGCTCTCGGGTCAGAAGCTGGCCCAGAAGAAGGCGTACCGCCACTCGGGCTACCCCGGCGGCCTCACCGCCGTCACCTACGGCGAGCTCATGGAGAAGAACCCCGTGCGCGCCGTCGAGAAGGCCGTCCGCGGCATGCTCCCCAAGAACAGCCTGGGTCGTGCGCAGCTGAGCAAGCTCAAGGTCTACCGCGGCGCGGAGCACCCCCACGGTGCCCAGACGCCCAAGACCTACACCCTCGACCAGGTCGCCCAGTAAGCGCCGAAAGACTTAAGGACAGACTCGTGGCGAAGATCGCAGATTCCATCGAAACCCCCCTTGACGGGGAGTCGACCTCCTACTCGACCGAGACGCCCGCAGCGGCCGAGACGGCAGCGCCCCGTCCGGTGCTGAGCGTCCCCGGCGCGGCCGTCGGTCGTCGCAAGCAGGCCATCGCCCGCGTGCGCATCATCCCCGGCAGCGGCACCATCACGGTCAACGGCCGTGCGTTCGAGGACTACTTCCCGAACAAGCTGCACCAGCAGCTCGTGACCGACCCCTTCACGGCGCTCGGCCTCGTCGGCGCGTACGACGTGATCGCCCGCATCTCGGGTGGCGGCGACTCGGGTCAGGCCGGCGCGCTGCGCCTCGGCATCGCCCGTGCGCTCAACCAGGTCGACGAGGAGAACAACCGTCCGACCCTGAAGAAGGCCGGCTTCCTCTCGCGCGATGCTCGCATCAAGGAGCGCAAGAAGGCCGGTCTCAAGAAGGCGCGCAAGGCTCCTCAGTACTCGAAGCGCTAAAGCGCCGGGTACTGCGAAGATGCCGCTTTTTGGCACCGACGGCGTGAGGGGGCTGGCCAACGGCCCCCTCACCGCCGAACTCGCGCTGCGCCTCGCCCAAGCCACCGCTGTGGTGCTTGGGCAGGGCCGCACCGCGGATGCCCGCCGTGCGGCGGGCAGGCGGCTCACCGCCATCGTCGCCCGCGACCCCCGCATCTCCGGGGAGTTCCTGGTCGCCGCGGTGAGTGCCGGCCTCGCGAGCTCCGGCGTCGATGTATACGACGCGGGCGTGCTCCCGACCCCGGCCGCCGCGTTCCTGATCGCCGACAAGGACGCCGATTTCGGCGTGATGGTCTCGGCGTCGCACAACCCCGCTCCCGACAACGGGATCAAGATCTTCGCGCGCGGCGGCGTCAAGCTCCCAGACCTGGTCGAGCAGCGCATCGAGAGCCACCTCGAGGGGCCCAAGCTGCAGCCGACCGGCGCGGACGTGGGCCGCATCCAGCGCCTCTCCGACGCGGAGGACGTCTACGTCCTGCACCTGCTCGGCAGCCTGCCCAACAGCCTCAACGGGCTGCACGTCGTGCTCGACTGCGCGCACGGCGCCGCCTCGGGCGTCTCGCCCGAGACCTTCCGTGACGCCGGCGCCCGGGTCACCGTCATCGGCGCCGACCCGGACGGGATCAACATCAACGACGGGGTCGGCTCGACACACCTCGAGCAGCTCGCCGCCGCCGTGCTCGAGCACGGCGCCGACCTCGGGATCGCCCACGACGGCGACGCCGACCGCTGCCTCGCGGTGGATGCCTCGGGCGCCGTCGTCGAGGGTGACCAGATCATGGCGATCCTCGCGGTCGCGATGAAGGAGCGCGGCGAGCTGACCGGCGACACGCTGGTGGCGACCGTGATGAGCAATCTCGGCCTGCATCGCGCGATGCGCGAGCACGGCATCACCGTGCTGCAGACGGCCGTCGGCGACCGCTACGTGCTCGAAGCCATGAACGAGGGCGGCTTCGCCCTCGGCGGCGAGCAGTCGGGCCACGTGATCATGAGCCGCTTCGCCACGACCGGCGACGGCCTGCTGACCGGCCTGCACCTGATGGCAGAGATGGCGGCCAAGGGCAAGACCCTCGCCGAGCTCGCCTCGGTGATGACCGTCTTTCCCCAGGTGCTCGTCAACGTCAAGGGCGTCGACCGCGACCGGGTGAACACCGATCCCGTGCTGGCCGACGCCGTGGCTCGCGTCAGCGAGGCGCTCGGCGACACCGGCCGAGTGCTGCTGCGCGCATCCGGCACGGAGCCGCTGGTGCGCGTGATGGTCGAGGCCGCCGACGAGGAGACCGCGCACCGCCACGCCGGCGAGCTCGCCGACGTCGTCCGCGAGCGCCTCGCCCTCTAACCGCACCTCCGCAACGAAGGCACCCGGCGCAAGCCGGGTTTTTTCGTGCCCTCGGTGCGGCCGCGGGGCGCGAAAATAGCACCTCGCGCAATTGTCTACAAACATTCTATTTTCTCGATGAATTGTTTCGACATACTCCGTCATGACCGGTCACTCCGCGCGAAAACGGCCCGGCGGCTTGTTAGCTTCACGGCATGCCTTTCACGACGAGCGAGGTCGCACGATGACCTCCGACCTCAACCTGCTGCCGCTTGCCGCGCTGCTGACCACGCTGCTGGCGTTCGCCGGGCTGCTCATCCTGCGTCGCCGCGGGGTCGGCTTCACGCCGCTCGTGCTCATCGGGCTCGCGGTCGGCGCCGGGGTCGGCATCGGCTTTCGGGGCAGCCTCGACTACGTCGCGTTCCTCGGCGATCTCTACATCCAGGTCATCATCGCGATCGTCGCGCCGCTGATCTTCATCTCGATCCTCTCGAGCGTCACGTCGCTCGGCTCGACGGCGAAGCTGCGCACCATCGGCGCGAGCAGCACGTTCTGGCTGCTGCTCACCAATGCGATCGCGATCGTCTTGACCCTCGCGGTCGCCCTCTCGCTCGAGCTCGGCAAGGGGGTCGCGCTCGGCGCCGACGCGGCGAGCAGCGGCGACTCGCTGCGCGGGCTCGTCAAGCCGGTCGATCAGGTGCTGCTCGGGCTCGCGCCATCCAATCTCGCCGGCGACTTCGTCAGCAACAACATCGTCGCGATCATCGTGTTCGCGCTGCTGTTCGCCGTCGCCTACCTCGTCGCCGCGCGCCGCGACGACCCGCAGCTGCGCACCTTCAAGAACGTCGTGGATGCCACGAAGAAGGTCGTCATGGTCGCGGTCGGCTTCATCATCGAGCTCACCCCGTATGCCGTGCTCGCGCTGGTCTCGACCACGGTGGCCACCGCGATCACGCGGATCGAGGACGTGCTCTCGCTGCTGCTCGTGCTGGTGCTCGCCCTCGGCCTCGCGTTCGTGAGCGCCTACCTCGTGAACGGCATCCTGCTCCGGGTGGTCGCCGACGTCAGCCCCCTGCGATGGTTCCGCGCCCTGACCCCCGCGCAGTACACCGCGTTCAGCACGCAGTCGAGCGTCGGCACCCTGCCGCTCACGATCAGGGCGCTCACCAACAAGGTGGGCGTACCCGAGGAGATCGCCGCCTTCACAGCGCCGATCGGCACGACGATCGGGATGCCCGGATGCTCCGGGATCTGGCCGGTCATCGTCGCCGTGTTCACCATCAACGCCCTCGGCATCGAGTACTCGATCTGGGACTACGCGGCCCTCGCCGGGCTCTGCCTGCTCGTCTCGCTCGGCACCGCGGGCGTGCCCGGCACCGCGATCATCACCGCGACCGCCGTGCTCACCGCGGTCGGCCTGCCGATCCACCTGCTCATCGTGCTGATTCCCATCAGCGCGGTCGCGGGCACCGCGAGCACCATGGCGAACGTCTCGGCCGCCGCGACGGCGGCGACGATCGTGGCGCGCCGCCAGGGCGTGCTCGACGACGCCGTGCTCGCCGGGACCGCGGCCCGGGCCGATGCGCTGCCGGACCCCGCCGCGGACGTCCCCGGCCCGCCGCCGGCGAGCATCCCGAGCCCCGGCACGGCCGTGCTGTCGCTCGACGAATTCTTCATCCCCGAAGGCGTGGATGTCGGGCAGTGCGAGCTGCCCGCCACCCGCCGCTCCACCCGCACCGACTCTGTGAGGACCTCATGATCTCCAAGCCCCGCATCCTGACCATCGCCGCGGCCGTCGCCTTCGCGGCGATGCTCGCCCCGGCCACCGCCGTGGGCGCGGCGCCCAGCGCGAGCGCGGCCGGCGACGTGTGCGACATCTGCTCGATCAACTTCGATCTCGGCGCCTGCGAGGGCCTCGGCGGCTATCCCTACGACTCGACGCTCGAGAGCCCGCCGCCCGCGCTGTCCGCGCCGAAGCCCGCGCCCGCGCCGGTCGCCCCGGCCGCACCGGCGCCCGCCGCGCCCGCGCCGCAGGCACCCGCGGCCCCCGCACCCGGCCCGGCCACGAATGGCGGCGGCGCCACCGCCCCGGGCGCGCGCGGCGGCACCGACACGGCGACCGAGGGCGCGACCGAGATCGCCACCACGGTCGCGGCCACCGCCCCGGCCGCGCCGACGGCCCTGAAGGCGAAGGTCGACGGCCTCGCGCTCACCCTCAGCTGGGTCGTTCCGGCCGACGGCGGATCGCCGCTGACCGGCCACACGCTCGTGATCGGCACCGGCGCCCCCATCGCGCTGGCGCCCGACGCGAGCCGCTTCACGACCACGCTCGCCGCTGGCAGCTACGACATCGCGCTGCGCGCATCGAATGCGATCGGCGAATCGGAGGACGTCGCGCTCGCCGACGTCGTGATCGAGGCCGACACCGACGCGGCGCTCGCCGATGCGACCGCGGCCGCCGACGCCGGCCCCTCCGCACCGCTCGTGGGCGGCATCGTCCTGGGCGCGCTCGTCGTGCTCGGCGGCGGCGCGCTCGGCTGGTGGGCGCTGCGGCGCCGGGCCTCGGCATCCTGACCCCCCGCATTCGACCTCGACGCTCAACCGACGATCCGCACCAAGGAACCCCCATGCACAAGAAGCCGCACACACACCCCCGGCGACGGCGAACGCGCGCGCTGCTCGCTTCGGCCGTGGCACCCGTCCTCACGCTCGCGGGGGGTGTGGCGTTCGCGCCGGCCGCCAGCGCGGCGCCGGCGACTCCCTCCCCGGCCATCGACTACTTCGCCGATTCGTTCGACGGACTGCGCGCCGGCTCGGTGTTCACGCCCGTGACGTTCGAGCGCTTCGAGCGGCTGCTCGAGCGTGACGGCACCTACGCCTTTCTCATCGGCGGTCCCGCCGACCCGACCACGGCGGCCACCGTCGCCGCGATCGACGAGGCCGCGCAGGCGCACGGCATCGACACCGTGTACGCGTTCGACCCGCGCCTCGACGGCGCCGGGCTCGACATCCGCACGACCGCGAGCGCGCCGCTGCGCGCCCTCTACACGCGCCTGAGCGACACGCTGAACCGCGACACCGAGCCGGCGTTCGGCGACCCGTCGACCGACCCCTACCTGTTCATCTACGACCGCAGCCACACCGTCGGCGGCGCGGAGGATCGCATCGTCGCCCAGCTCTCCGGTGCGCAGGACGCCGCATCCGTCGACCTGGATGCGTATCGGCTCGAGCTCGACGCGCTGTTCTCGCAGGTCGCCCAGACCGACGAGCAGTCGCAGTTCGAGTTCTTCCGCGACGCGATGAACCAGCGCCACGCCGCCACCTATGCCGACGCCTCGCTGTTCGGCGGCGACATCTTCACCGCCGCCGACGGCGCGAGCTTCGTGCTGCAGTCGGTGACCTATCCGGAGCTCGTGAACATCCTCGAGTCGGACGGCGAGCACGTCATCCTCTTCGGCGGCACGTGGTGCCACAACACCCGCGCGGTCGTGCAGCGAGTGAACCGCGCGGCCGCGGCCGCCGGCGTCGAGACCGTCTACGTGTTCGACCTGAAGCTCGACGGGCTGAGCAACGCGCCCGCGCACATCCGCGACAGCGCGTCGGAGTTCTCGTACCTCTACGGCGACCTCGTCGCGCAGCACCTGCCCGGTCTGCGCACGCAGTACGAGCCCGCCGTCTCGGCAGGCCAGCGCGTCGAGTACTTCCCGGGCGGCGACACGGGTGCCCCGCGCACGACGGCGCGCAAGCTGCAGGTGCCGTACCTGATCAGCTACGATCGCTCGGCCGCCGCCCCGATCACCAGGGACTGGCTGCGTGAGAACGCCGACGGCAGCGTGACCGAGTACATGACCGAGTGGTGGTGGGTCTCGGGCCTGCCGGGCAAGAACAGCCGGAACCTTGCGTCCGAGGCCTGGGCCGCCCAGCAGGAGCAGAACTGGGCCTTCGCGGCCGAGGGCGTCGCCAAGATCGACGCGTTCTTCGGGCTGGCCGGTGCTCCCGCGGCTCCCGCGACGCCGCTCGCGACCGTGACCGGCGACACCGTCACCGTCACGTGGGCGGCGCCCGCAGACGGCGGCTCGGCGCTGACCCGCTACGAGCTCGCCCTCGACGGGGGTGCACCTGTGGTCCTCCCGGCGAGCCTCCGCAGCCACACGCTCGCCGGCGTGGCGCCCGGTGCGCACACCGTCACCGTCACCGCCTTCAACCACCTGGGCTCGGCGGTCTCGGCCCCCGCGCAGCTGCGGGTCGAGGCGCCGCCTCGCGTCCCCGCGCTCACGGTCGACGGGCAGCTGCACCCGGGCGGCACGATCAGCGTGCGCGGCAGCGGCTTCGCGGCCGGCGCCGTGAGCGTCGAGATCCACTCCACGCCGCAGGCGCTCGGCACCGCGACGGCGGCACCCGACGGCACCTTCACCCTCCGCGCCACCCTGCCCACGAGCCTCCCGAGCGGCGCGCACAGCATCGTCGTGTTCGCCGGCGGCGTCGAGATCGCCCGCACCGCGATCGCGCTCACCGCGGCGCCGGAGGACGGCAGCGGCGCGGGCGCGACGAGCGGCGGTGGGCTCGCGGCAACCGGCGGCCCCGGCATCCCGATCATCGCCCTGGGGGCGGCGGCCCTGCTGCTGCTCGGCGGCGCGGCGCTGCTGCTGCGACGCCGGTCACGCGCCTAGGACCGCAGGTGACCGCGGGGGGCAGGGCGAGTATCGCCCTGCCCCCCGCGGTTTCCGGCTACGATTGGCGCGATGTTCGCCGCAGACCAGACCTCCGTCGTCGCAGAAGATTCCGAGCCTGCGTCCGCCCTCTCGCAGTACCGCGAGATCGCCCGGGCCGATTGGGCGCGCCTGGCCGCAGGCACGCCGCAGCCGCTGAGCGAGACCGAGGTGGTGCAGCTGCGGGGGCTCGGCGACCGACTCGACATCGACGAGGTCCGCGAGGTCTACCTGCCGCTGAGCCGCCTGCTCAGCCTCTACGCGAGCGCCACGAAGAAGCTCGGCCAGGCCACCAGCGACTTCCTGCAGAACGACGACACCACCACCCCGTTCGTGATCGGCGTCGCCGGCTCGGTCGCGGTGGGCAAGTCGACCATCGCCCGCCTGCTGCGCGAGCTGCTCAGCCGCTGGTCCGACACTCCTCGCGTCGAGCTCGTCACCACCGACGGCTTCCTCTACCCCAACGCCGAGCTCGAGCGCCGCGGCATCATGGACCGCAAGGGCTTCCCCGAGTCGTATGACCGACGCGCCCTGCTCGAGTTCCTCACGGCCGTCAAGAGCGGCCAGGATGAGGTGCGGGCCCCGTTCTACTCGCACATGCGCTACGACATCGTCCCCGACGCCCACGTGGTGGTGCGCCGCCCCGACGTGGTGATCGTCGAGGGGCTGAACGTGCTGGCGCCGCCGCCGACGCCCAACGACGTGGCCGTGAGCGAGCTGTTCGACTTCTCGATCTTCGTGGATGCCGACACGGCGAACATCGAGCACTGGTACGTCGAGCGGTTCATGGCGCTGCAGCGCGGCGCGTTCAACAACCCGAGCTCGTTCTTCAACGTGTTCGCCCACCTCGACGAGGAGGGCGCCCGCGAGACGGCGCTCGGCTACTGGAACGACATCAACCTCCCGAACCTCGAGGAGAACGTGCTGCCGACCAAGCACCGCGCAACCCTGGTGCTGCAGAAGGGCGCCGATCACACCGTGGAGCGCGTGCTGCTGCGCAAGCTCTAGCCCGGCGTCGGCCCCCGCGGTTCGCAGTTCTGCGGGGGGCGCTGCTTCGGATGTGCTGAGTGCGCCCGCGCGGGTGCGCAAAGCGCGCAAAGTGCGCGATTATCATGGTTCCCATGTGTGGAATCGTCGGTTACGTGGGCTCGAGGCCCAGCCAGGACATCCTGATCGCGGGCCTCAGCCGCCTCGAGTACCGGGGCTACGACTCGGCCGGCATCGCCGTGATCACCGACGACGGCGCCCTCGCGATGCGCAAGCGCGCGGGCAAGCTGAAGGTGCTGCGCGATGACCTCGGCGCCCGTCCCCTCCCGGCCGGCACGACCGGCATCGGCCACACCCGGTGGGCCACGCACGGCGGTCCCACCGACGAGAACGCGCACCCGCACCTCGGCGACGACGGCCGGCTCGCGCTGATCCACAACGGCATCATCGAGAACTTCGCCGAGCTGCGCGACGAGCTCGCCGCGCAGGGCTTCTCCTTCGCGAGCGAGACCGACAGCGAGGTCGCCGCGCTGCTGCTGGGCCGCGAGTACCGCGAGCGCGGCGACATCCATGCCGCGTTCCGTGCGGTCGCGAACCGCCTCGAGGGCGCCTTCACCCTGATCGCGATGCACCAGGACCTGCCGGGCGTCGTGCTCGGCGCCCGCCGCAACTCGCCGCTGGTGATCGGCCTCGGCGAGGGCGAGAACTTCCTCGGCTCCGACGTGGCGGCCTTCATCGAGCACACGCGGCAGGCCATGGCCATCGGCCAGGACCAGATCGTGGAGCTCACCGCCGACACCGTGACGGTGACCGACTTCGCGGGCAGCCCGGTCGAGACCTCCTCGTTCGAGGTGATGTGGGATGCCTCCGCCTCGGAGAAGGGCGGATGGTCGAGCTTCATGGCCAAGGAGATCGCGGAGCAGCCCGACGCGGTCGCGAACACCGTCCGCGGGCGGGTGCGGGACGGCGCCGTGGCGATCCCCGAGCTCGCCGAGCTCGACGCGCTCCTGCTCGGCGTCTCGCGTGTCGTCATCGTCGCCTGCGGCACCGCCGCCTACGCGGGGCTCGTCGGCAAGTACGCGATCGAGACGTGGGCGCGCGTGCCCGTCGAGGTCGACCTCGCGCACGAGTTCCGCTACCGCGAGCCGGTGATCGGCCCCGACACCCTCGTCGTCTCGATCAGCCAGTCCGGCGAGACGATGGACACCCTGATGGCGGTCAAGTACGCCCGCGAGCGCGGGGCGAAGACCCTCTCGGTGTGCAACACCCAGGGCGCGACGATCCCCCGTGAATCGGATGCGGTGGTCTACACGCACGCCGGGCCCGAGGTGGCCGTCGCCTCGACGAAGGCGTTCATCGCGCAGATGACCGCGCTCTCCCTGTTCGCCCTGCACCTCGGCCGGGTCCGCGGCGTGCTCGACCCCGCGGTCGCCGCGGTGCACGTGCGCGAGCTCGAGCAGGTTCCCGCCAAGATCCAGCGCGTGCTCGACGAGGAGCAGGCGCACGTCGAGCAGCTCGCGCACTGGATGGCCGACACCCGCGCGGTGCTGTTCCTCGGCCGCCACGCCGGCTACCCCGTCGCGCTCGAGGGCGCGCTCAAGCTGAAGGAGCTCGCGTACATCCACGCCGAGGGCTTCGCCGCCGGCGAGCTCAAGCACGGCCCGATCGCGCTCATCGAGCCGGGGCAGCCCGTGTTCGTGCTCGTGCCGAGCCCCCGGTCCTCGCCCGTGCTGCACTCGAAGATCGTCTCGAACATCCAAGAGATCCGCGCCCGCGGCGCCCGCGTGATCGTGATCGCCGAGGAGGGCGACGCCGCGGTCCTGCCGTACGCCGACGAGGTGCTGCGCGTGCCCGCCACGGCGCCGCTGCTCGAGCCGCTGCTCGCAGTCGTGCCGCTGCAGATCTTCGCCATGGCGCTCGCCACGGCGAAGGGGCTCGACGTCGACCAGCCGCGCAACCTCGCAAAATCGGTGACGGTAGAGTAGCCCGCGGCCGTGTCAACCCTCCGGCCACACCTCGGAGAGGGGCAGCAGTGATCGTCGGCATCGGCGTCGACCTCGTCGACATCCCGCGCTTCGAGCGGAGCGTGCAGCGCACCCCGCGCCTGCTCGAGCGGCTGTTCGCGCCGGCCGAGCGCGGCCGCGCGCTGCGGTCGCTGGCCGCCCGCTACGCGGCCAAGGAGGCGCTGATCAAGGCGCTCGGCGGCAGCGACGGCGTGTACTGGACCGAGATCGAGGTCACCCCCGAGCCCTCCGGGCGCCCCGTGTTCACGCTCTCGGGCTCGACGGCCGCGGTCGTGGCCGAGCGGGGCATCACGGCGCTGCACCTGTCGATGACGCACGACGCGGGCGTGGCCGTCGCGTACGTGATCGCCGAGGCCCCAGACGGCGCGGAGCACGGCGCATGAGCTCGCTGCCCGAGGGGACGCTGCGCGAGGCGCGCATCGACGTCGGCGCGATAGCCGACAACGTTCGGCACCTGCGCCGGGTGATCGGCGTGCCGGTGATGGCCGTGGTCAAGGCCGAGGGCTACGGGCACGGCGCCGTGCGCTCGGCGCTGGCCGCGCTCGCGGGCGGCGCCGAGCGACTCGGGGTCGCCGACATCGCCGAGGGCGTCGCGCTGCGCCGGGCCGGCATCACCGCGCCGATCCTCGCCTGGCTGCACGCGCCGGGCGCCTCGTTCGTCGAGGCCGCGACGCACGACATCGCGGTGGGCGTCTCGAGCATGGCGCAGCTGCGCGCGGCGGCGGACGCCGCATCCGCGCGCCGCCCGGTGCTTGTGCACCTGAAGCTCGAGACCGGGCTCGGCCGCAACGGCATCGCGCCCGCGCAGTGGCCGGGCGCCGTCGCCGAGGCCGTGCGCCTGGAGCGCGCGGGGGCGATTCGCGTGGAGGGCCTGTTCAGCCACCTCTCGAACACCTCGCCCGAAGACGACGAGGCCGCGCTGTGCGCGTTCGAGGAAGGCGTCGCCGCCGCGCGCGAGCTCGGCCTCGCCCCGGCACTGCGCCACATCGCCGCCACGCAGGCCGCGCTCTCGATGCCGGAGGCGCGGCTCGACTGCGTCCGGCTCGGCATCGGCATCTACGGCCTCTCGCCGTTCGAGGACCGCGGCCCCGAGACCCTGGGGCTGCGCCCGGCCATGACCCTGCGCGGCTCGGTCGCCGCAGTGCGCCGGGTGCCGAAGGGGCAGGGCGTCTCGTACGGCTACACGTATCGCACGACGGGGCCGACGACCCTCGCGCTCGTGCCCCTCGGCTACGCCGACGGCGTGCCGCGGGCGGCATCCGGCCGCGCGCACGTCGCCATCGGGGGCGCCCGCTATCGCATCGCCGGGCGGGTCGCGATGGACCAGTTCGTCGTCGACGTCGGAGACGATCCGGTGCAGGTCGGCGACGAGGTCGTGCTGTTCGGCGATGGAGCCCGCGGCGTTCCCACGGCGCAGGAGTGGGCCGAGGCCGCCGACACCATCAACTACGAGATCGTCACGCGGATCGGGCCGCGCGTGCCGCGCAGCGAGGTCGCGTCGTGACCGGCTCGCTCTCGGCGCTCGAGGGCTCGCACGAGATTGCGACGTCGGATGAGATGCACGACTTCGGGGTGCGCGTCGGCGGGATGCTGCGTGCCGGCGACCTGCTGGTGCTCACGGGGCCGCTGGGCGCCGGCAAGACGACCTTCACCCGCGGCATCGGCGAGGGCCTGCGCGTGCGCGGGCCCGTGCAGAGCCCCACGTTCGTGATCGCCCGCACGCATCCCTCGCTCGCGGGCGGCCCGCCGCTCGTGCACGTGGACGCGTATCGCCTGGGCTCGGGCCTCGAGCTCGACGACCTCGACATCGACGCCGAGCGCTCGGTCGTGGTGGTCGAGTGGGGTCGCGGCCTCGCCGAATCGATGGCCGAGCACTGGTGGGACATCGAGATCGAGCGTCCCACGGGCGCGCGCGGCGGGGTGAGCGACGGCGGCGACGGGCCGGAGGACGCGAGCGAGGAGCGCGACGAGCCGCGCCGGCTGACGATCCGCCGCGGCCCCGCGCCCGGCAGGCTCGGTAGCCTAGAGCCATGATCCTCGCCATCGACACCTCGCTCGGCACGAGCGCCGCACTGGTCGATGGGCAGGGCCGGGCGCTCGGCGAGGCCTGGAGCGATGACCCGCTCGCGCACGCCGAGGTGATCGGCGGGCTGCTGCAGGAGGTGCTCGCCGCCGGACCGCCGCCCACCCACGTCGCCGCCGGGATGGGGCCGGGCCCCTTCACCGGCCTGCGGATCGGCATCACGGCCGCGCGCACCTTCGCGCAGGCGCGCGCGCTGCCGCTCGTGCCGGTGCCCAGCCACGACGCCATCGCCCTCGAGCGGCTGGCCGGCGCCCCGGGCCGCGCGAGCCTCGAGGCGCCGGCCGGCGGCTCGGCCGCGGCATCCGCCCCATTCGCGATCGTCACCGACGCGCGCCGCCGCGAGTTCGCGTTCTCGGTCTACGACGGCCTCGACGCCGACGGGCTGCCGCACCGCATCGCGGGCCCCGTGCTCGCCCACCGCGACGAGATCGACGAGCGCCTGCGCGCGCTGGGCGCGCTGCGCGTGGATGCGACGGTCGTCTCGGCCGCCGCGCTCGGGGTGGTCGCGGCCCGCGCGATCGCCGCCTCGCGTGAGCTCTCCGGCACCGAGCCCCTCTACCTGCGGGCCCCCGACGTCACCGTGCCCGCCGCGCCGAAGCGGGTGGGATCATGAGCGCAGCGGGGGCCGATCCGGTCGTCTTCGCACCCGCGACCGCCGAGCACCTCGACGCGATCATGGCACTCGAGACGGCGTCGTTCATGCGCGACGCCTGGTCGCGCGAGATGATGCACGACGAGGTCGCGAGCGTGCACAACGAGTATTCGGTGGCGCTGCTGGACGAGCGCCTCGTCGGCTACGCCGGCTTGCGCGCCCCGGAGCGCGGCCGCGAGGCGGATGTGCAGACGATCGCTGTCGCCGAGGACGCCCGTGGGCGCGGCATCGGGCGGGCGCTCATGGAGCGCATGCTCGGGCAGGCGCGGGCGCGCGGCATGCGCGAGGTGTTCCTCGAGGTGCGCGCCGACAACCCGGTGGCGCAGGGGCTGTATCGATCGCTCGGTTTCACGGAGCTCGGGGTGCGCCCGGGCTACTACCAGCCCGAGGGCATCGACGCGATCGTGATGCGTCTGGCCCTCGGCGGCGGGCCCGCCGCGATGGGCGCCGGCAGCGAGGGAGCGCGATGAACCGTACCGAACCGCTCGTGCTGGGCATTGAGACCTCGTGCGACGAGACCGGCATCGGCATCGTGCGCGGTCGCATGCTGCTGAGCAACACGATCGCATCGAGCATGGACGAGCACGCCCGCTACGGCGGGGTCGTGCCCGAGATCGCCGCGCGCGCACACCTCGAAGCCATGCAGCCCGCCATCGGCGCGGCGCTCGAGGAGGCGGGCATCGGCCTGCACGAGCTGGATGCCGTCGCGGTGACCAGCGGCCCGGGCCTCGCCGGCGCGCTCATGGTCGGCGTCGGCGCGGCGAAGGCGCTCGCCGTGGCCCTCGACAAGCCCCTGTACGCCGTGAACCACCTTGTCGGCCACGTGGGCGCCGACGTGCTCGACGCCGATGCGCCGCCGCTGGAGTACCCGACGATCGCGCTGCTGGTCTCGGGCGGGCACACCTCGCTCCTGCTGGTGCGCGACCTCGTCTCGGACGTCGAGCTGCTGGGCGAGACCATCGACGACGCGGCGGGGGAGGCGTTCGACAAGGTCGCGCGAATTCTCGGACTGCCGTACCCGGGCGGCCCCGAGATCGACCGGGCCGCGGCGTCCGGCGACCCGAAGGCGATCCGCTTTCCGCGCGGCCTCAGCCTGCCCAAAGACATGGCGCGACACCGCTACGACTTCTCGTTCTCGGGGCTGAAGACCGCGGTCGCGCGGTGGGTCGAGCAGCGCGTCGACGCGGGCGAGGCGGTGCCGATCGCCGATGTCGCCGCGAGCTTCCGCGAGGCCGTCGTCGATGTGCTCGTCACCAAGGCGCTCGACGCCTGCGCCCAGTTCGGCGTGCCGCGGCTGCTGCTGGGCGGCGGCGTGATCGCGAACCGGCGCCTGCGCGAGGTGGCGAGCGAGCGCGCCGCCGCCGCGGGCGTGACCCTGCGCATCCCGCCGATGGCGCTGTGCACAGACAACGGCGCGATGATCGCGGCGCTCGCCGCCGAGCTGATCATGGCAGGGCGCGAGCCCTCGACGATGGCGTTCGGCGCCGACTCGACGCTGCCGGTGACCGACATCCAGGTGGCGGAGCTTCAGGTGGCAGAGCTGCAGGCAGCGGAGCTTCCAGCAGCACAGATGCAGGCGGAGTCAGAGGCCCCGGCATGAGCGAGCAGGATGCCGCGCCCGCGCCGGGCACGCCGCCGGTGACCCCGTTCCAGCCCGCCGTCCCTGGTGCCGCCGCGAGCACCGCGCCGCGGGTGCCGGGCAGCGCGGGCGACGGCTTTCAGCGGTTCCCGACCGGGATGATGGACCTCCCCGCCGGCGCGCCGGCGGCCCCGTCCGGTGCCGCCGTGGATTCCGACGGCGAAGGGCAGGACGGACAGGGCGATGGGGTCGGCTGGGCGCCGGCGTCGGCGCCGATGCCCGGTCGCGCGCGTGCGCGCGGCATCGCGGCCTGGGCTCTCGCGTTCTCGATCGCCGGCCTCATCGCCTCGTTCTTCGTCGGCTGGGGCTTTCCCGTCTCGCTGGTCGGCCTCGTCACCGGCGCGATGGCGCTGCGGCGCCCGCTCGAGAGCCGCGCGCTCGCGGCCTGGGCCGTCGTGCTCGGGGTCACCGGGCTCGTCTACAGCGCCGGGTGGCTCGTCTTCGCGGCCTTGACCGCCGACCTGTTCGGCTGACGCGCTCCGCGAGCAGCGCCGTCCGTCGCGGCCCCGCCGCGCGAGACGCAGTCGCGGCCGCTGTGGTCGCTGCGCCGGTGGATCGGCGCGGGGCGCTGGCGAGACACCGTGCTGACGACGAAACACACGTGCACCCGCTGTGTCTCGCGGTCACGGGTGTGTTTCGGCGGCGAGGCGGGGTTGTGGGCCTGCGGGGCAGGGGCAGGGGCAGGGGCAGGGGCTGGAGCGTCCGCGCCCCGCTCAGACGCGGTCGGCGAGCAGCGCCGTGCGTCTCCCGTCGACCCGGGTGAGGATGAGCGTCGCCGCTTCCGCCCCGCGCAGCTTCAGCGCCGTGCGCAGGCGCGCGGGATCGACGTCCACCCCGCGCTTCTTGATCTCGAGCACCCCGACGTCTCGATCGCGCAGCGCGCGGGCGAGTGCCTTCGTGTCGAACGGGAGCTCCTCGCGCACCCGGAAGCTCGTGCTGAACGGGCTCGGCGCCAGCTCGTCGCCCGTCGAGTAGGCGATCCCGGGGCTGAGCATGCCCGCGCCCTGCGCGCGGGCGACCTCGCCGACGAGGCGCGCGCGGATGACTGCGCCGTCAGGCTCGTGCAGGTACGCGCCGAGCGCGCGCACGGGCTCGTCCGGGGTGTCGCCCGGGGCCGTGAGCTCGTGCGGCTCGGCGCCGCGGATCACGAGCGCCGCGCGGCCGACGCCGGGGCGCGCGAGCGCGCCGAACCACAGCGCGAGCTCGAGGGTCGAGCCGTCGACGCTCACCCACTGCGCCTCGGCCTCCGGCGGGATCGCCTCGCGGTCGAAGCCCGGGCCGAGCTTGATGCCGGTCGGGCGCGTGCGCGCGAGCCCGAACGCCCAGTCGAGCGTGGGCGTGTAGTCGGCGCTGCGCACGAGGCGCGTCGTCTCGCGATGTCCGCTCGTGCGTCGGGCCGGGTCGAGCCAGGCGGCGTCGCCGTCGTGCAGCTCGACGTCCTCGGCGCGCGCGTGCCGCACCGAGGCGGCCGGGCCGAAGGGCGCGAGGTTGAACGCCGCGAGCGCGGCCGTGACCTCGTCGGCGTCGACGGCGAGCACCCGCAGCCCGAGCCCGGCGAAGGCGAGCGAGTCGCCGCCGATGCCGCAGCCCAGGTCGACCACGCGCGACACGCCCGCGTCGCGGAAGCGGCCCGCATGCAGCGCCGCCACCGGCAGGCGGGTCGCCTGCTCGAGGCCCGCCTGTGTGAACAGCATGCTCGGCGCGAACTCGCCGAACTTCGCGCCGGCGCGCCTGCGCAGGCGCGCCTGCTCCATGACCGCCGACACGAGCTCGGCGGGGTGCCCCGCCCCGCGCAGCCGCGTGACCTCCCGAAGCACGTCGTCGCTCGAGGCGATCGGGGGGAGCGAGTCCAGCAGCCGGAGCCCCTCGGGGGTCAGCAGCGCGGTCAGCTCGGTCATCAGCATCCCCCAAGCCTACGAGCAGGCCGCGCTGGCACTCGCGTTGCATGAGTGCCAGCAACTGCCTAGACTGACTGTTAGCACTCTCGTGGTGAGGGTGCTAACAGTCTTCAACGTCACAAGACCGAGGACGGTGCCGGGCAACAGGCGCCGTCAAGAAAGCAGAGGTAGACCGTGTCGGTTTCCATCAAGCCGCTCGAGGACCGCATCGTCATCAAGCAGATCGAGGCAGAGCAGACCACCGCGAGTGGCCTGGTCATCCCTGACACCGCCAAGGAGAAGCCCCAGGAGGGCGAGGTCGTCTCGGTCGGCCCCGGCCGCATCGACGACAACGGCAACCGTGTGCCGCTCGATATCGCCGTCGGCGACCGCGTGATCTACAGCAAGTACGGCGGCACCGAGGTCAAGTTCGAGGGCGTCGAGTACCTCGTGCTCTCGGCTCGCGACGTGCTCGCGATCGTCGTTCGCTAACGCGCATCATCACGAAAGGCCCGGGATGCTTCGGCACCCGGGCCTTTCGCATGCCCGGATGCCCGGAGCCCGGGGCCTCCCGGGGAACAAAACCCAGCTTCGCTCACTTAGACTCTTCAACAGCGAAAATGCGGCGGGATTCTCGCGGTTCCGTCGCGCCGCGCCCACTTCTTTCACCCTCGGCCGTCGGTGCACCGACAGAGAGAGCATCCACATGGAACACTCTGACCCCTTCGGCTTCGTCGGCCTGACGTACGACGACGTGCTGCTGCTTCCCGGCCACACCGACGTCATCCCCAGCGAGGCCGACACCTCCACCCGCGTCACGCGCCGCATCACCGTCGCGGTCCCGCTGATCTCGAGCGCGATGGACACGGTGACCGAGTCGCGCATGGCGATCGCCATCGCGCGCGAGGGCGGCCTCGGGATCCTGCACCGCAACATGTCGATCGAAGACCAGGCGTCCGAGGTCGACCGCGTCAAGCGCAGCGAGTCGGGCATGATCTCCGACCCGATCACCACCCGTGCGGACGCCACCGTCGAAGAGGTCGACGCGCTGTGCGCGCAGTACCGCATCTCGGGGCTCCCCGTCGTCGACGACGCCGGGTACCTGCTCGGCATCGTCACCAACCGCGACATGCGCTTCGTCTCGGGCTTCGAGCGCCAGACGACGAAGGTCGCCGACATCATGACCAGCAAGGACCTGATCACCGGCCCCGCCGGCATCGGGGCCAATGAGGTCATCGCCCTGTTCGCGAAGCACCGGATCGAGAAGCTGCCGCTCGTGCACGAGGACGGCAAGCTCGCCGGCCTGATCACGGTCAAGGACTTCGAGAAGAGCGAGAAGTACCCCCTCGCCACTAAGGACGAGCAGGGCCGCCTTCGCGTCGGCGCTGCGATCGGCTTCTTCGGCGACGCCTGGGAGCGCGCGGAGGCGCTGCGCGACGCGGGTGTCGACGTGCTCGTGGTCGACACCGCCAACGGGCAGTCGGCCGGCGTGATCGAGATCGTCTCGCGCATCAAGGCCGACCCGTCGTTCGCGCACATCGACGTCATCGGCGGCAACGTCGCCACGCGCGAGGGCGCCCAGGCGCTCATCGACGCGGGCGTCGACGCCGTGAAGGTGGGCGTCGGTCCGGGCTCGATCTGCACCACGCGCGTCGTCGCGGGCGTCGGCGTGCCCCAGGTCACCGCCGTCTACGAGGCCTACCTCGCCGCGCGCGAGGCGGGCGTCCCGGTGATCGCCGACGGCGGCCTGCAGTACTCGGGCGACATCGCCAAGGCGCTCGTCGCCGGCGCCGACACGGTGATGCTGGGATCGCTCCTCGCGGGCACCGACGAGAGCCCGGGCGAGCTGATCTTCGTCAACGGCAAGCAGTTCAAGCAGTACCGCGGCATGGGCTCGCTGGGCGCGCTGCAGACCCGCGGCAAGAAGACCTCGTACTCGAAGGACCGCTACTTCCAGGCCGATGTGCCGAGCGACGACAAGCTGATCCCCGAGGGCATCGAGGGGCAGGTCGCCTACCGCGGGCCCGTCTCGGCCGTGGCGTACCAGCTCGTCGGCGGGCTGCGCCAGTCGATGTTCTACGTCGGCGCGCGCACGATCACCGAGCTGAAGGAGCGCGGCAAGTTCGTGCGGATCACGGCGGCGGGGCTCAAGGAATCGCACCCGCACGACGTGCAGATCGTCGTCGAGGCGCCCAACTACCGGGTCTGATCGCGCGGGGGGTCCGCGCTGCTCGCCCGCCGAGGGGCCGCAGGATCGCCCGGCGGCGAGCGGGTAGGCTGGGGGAGTGACTATGGAAATCGAGCTTGGCCGCGGCAAGCGGGCGCGACGGGCATACACGTTCGACGACATCGCGGTGGTGCCCTCGCGGCGCACGCGCAACCCCGAGGACGTCTCGACCGCCTGGTCGATCGACGCGTTCCAGTTCGACATCCCCGTGCTCGGCGCGCCGATGGACTCGGTCGTGAGCCCGCAGACCGCGATCATGCTCGGCGAGCTGGGCGGCCTCGGCGTGCTCGATCTCGAGGGCCTGTGGACGCGCTACGAAGACCCCACGCCGCTGCTGGCCGAGATCGCCGGCCTGCCCGACGCCGTTGCGACGGCGCGCATGCAGGAGCTCTACTCGACCCCGATCAAGCCCGAGCTCGTCACGGCCCGGCTCGCCGAGATCCGCGCGGCGGGCGTCACCGTCGCGGGATCGCTGACGCCGCAGCGCACGCAGGAGCTCTACGAGACCGTCGCGGCCGCCGGCGTCGACCTGTTCGTCATCCGCGGCACGACCGTCTCGGCCGAGCACGTCTCGAGCGTCGCCGAGCCCCTCAACCTGAAGAAGTTCATCTACGACCTCGACGTGCCGGTCATCGTGGGCGGTGCGGCCACCTACACCGCCGCGCTGCACCTGATGCGCACCGGTGCGGCTGGCGTGCTCGTCGGCTTCGGCGGCGGCGCGGCCTCGACCACGCGCGCGACCCTCGGCATCCAGGCCCCGATGGCCACGGCGGTCTCGGATGTCGCCGGTGCCCGCCGCGACTACCTCGACGAGTCGGGCGGACGCTACGTGCACGTCATCGCCGACGGCGGCGTGGGAACCTCGGGCGACATCGTGAAGGCGCTCGCGATGGGCGCCGACGCGGTCATGCTCGGCGTCGCGCTGGCGCGTGCGACGGATGCCCCGGGCCAGGGATACCACTGGGGTCCCGAGGCGCACCACGCCAAGCTTCCGCGCGGGCACCGCGTCAAGGTCGACCAGGTCGCCACGCTCGAAGAGGTGCTCTACGGCCCCGCGCCCGTCGCCGACGGCACCGCGAACCTGATCGGCGCCCTCAAGAAGTCGATGGCCACCACCGGCTACTCCGACCTCAAGGAGTTCCAGCGCGTCGACGTCGTGGTCTCGCCGACCCGGTGAGCCGGCCCATGGTGTCTCCAGATCCGGCGACCACGGGACCCGAGATCCCCGAGGTGTTCCCGCCGACCCTGCGCGAGGTCATGCTGCGGCCGACCTGGATCGGGATGCTCCTGCTCTGCCTCGTCGTCGCGGGCGTGTTCGCCTGGCTCGGCCAGTGGCAGCTCGCGCGGGCGATCGACACCGATGTGCCCCCGCCCGGCGCCACCGAGCAGGTGCGGCCGATCGAAGAGATCGTCGAACCCGGCATGTACCTGACCGAGCCGTTCGTCGGTCAGCGGGTGGAGGTCGCCGGCTCGTTCATCGAGCAGGACTTCGTCGTCGTGAGCGGCCGCTTCAACGACGGTGAGCCCGGCTTCTGGGTGACCGGGCAGTTCCGCCTCGCCGACACGGCGGCCCCGACGTCGCTCGCGGTCGCGCTCGGCTGGGTGCAGACGCGCGAGGAGGCGGACGCCGCCGTCGCCGAGCTCCAGGCCGCGGTGCAGGCGGGGCCCGAGGCATCCATGACCCTGACCGGTCGGGTCATCTCTGACGAGGGGCCGTCGGTGCCGGGTCGCGGCCAGTCGCCGTATGACATCCCGCGGATGTCGCCCGCCGCGCTGCTGGGCGTCTGGCACGACATCGAGGGGCTCGACGTGTACCGCCCCTACATGACGTCCGCCACCGTGCCGTTCGAGGGCACCGGGCTGAGCGAGATTCACTCGCCGCCGCCTGCCGAGGCCGAGACCGTCAACTGGCTGAACATCTTCTACGCCGTCGAGTGGGCCGTGTTCGCGGGCTTCGCGTTCTACCTCTGGTACCGCCTGGCGCGCGACGCGCGCGAGCGCGAGCTCGAGGCGCTGGAAGACGCGCAGGCCGAGGCCCGCGCGGCCCGCGGGTAGACTGGGCGCATGTCCGTCGCCCCGAAGCTCGCCACTTTTCCGGCGATTCGCGCCGCCCTGCGGTTCTACAAGATCGCCTCAGTCATCACCGGCGTCATGCTCCTGCTGCTGTGCACCGAGATGATCCTGAAGTACACCTCGATCCGGCTCGAGCTGTTCGCGTTCGGTCCCAACGGGCTGTTCCACCTGGCGCCCGTCGTCGAGGGCCCCGAAGGGCTCGAATCCACCGGCGAGGGCTTCAACGTCTCGCTCGGCATCCTGGTCGCCCACGGCTGGTTCTACGTGGTCTACCTCTTCTCGTGCTTCCGCGTGTGGAGCCTCATGCGCTGGCCGTTCTGGCGCTTCCTGCTCCTGGCCGCGGGCGGCGTCGTGCCACTGCTATCGTTCTTCCTCGAGGTTCGTGTCGCGCGCGACGTGGAGCGCTACCTCGAGACCCGTGAGGCGGCGGATGCCGAGCGGCTGATGGAAGCTGAGGCGGCCGAGGCGGAGCATCCCGGATCGATCGCAGCTGAACTTGACCGCGAGGTCGCCGACAACATTTCGCAGGCTTCGGAGGCCCAAGCGTGACAGAGACCCCCACCACCCCCGAGACCGAGCAGCGCCCGGTCCTGGTCGTCGACTTCGGCGCGCAGTACGCCCAGCTCATCGCGCGCCGCGTGCGCGAGGCCGGCGTCTACAGCGAGATCGTGCCGCACGACGTGACGGCCGCCGAGGTGGCCGCGCGCAACCCGATCGGCATCGTGCTCTCGGGCGGACCGTCCTCGGTGTACGAGCAGGGCGCGCCGACGCTCGACGCCGCGATCTTCGAGCTCGGGGTGCCCACGCTCGGCATCTGCTACGGCTTCCAGGTCATGGCGCAGGCGCTCGGCGGCGAGGTCGCGAACACGGGCCTGCGCGAGTATGGGGCGACGGATGCCTCGGTCCGAGGTGGCGGCGGCGTGCTCCTCGGCGGCCAGCCCGAGCAGCAGAACGTCTGGATGAGCCACGGCGACCAGGTCTCGCGCGCCCCCGAGGGCTTCACGGTGCTCGCCTCCACCGCGGCGACCCCCGTCGCCGCGTTCGGCGACGACGCGCGCCGCTTCTACGGCGTGCAGTGGCACCCCGAGGTGAAGCACTCCGACTACGGGCAGGGCGTGCTGGAGAACTTCCTGCACAAGGCCGCGGGCATCCCCTCCGATTGGAACTCGGGCAGCGTCATCGCCGAGCAGGTCGCGCGCATCCGCGAGCAGGTCGGCACCGCGCGCGTGATCTGCGGGCTCTCCGGCGGCGTGGACTCGGCCGTCGCGGCGGCCATCGTGCACAAGGCGGTCGGCGACCAGCTCGTGTGCGTGTTCGTCGACCACGGCCTCATGCGCAAGGACGAGCGCGAGCAGGTCGAGCAGGACTACGTCGCGGCGACCGGCATCCGCCTCGTCTCGATCGACGCGCGCGAGCGGTTCCTCACCGCGCTCGCCGGCGTGACCGATCCGGAGCAGAAGCGCAAGATCATCGGCCGCGAGTTCATCCGCACCTTCGAGCAGGCCGAGCGCGAGCTCATGGCCGAGGCCGCCGCCGACGGTGAGCCGATCCGCTTCCTCGTGCAGGGCACGCTCTACCCCGACGTCGTCGAGTCGGGCGGCAGCCCCGGCGCGGCCAACATCAAGTCGCACCACAACGTGGGCGGCCTCCCCGACGACCTCGACTTCGAGCTCATCGAGCCGCTGCGCGCCCTGTTCAAGGACGAAGTGCGCGCCATCGGCCGCGAGCTCGGCCTCCCCGAGGTGATCGTCGGCCGTCAGCCGTTCCCCGGCCCCGGCCTCGGCATCCGCATCGTCGGAGAGATCACCTTCGAGCGCCTCGAGCTGCTGCGGGATGCCGACGCCATCGTGCGCGAGGAGCTCACCGCCGCGGGCCTCGACCACGAGATCTGGCAGTGCCCCGTCGTGCTGCTGGCCGACGTGCGCTCGGTGGGCGTGCAGGGCGACGGCCGCACCTACGGCCACCCCATCGTGCTGCGCCCCGTCACCTCAGAAGACGCGATGACCGCCGACTGGGCGCGCGTGCCGTACGACGTGCTCTCGCGAATCTCCAACCGCATCACCAACGAGGTGCGCGATGTGAACCGCGTGGTGCTCGACGTCACGTCGAAGCCCCCGGGGACCATCGAGTGGGAGTAGTCGGCGGCGCTTCGCCGTCGTTCGAGGTGTGCGGTGTCGTTTCCTGACGCCGAGTACCTCGTGCTGTCGAGCCGGCTCGTGCCGGGTCTCGACGGCGGGTTCACGATCGCCACGATGCAGCGCGCGCGCCACATGGCGGCCGCCGGCGTCGACGCCGGCCGCGGGCCCTGGCTGCTGACCGTCGATCCGGGCTCTCGCGCCGAACACGACGCGCATCGCGCCGAGTTCGGTCGGCTCGGACTGCTCGATGACCCCGCACGCCTGCGCAATCTCTTCGACGAGGCGGGTGCTGGTGCTTCCGGTGCAGCGCCGTGGCTGGTCGCGGCCGCACGCCCCGGCACGCTTGCGACCGACCTGTCGTATCGCACGGTCATGGATGCCGCGGGCAGCCCGCTGATCGATCTGCCGGTGATCGCGGGCGACCCCGATTGGCATCTCTCCACGGCCCCCGTGGGCGTGCGGGGGCCGGACGGTATCGTCGGCGTGCTCGACGGCTTCGGTGGGCTGTACCGGGCGTGGCTTGCGCACGTCGTGGCCCAGCTGCGCGCCGAGGCGGGCGGCCCCGAGCGCCCCGTCGTGATCGTCTGCGAATCGCGCCAGCTCGGCGAGCTGCTGGTGCCCTTCGCCGAGCCCGGGGTGTGGATCGTGCACACGATCCACACGGCGCATACCGAGCCCCCGCACACCCCCGACGCCCCGCTGAACGCGCTGTGGACGCGCTGGTTCGCGGTGATGGACGCGTTCGACGCCATCGTCTGGCCGACCCCCTCGCAGGCCGCCGCGGTCGTCCGGCGCTTCGGCGAGCGCGGCACGTTCGCCGTCGTCCCGCACCCGGCCGAGCCCGTGGCCGCCCGCGCCGCGGCCGCCGCGCGCACGCCGGGACGCGTCGTCATGCTCAACCGCCTCGCGCCGGGCAAGCGCGTCGATCACGCGATCCGCGCGTTCTCCGGCGTCGCCGCCGAGATGCCCGACGCGCGCCTCGACATCTACGGCGACGGCCCCTCGCGCACCGAGCTCGAGGCGCTGATCGGCGAGCTCGGCCTGCGCGGGCGCGTGACGCTGCGCGGGCACGTGACCGAGGCATCCGACGAGCTTGACGATGCCGCGCTGCTGCTGCTCACCACCGCCTTCGAGGGGCAGGGCCTGGTGGTCGTCGAGGCGCTGAGTCACGGATGCCCCGTCATCAGCTATGACGTCGGCTACGGGCCGCACGACATGCTCGCGGGCGGCGGCGGGGTGCTGGTGCCCTCGGGCGATGTCGGGGCGCTGACCGCGGCGCTTGCGCGCGTGCTCGGCGACGAGGCGCTGCGCGAGCGGATGGGCGCCGAGGCGCTGGCGGCCGCGCACCGGATGGACATCGCCGCGTCGATGTCGGCGCTGGCGGCGGCCGTGGCACGCGCGCTCGCCGGACCCACACGGCGCTGACGGCCGGAAACGACGAACGGGCGCCGCCCGAAGGCGACACCCGTTCTCGCGCTGAGCCGCAGGCCCTGCGGCGTCAGTTGTTGCGCAGGATCGCGAGGATGCGAAGGATCTCGACGTACAGCCAGATGACGGTGACCATGATGCCGAAGGCGGCGGTCCAGGCCATCTTGCGCGGGGCGCCGTTGCGGACGCCGCGCTGCACCATGTCGAAGTCGAGCACGAGCGAGTAGGCGGCCATGATCACGACGAGGACGCCGATGATGACGCCCCACGGGATGCCGAACAGGAAGCTCGGCTCGCTGTGGATGCCGAACATCATGCCCGCGGGGATGACATTCGTCCACATCAGGATGAGGTTCAGGAGCGAGAAGACGGCGTAGCCGATCATCGCGATCATGAAGATCTTGGTGGCCTTCTTCGAGGCGCGGATCTTGCCGTTCGCGAACAGCGCGAGGGTCACGCCGACGACCGCGAGGGTCGCGAGGGTCGCCTGCATCACGATGCCGGGGAACAGGAACTCGAAGTATGCCGAGATGCCGCCGACGAACAGGCCCTGGAATGCGGCGTACGCCACGATCAGGGGAACGCTCGGCTGCTTCTTGAAGATGTTGACCATGGCGAGCACGAAGCCGCCGATCATGCCGATCAGCCACGGCGCCATGTTGGGGCCGCTGGTCGCGACGGTCGAGAGGGTCCAGACCCAGCCGACGACGGCGGTGACGAGCAGCGCCGCGAACAGGGCGACGGTCTTCCACACGGTGTCTTCGACCGTCATGCGGTCGGTGTTCACGGCGCCGGCCGGCGGCACCGCGTACATGCTGTCAAGCTGCGCGGTCTGGGCGGCGTTGGTCTGCCCGTGCGCGAGGTACGGGTCGCTGAGCCCGGCCTGGGCACCACCGCGGTTGGCGGCGGGATCCTGGAACGCCGGGCGGTTGAATGCGGGGTTGTCGAGGGCCATGAGGTCGCTCACACTCCAAAGCGGTGGTTGAACACGGGTCTTGCTCCAACGATAACGGGTTCGGCGTGTCGAGACCGGGCTGTTCGCTGGGAGAGCACTACGAACTCGCGCGTGGCGGCCGCATCCACTCATTACGCTTGAGGCATGCATCGACGCCAGCCGCTCGTGATCGGCCACCGCGGCGCGTCCGGCTATCGCCCGGAGCACTCTCGCTCGGCGTACGACCTCGCGCTCGCGATGGGCGTAGACGCGGTCGAGCCGGACGTCGTCGTCTCGAAGGACGGCGTGCTCGTCGTGCGGCACGAGAACGAGATCTCGGGCACCACGGATGTCGCCGATCGCCCCGAGTTCGCCGCGCGGCGCACGACGAAGAAGGTGGATGGCTCGGCCCTGACGGGCTGGTTCACCGAGGATTTCACTTGGGAAGAGCTCGCTACTCTGCGCTGCCGCGAGCGCCTGCCGCAGATTCGGCCCTCGAGCGCGAGCTTCGACGACCAGCAGCCGCTGCTGCGCCTGCGCGACGTGCTCGATCTGGTACGCGCCGCGGGACTCGAGCAGGGCCGCCGCATCGGCGTGGTCGTCGAGGTGAAGCATGCGAGCTACTTCGAGGGCATCGGCCTCGGCACCGCCCCGCTGCTGGCCGCCGAGCTCGCCGAGGCGGGCTGGGGGAGCGGCGAGCTGCCGCTCGTGGTCGAGTCGTTCGAGCAGACGGTGCTCGGGCAGCTGCGGGCACTCGGCATCCCCGGCACCTACATCTATCTGCTCGAGGGCGCCGGCCGCCCGTTCGACCAGGTGCTGGCCCTGGGCCCCCGGGCGGCGAGCTACCGGCACTGGGCCACTCCGGCGGGACTCGACGAGCTCGTCGGGCAGGTCGACGGCATCAGCGTCGCGAAGCGGATGCTCCTCGAGCCCGATCGCGATGCCCATGGCGACGACCGGCGTGTCGAGCACGGCGCGCCATCACCGCTCGTGGCCGCCGCGCACGCCCGCGGGCTGCAGGTGTTCACCTGGACGCTCCGGCCCGAGAATCAGTTTCTCGACACCGCGTTCCGTGCCCGCGGCGGCCGTGCCGCGTTCGGCGACTACGAGTCGGAGTGGGCGATCATCCGAGACAGCGGCGTCGACGGCGTCTTCGTCGACCACGCCGACCTCGGCGTCGAGTTCTTCCGCCGCGCGCCGGGGCGCTAGGCGCCCGGCGCGACGTCGCCCGAGCGCTTCGCTGCGTGTTCGCTCCAGGCCTGGGCGATGTCGGCCAGCTGAGTGAGCGCATCGGCAGCGCAGCGAGGCTGCTCGGCGACGATGGCCTCGCCGTTCGGGCCTTCGACGCCCGTGTACTCGAGTCGCCAGAAGCCGTCACCAGCCCTGGTGGGATTCATGCCCCAAGTCTGGCGGCAGCCACGGACATTCTATCGAGAAGCGAAGCGCCTGTGGATAACTCCTCTAGAAGAAATCTTCGCCAACGCGTGGGTGCCCCCACCCAGGCGGAAGCGCCCACGTGCTAATGCGGGACGCGCCGACCCCACACCGCATTCGCGAAATCGAGCTGTGCGGCAGAGCACGAGCCGTAGCCGCGCGCCGCGGCCATGCAGTTGGCGAGCGACTCCACGTTTCCGCCGAACAGGGCGCCGAACGTTTCGGAGCGCTGCAGCGGGGCCCACACGCCGAACTGCACCTGGTGCGCGAACTCGTGGGCCATGGCCCACAGCAGCCGGCCCTGGCTGTAGTCGGCGATCGCCGGCGCGACCGCGATGTATCCGGATGAGTACGAGCACGCGTCGGCATAGCGGCCTTGGCAGTTGCCGTCGTAGGCGCGCACTGCGATGTGCCCGCCGCCGAGCTGCGCGAGCGCGCCCCGCCCCCGGGCGACGGCGTCGCCCCCGACAGACGGGGTGGATGCCGCGCCCGAGCGCGCGCCCGGGCCCGCGCCGCCCGATGGGCCGCGGCCCCGGGCCGAGGCGGCTGCGGCCGCTGCGGCCTCCGCGAGCCGGCGCTGCTCCTCCTCGTGCGCCTGCACCTCCGCACGCAGCGTGCCCGCGGCGGCGGTGACCGTCTCGGTCGCCTCGGCAATCGCCCCGGGCCGCTCGCGCTCGGCGAGCACCGCGTGCTGCGCGCCGGTCACGAGCTGCACCTGGGTCGTGGCATCCACGCGGCCTTGCGCGCTCTCGAGTGCCGCACCGAACTCGGCCACCGCCGCAAGAAACGGCTCGCGCGCGGCCAGCAGCGTGTCGCCCAGCTCGACCCGCGCCCGCTGCTCGGCCAGCGCAGAGGCGAGCTCGACGCCCGTGCGCTCCTCGCTCGCGATGCGCCCGGCGAGGGCTGCGGTCTGTGCATCGTGCGCGCGGATGTCGGTGACGAGCGCGTCGCGCCGTTCCAGCGCGGCGCCACCCAGCAGGAGGGCCGCCGCACTTGCGACCGCGAGCACCCGACGGATGGTTCGGCTCACGGCGCTGCGTCCTCGGCGGGCAGCATGCCCTCTGTCGAGGCGAGGGATGCCTCGCGTGCGGCCGCGGCGGCTCGCGCTGCCTCGATCTGCTCGGACAGCGCTGCATTGTCGCCCTGGAGCTGATCGAGTGCGCGTTCGCCGATCGCGACTGCGGCGGCGGCGGCATCGTGGGTCGCGTGCAGGGAGCGGAGCTGGAGCTCGGCGGTGAGCACGCCGGCGCACAGCAGCAGTGTGCAGGCGCCGGCGCTCAGCCAGCGTGCGGTGGGGTGAGCCATGACGACCTCCTGTGGGGATCAGGTGTGGTCCATCTGCATTCGGGAAGCCGGAGTCTGGGTTCCGGATCCTCGTGCGGCGTCACGCTCGTCGGCCCGTTGGGGTGGGCTGGTGTGGCGGGATGCCAGGGTGGCCGGTCGCGCGGGGAGCGTATCCGGCTCGAGCGAAACGTGCACTCCGCCTCAGGCGGCGGTGCTTGCACGCTATGGCAAAGATCCCCCGATGTCGAGGTGCACATCGTCATCATTCGCGGCAAGGAACTGCCGGTCAATCCTGGTTTTCGGCGGTATGCCCGGGGTGGGAGGTCGCTGGCTCACCCGAGGGGTCACCCGGCGACTCACCCGATTCCCACCCCGGCTGCTGGCGCGTCGCATCCGAGTCGCCGCGCTCCCGCGCTGCGCTCGCCGACCACGCCGAAGCCGGCCGACATGGCATCGGCCGGCTTCGTGCGGCTCATGCGTGCTGAAGCACGGTGCGCTCAAGGCGAGCGTACGAGGCCTCCATGCCGTCGGCCATTCCGGTCGCGAGGATCATGTCGCGGGTCTCCTTGTCGGGGTACTCGATGAGCACCGTGATGAGCGTCGCGCCGTCCTCCTCGTACAGGTTGAGGTCGTTGAGCGTCTCGGTCGGCATGCCCTGCATGCGCTCGGTCGTGACCGCACGACGCGGCGCATCGAACAGGAGCACCTCGCCTTCGAATCCGAACGGCTCACCCTCGGTGTCGCCGACCGGCGCCCACGAGTTGCGGAACGATGCCCCGACTTCGGTTGCGGCAACGCACTCCGTCATCTCCCAGCCGTCGGGGCCGATCATCCACTGGCGCACCAGCTCGGGTTCGTGGTGCGCGCGCCACACCAGTTTGCGTGGGCCATTGACGAGACGCGTGATGCGCACGTGGGTGTCGTCGAGCAGCTCGACGCGCGTGCCCTTGCCCTGTGCGTAGTCGCGGAGATCCTGCAGTACTGCGTCGAGCTGCGCCATCGCCATGCGGGTGCCTTCGACGGCCCCCATCGCAATGACCTGCTCGAGGGCTTCGGTCGACGTGAAGTAGCTCGTGTTGACCATGCGGCTGCCCTCAGCGGTGCGCTCGAACGTGAATGTCATGCGCATCGAGGGGAAGCCATCGAGGGCGTTGCCGTGCTCGTCGGCGAAGGTGTCCATGACTTCGAAGCTGCGCGGCTCGTTGATGGCGAGAAACTCCCACGAGCCTGTCGACGTCTCGCCGCGCGGGCCGTGCATCGTGTAGATCGCGCGGCCCCCGACCGTGTGGTCCCACGCGGTGAAGGTGGCGGGCCACCCCGGAGGGCCCCAGAAGCGCTCGAGCTGCGCGGGTGTGGTGAACGCGTTCCAGAGTCGCTCTACGGATGCCGCGAAGTCGGCGGTGACCGTCATGGTGAGGTTCTCGGTGTCTGTGGTGATGTCGGTGACAGGCATGGTCATGCTCCTTCAGGTGTTGTGGCTTCTTCAGCCAGAAGGTCATCGAGTCGGGCGATACGCGACCGCCACATGGCTTCGTACTGGGCGAGGAGCGCCCGCGCATGGGCGATCATCTCGGGATTGGCGCGGACAAGCCGCTCGCGTCCTTCGGCGCGTTTGACGATGAGGTTCGCGGCTTCGAGCACGGCAACATGCTTCTGCACCGCCGCGAACGACATGTCGTAGTCCGCAGCGAGTGTCGAGACCGACTGCTCCTGTGCGATCGTTCTGCGCAGGATGTCGCGCCGGGTCGACGTTGCCAGTGCATGAAAGACACGGTCGATCTCCGCATCGTTGAGTTCTACTTGTGCAACCATTTGGTTGTACGTTATGCCTGCGGTGGGCTCATGTCAAGAGCTCTTGTGTCGGGAACGCGTTCTCGTTGCACTTGAGGCCCTTTCGTTGCACTGGCTCAAGTTCTCGTTGCACTGAATGCAGCGAAACGCCGAAGCGGCTCCGACCGCTCCGCTTCCTCAGCGGGAGCATCAGCAAGAGGCGCGCAGCGTTGCGGGCCCGGTGGGAGGCATCCAGGTGCGACCGGTCGACATCGCGAAGCGGATCACGACCCGACGCCGTTCGGCGGGCACCGAGGCACACTGGGTGTCGCGCATCGGCGAACACGACTCCACAATCCACCAGGAGTATGCGCCCGTCGGTCGGGACCTCGGTGACCGAGACTGGTCCGCGATTGATCCAATGCTGGTGCGCACGTCAAAGGGAGTTCGGCACTACTTCACCGGCGCCCTTTACTACTGGCAGCGTTCGCGCAGCCACATATGGTGCGAGTCGCAGGAGGAGCGCTGGGAGGTGCTATGGCTGGACTATGGCGGTCAGGTGGATCGACTGTGGGCGCAGCCGATGGCGATCGCGTTCGGACATGGATCGCGGCTGTCCGGGCATTGGCACGTACCCGATCTACTGGCGCAGTTCACCGATGGTAGCTACGGGCTGTTCGACGTCCGTCCCATCCGACTCGTCAACGACCAAGCCCGTGTCCAGTTCGACGAGACAGCAAAGGTCTGCAATGCGCTCGGATGGCAATACCGCGTGCTAACCGGGCACGATCCACAAGCGACAAGGAACCTCGACTGCATATCGGTGTCTCGTCACGACCGTTGCAGACCGGCGGCGAGGACCGAGGCACTGATACTAGATGCCGCCCGCGGCGGCCGAACCCGCGGCGAGCTTTGCCGGATCGTGTCGCCAGACTGTCCTCCTCTTGCCTGCGCATGGGTTGACAACCTCGCGTGGCGCGGCCTTCTGGATCTCGATCTCGCCGCCACCTTCAGTAGCGAAACCGTCTACACGTCCTCGGAGCGCGTCCGGGAAGGAACGCTGGCTGATGCATGACGACCACAAACTTCGACTTGGCGATGCCGTTCATATCGATGGCGAAACCTGGGTATGGGAAGGAGTCCGCCGCGGTACCGAAGCAAAGCTGCGGCGCGATGGCACCGCCGACGACTGGCTGGTCCTGTCGGTCCCTGAGCTGCTCTCGTACGCCGGAAGCGCGCGACGCGACGGCGACTTTCCACTGCGACCGAG
>Ga0116180_1000376_pt1 | contig 42363 bp, 39 predicted proteins | sample AD_UKC073_MetaG_FD_89804 | JGI IMG/M metagenome (GOLD analysis project Ga0116180, IMG submission 89804) | Active sludge microbial communities of municipal wastewater-treating anaerobic digesters from USA - AD_UKC073_MetaG | ecosystem: Engineered > Bioreactor > Anaerobic > Digestate | place: USA... | reverse complement strand
TTTACTTCATCGTGGAAAAAATGTGCCGTACTTCAAGCCATTGAAGGTAATCGTGGATGGTACGAGCATAATTTAGCAATTGCCAAAGAAGGATGTTTCAAAAAACCTACAAAAAGTTGACACTGTCTTGTCGACGTGCGAATTTGACAATTTCTGCGGTGATGCATATACTATTATTTAAAGTGTAATCATGCAAAACAGGATAGTTGGAACGGTAATGAAAGAGACGCCTCCTGATTGGTCACTTCAAGCGAGCCCGTGTTGGTGGAAGACGGGTAGGAAAAGTCAGGACGGGATCACTCTTGAACAGTAAAACCGAAAGTGGCCCATCCGTTTATGCAGTAGGCGGCCAGTGGCAGCAGATGGAAAGGGCTGGGATGGGAAAAGGAGTAGGTTTTACCGGAGCACCTCCGTTATTGGGTGAATAAAGTGGCAGCAAGGATGATTGCACGGAAATGTGACTTGCTGTCAACAGGGTGGTACCACGGGTAAGAGCTCTCGTCCCTTTTAGGGAGGAGAGTTTTTTTAAGCCAATTATTTTTATCTTCTTTGCTTATCCTATATATATATTGAGGTGAAGTTCAGTGGCCAAAGAAAACAAATACAATGCGACTTTGAATCTGCCCCAAACCGAATTTCCAATGCGCGGAAATCTACCGCAAAAAGAGCCGGAGATTTTGGAGGAGTGGGAGAAGATGGACCTGTATAAGGTCGTGCAGGAGCATAGCAAAGGAAAGCCGAAATTCATTCTCCATGACGGGCCTCCTTATGCCAATGGGAATATTCATATGGGGCATACGCTGAATAAAGTCCTGAAAGACATTATCGTGAAGTATCGTTCCATGCGTGGCTTTGACGCTCCTTATGTTCCCGGGTGGGATACCCATGGCTTGCCCATTGAGCAGCAGGCGATTAAGGCACTGGGGCTAAACCGCCATGCCCAGAACCCGCTCGAGTTCCGGCAGCGTTGCCGGGAATATGCTCTCAAATATGTGGATACCCAAAGAGAGCAGTTTAAGCGGCTAGGCGTGCGGGGTGATTGGGAGCATCCTTATGTCACCTTAGATCCTAAGTTTGAAGCGGTACAGATCGGCGTTTTTGGCGAAATGGCCAAAAAGGGCTATATCTATAAAGGGCTGAAGCCGGTGTACTGGTGCCCGTATTGTGAAACGGCCTTAGCGGAAGCAGAAATCGAATATGCGGAGAAAAAATCCCCCTCGATTTATGTGAAGTTTCCGGTTCTTGATGGGAAGGGCAAGGTCGGGACAGAGAACACCTTCTTTGTCATTTGGACCACCACCCCGTGGACGATTCCGGCGAACCTGGCGGTTTGCTTGCATCCCGAATTAGAATACGTCTTGTTGGTGGTAGGTCAAGAAAAATATGTGGTGGCCCGGGCTTTGCTGGAATCCTTTCTGGAAGTGCTGAAGAATCCGGAATACACCATCGAAAAGACTTTCGGTGGCGATGAACTGGAAGGCATCGTTTGCCGTCATCCCCTTTATGAACGGGATTCGCTGGTCATTTTGGGTGAGCATGTAACCACCGAACAAGGTACCGGTTGTGTCCATACTGCTCCCGGTCATGGTGTAGATGACTTTGAGGTAGGGAAAAAGTATGGTTTAGGGGTACTTTCCCCGGTGGATAACAGGGGACGCTTTACCAATGAGGCCCCGCAATTCGAAGGTTTATTCACCGCCGACGAAGGGAACAAGGCGGTGGTGAAAGCGCTTGATGAGAGTGGCACGTTAATATCCTTAAGCTTTCTCAAACACCAGTATCCCCATTGCTGGCGCTGCAAAAACCCGGTCATGTTCCGGGCTACCGAGCAATGGTTTGCTTCGATTAACGGCTTCCGGGAGGAAGCTCTGGCAGCCATTGAAAAGGTTAAATGGATTCCTTCCTGGGGTAAAGACCGGATTCATAATATGATTGCCGACCGGGGGGACTGGTGTATTTCCCGGCAACGCACCTGGGGCGTACCGATTCCGATTTTCTACTGTGAGGCTTGTAATAAGGAACTGATTAATGACGAGACCATCAAGCATCTCCAGGCTTTGTTTGCCGAACATGGCTCGGATATTTGGTGGGCACGGGAAGCGAAAGAATTGCTTCCGGAAGGAATTACCTGTCCGGAATGCGGCGGCAAGGAGTTCCGTAAAGAAACCGATATCATGGACGTGTGGTTTGATTCCGGTTCGTCCCACTTTGGAGTTTTGGAAACGAGACCGGAGCTAAGTTGGCCGGCAGATCTCTATTTGGAAGGAAGCGACCAGCACCGGGGTTGGTTTAACTCTTCCTTGTGCACTTCCGTTGCAGTGCGGGGCGTTGCGCCCTATAAGGCCGTTCTGACCCATGGCTTTTTAGTGGATGAACTGGGAAGAAAGATGTCCAAATCCCTGGGGAACGGCGTTGACCCCTTGGAAGTAATCAAACAGATGGGGGCGGATATCCTGCGCCTCTGGGTTTCGTCCGCTGATTACCGGAATGACGTGGCGATTTCTCCCGGCATTTTGAAACAAATCACCGAAGCCTACCGGAAGATCCGGAATACCTGCCGCTATCTATTGGGCAATTTATACGACTTTAATCCGGAAAAAGACCGGGTGACATATGAGCAATTATTGGAGCTCGACCAATGGGCGCTCCTAAAGCTACACCAGCTTATTAAGCGGGTTACCGAAGCCTATGAGGAATATGAATTCCATACGGTGCATCATAATATCTATAATTTCTGTGCGGTGGATATGAGTGCGATTTACCTGGATATCATCAAAGACCGGCTTTATACATCCAGGGCAGATTCACTGGAACGCCGAAGTGCCCAGACCGTGATGTATGAAATCATCCAAGCCTTAGTGAAGCTTCTGACCCCGATTTTAGCCTTTACTTCCGAAGAAATTTGGCAGTATCTTCCCCACAAAGGAGAGGAAAGTACGGTGCAGGTAACGACCTGGCCCACTTTCGAGGAACGCTATTTGAATGCCGAGTTAGAAGAAAAATGGGATAAAATCTTGGTCGTGCGGGAGTTTGTGGCCAAACCGCTGGAAGAAGCACGGCAAAGAAAAGATATCGGGCATTCTCTCGATGCCCAGGTGCAGCTTTATGCCAATGCCGAGTGGTATAACTTCCTGTCTCCTCTGGAGGGCGATTTAGCCAGCCTCTTCATTACCTCAAGTGTGCTGCTGAAAAAGGAAGAGCAGGTTCCGCAAGGTGCTTTTACCAGTGAGGAGCTTCCCGGACTTGCCGTTGTAGTAGAGAGAGCCCCCGGCGAAAAATGTGAACGCTGCTGGATTTATTCCGAAACGGTGGGGCAGGATGCCGAGCATCCTACGGTGTGTCGGCGTTGTGCCGCTGTTCTGCGGTAACCTACACTGAGTTTTTTGCTGATTACTATTCTAATGTTCAATAGAAGAATCTCCCCTATGTGGGAGGTTCATTTGCTTGGTTTCGTCTATGTCCATATGCAAAAGTTGTTTGAGTTGGTCACAGACCTTGTTTTAAATCAGTGAAAAGAAAAGTATTATCTGGGATTGAACACTCCTTCCGGATATATTAAGGAGTGTTTTCTTTATGGAAATGAAAAAATTTGTGATATTGCCAAATTGTGCAACGAAACTATGGTAAAATACTATTAAGTGTGTACTTTATAAAAAAAAGCAGAATTCGAAGTGTAAGCATTAAAGCTGTGATTTACCGATACATGGATAAACAGAAGGCTGAAAGAATAGATAGGGGGTTGTTGGGGTGCGAAGAACGAAGATTGTTTGCACGATTGGACCGGCCAGTGAAGATATAAGTATCGTGAAGGAATTGTTGCTCAACGGGATGAATGTGGCCCGTTTGAATTTTTCCCATGGCACGTTGGAGGAGCACGGGCAAAGGATCGCCACTGTGCGTGAAGCCTCTCAGGAAACCGGGATTCCGGTCGCCATTATGATGGATACCAAAGGGCCGGAAATCAGGATGGGCTTAATCCAGGATGGACGAGCAGTGCTCCAGGAAGGGGAACAGTTGATTTTTACCACCGAGGAGGTGCTGGGCACTAAAGAGCGGGTATCCATTGGTTACAAAGGACTGCCGGCAGATGTGCGGCCCGGTGATAAGATCTTGGTTGATGACGGTTTGATTTCTCTAACCGTGCAAGGGGTCGAAGGGACGGAAATATACTGTCTTGTGGAAAACGGCGGAGAAATCAGTGACCGGAAAAAATTAAATCTGCCCGGTGTAACACTGAATATTCCGAGCCTAACGCCCAAAGATATTGAAGATATTACTTTTGGCGTCAACGCTGGGGTGGATTTCATCGCTGCCTCTTATGTTCGTTCGGCAGCCGATATTATTGGGATTCGCCGGGTTTTGGAAGAATTAGGGGCGGACATCGAGATCATTGCCAAAATTGAGAACCGGCAGGGTGTGCTCAACATTGATGAAATAATCAATGTGGCCGACGGAGTCATGGTGGCAAGGGGAGACTTGGGAGTAGAAATCCCCGTAGAAGAGGTTCCGCTGGTTCAGAAAAGCTTAATTGACAAATGCAACAGGGCAGGGAAACCTGTCATTATCGCAACGCAAATGCTCGATTCCATGATGAGAAATCCTCGCCCAACCAGGGCGGAAGCAAGTGACGTGGCCAATGCCATTTTAGACGGGACAGGAGCCATCATGTTGTCGGGGGAAACAGCCAGCGGCAAATATCCGGTGGAAGCGATCAAGACGATGGCACGGATTGCGGAATATACGGAGGAATCCTTGCAGGGCAAACATATTAGCCATGAATGGACAAGCGGTATTGCCAATACTACTACCGAAGCCATTGCTCACGCTACCTGTGATGTAGCCCATAGCCTTAAGGCGGCGGCCATTATTACGGCAACCCAATCGGGGTCCACCGCGCAAAAGGTTTCCAAGTATCGTCCCAGCACCCCAATCATTGCCGTAACCCCTTTCGAGAAAGTTTTAAGGAAATTGTTAATCGTTTGGGGAGTTTACCCCTTGCAATCAGGCATTTATGAATCAACTAACGAGTTAATGGAAACATCCATTCAGACGGCGTTGCAGGCCGGATACATTAAAACCGGTGATTTGGTCGTGATCACGGCAGGAGTTCCGGTAGGCATTCCCGGTTCAACCAACCTGATCCAAGTAGAAACAGTGTCGGAGGTTCTGGCTAAAGGCACGGGGGTGGGACGTTACTCGCAAACAGGAAAAGTAGTGGTGGCAAGGTCCGGGCAGGAGGCCATCGAAAAAGTGCAGCAAGGCGACATTTTGGTGACCGTATCCACCGACAGGGAATATATTCCCGCTTTGGAAAAGGCCGCAGGCATTATTACGGAGGAAGGTGGCTTAACCTCTCATGGTGCCGTAACCGGTTTATTCCTCGAAATCCCGGTGGTTGTAGGTGTGGAAAACGCTACCTCCATTTTTACCGATGGGGAGATGGTGACCCTCGATACGGCCCGTGGCCTTATTTTAAGGGGAAAAATCAAGCACCTATAAGGCCTCTACAGGTGAAAATTCTGATGAAGTATTCTAAGGAGGTACTTTATGCCATCTCATTTACCGGTCATCGTGGTTGGGGCCGGAGCAGCCGGCTTAATTGCGGCCGGCAGGGCCGCCGAGTTGGGAGCCAAGGTAATAATCCTTGAGAAAAACAAGGCGGTGGGACGGAAGCTGCTGATTTCCGGCAAGGGCAGATGCAACATTACGAACAATGGCGATATCAATACTTTTATGGAAAACTATCCTGGGGGAGGGCGCTTTTTATACAGTGCCTTTCACCATTTTTTTCAGCCGGAGCTTCTTCAATTGTTAAAAAGGTACGGGGTGGAAACAAAGGTGGAAAGGGGCGGGAGGATTTTCCCGGCTTCCGATAAGGCGTCCGATGTGGTACAAGCCTTGTTGAATTATGCCCGTACGAACGGCGCGGAGCTAAGGACGCAAACGGAAGTCCTAGAAATCTGGCAGGCGGACGGGGCGGTGAAAGGGGTTAAAACCGCAGAGGAGCACATTGAAGGTTATGCCGTGATTATTGCGACAGGAGGAAAGTCGTATCCGGCAACCGGTTCAACCGGGGATGGGTACAAATGGGCGGCTGCCTTAGGCCATACCGTGATTACGCCTCGACCGGCTCTCGTGCCGCTTAATATTCAGGAGGAGTGGGTCAAAGAGCTACAGGGGCTGTCCCTGAAAAATGTGGCGGTTACTTTAACCCATGGGGAAAAAGTATTAGCGAAAGAGTTTGGCGAGATGCTGTTTACCCATTTTGGGGTGTCGGGACCGGTAATCCTGACTTTGAGCCGCCTGGTAGTGGAAAAGGAAAACCGCCGGGAATTAAAGCTCCATCTTAATCTTAAACCGGCCTTAGACGAAGAAAAACTGGATAAGCGCCTGCAGCGTGATTTCCAGAAGTATCAGCGCAGGCAGTTGCAAAACGCCCTTGATGACTTGTTGCCGAAACGTTTGATTCCCATAGTCATCCGTTTGAGCGGTATTGAACCGGCTAAGTTTGTCCATCAAATTACCAGGGAAGAACGTCATAAGCTGGTGCAAATCCTGCTCGATTTGGGGATGACTGTACTTGGACCGCGGTCTTTGGCCGAGGCCATCGTTACGGCGGGCGGCGTTTCCTTACGGGATGTAAACCCCCGCACCATGGAATCAAAACTCGTTTCCGGCCTGTATTTTGCCGGGGAAATCTTGGATATTGATGGTTTCACCGGAGGCTATAATCTACAGGCCGCTTTTTCAAGCGGGTATCTGGCCGGTGAAAGTGCGGCCCAAAGGTAATGGCGGGTTTAAGCAAGGAAGGGTGGTTGTTCAGGATAAGGGCAACCAAGGGAACGGTAATGCACAGATAGTGGCAGGATTACTGCAGTTCGTCTTTGAGGATTGTAAAGATCCGGCCTTGTTGATCCATGACCAGGTAACCGGCTGTTTTTCTCTCCGGTAGGATTCCCATCTTATTATCAGAAGAATAAATATTATCATGAGAAGAATTATTAGTTGTCTCTGGATTGGAGCTTTTCCTAGGTTCAAGTTGAGGTCCAAGGTCAAGTTCTGGTTCGCGTTCAGGCTTAAGTTCAGATTGAGGCACGTTAGATTCAGGTTCTAGTGTGGTTTCCGGCGCATCAGATGTGGCAAGATGATCAAGGTGGGTTGCTAAGTCTTTCAGTACAGCCACTTCTTGTGGCTCATGGGCACCGGCCGGCAGGTAGCGGCCTGTGCGGAGAATGAAGTGCTGCCAATCTTCACTCCAGAAGTATTCTTGCTGAACCTGGCGGGTCCGGATGGTTTTAAACTCATATGGTGCCGGCAAGGCGGTCGTTTGCTTGGCCGGAGCTTCTGCATATTCCTGGCTTCCTTCTACCAAAAGCCGGGTTTTTTCGCCATTTTTTCCGCAGGTTACTTGCAAACTTTGATTTAACTTAAACCACTTGGCCGGGGAGGCTTGGGCATTTTCCCAGGTGTTGAGCCAGTTAATCTCCCAGTAGATGTTTTCGGTAAAAACTTCCCGCAGCCGGTTATCATGCCATTTCCACAGGGTAAGGACGGTAGTTTCGCAGAAAGCTCCCAGGTGTTCCTGGTGGTCTTCACGGGTGATAAAGACCGGGAAATCGGATTCAAGCGGCAGTTTCTCCAGTTTGGTGACCGGCAAGAGATCCGTGCGATAGCTCGCCAGAAAGTAATGATCATTTTTCTTTTGCAACACCACCAGCATTCCTCTTTCCGGCGGCAAAGCGAAGGAGAAGATTACTTCCGGTTCCGCATCGGAAAAGAGGTCCTGCAAGAGAAAGTTGATTTCCCAGGGTTCGGAAGATTCGTCCGGCACCAGGTATTCCAAGAGCATTTTGCCGGTTTCCCGGACCGCATCTTCAACCAAAGCAGGGCTTTCTGCCCGGAGCAGGTCGATTTGAAGCTGAGGGAAGATGGGGATAGGCGGACCGATTTTACTAGCCGGCATAATGCCCAGTCGGTTTAGGTCGAAAAAGGTAATAATAAAGAGCAAGACAAGAAAAAGCCTGCGCCCTATTTTCTCCCGTGCCATTTTCGCCACTCCTTGCCAATACGCAGAAGATAATATATTATATAGGCGAATGTGGATTAAATAACTGCTATTTATTGTCAAGTGAAAAAGGGTTGGTAAATGAAGGGTAGTGCGATTATCGATGAGACAGAAAGGGGGATAAAAGGGTGGAAAATTTGCCACGGCTGAAAAGAACCCCGCTTTATGCCAAACATTTGGAACTGGGAGCCAAGATGGTGGAATTTGGCGGTTGGGAGATGCCCGTGCAATATGCGGGTATCCTCGAGGAACACCAGGCTGTGCGGCATACAGCGGGGCTTTTTGATGTTTGTCATATGGGCGAAATTCAAGTGTTAGGTGCGGGAGCCGCCGCCTTTTTACAACGGGTATTAACCAATGATGTGGTGAAGATGGCAGCCGGGCAGGTCATCTATACTTTAATGTGTTATCCGGATGGTGGGATAGTCGATGATATGCTGGTCTACAAGCTGGATGACGAAAAATATATGCTTGTGGTAAACGCGGGCAATACCGATAAAGATTGGAACTGGTTACGGGAGTATGCACATGTTCATGCTTACAAGGAACAGGCGGAGGATTTCATTCTCCAAAATATTTCTGCGGAAGTGGGGCTTTTAGCCTTACAAGGACCCCGTGCGGAAGAGATATTAGTGGGGATAGGATCAGTATCTTTAAAAGATTTACGGTATTATCGCTTTGCAGTGACAGAGCTGGCCGGGATTAAGGTGATTATTTCCCGGACAGGATATACGGGAGAAGACGGTTTTGAAATCTATGTGGGAGCCGGGAATGTGCCGGCAATCTGGGATCTGGTCATGGAAGCGGGGAAAGCGCAAGGCTTGGTACCGGCCGGACTGGGAGCGCGGGATACTTTACGCTTTGAGGCCGGGCTGCCCTTATATGGCCATGAATTAACGGAAAAAACCACTCCTCTGGAAGCCGGTTTAGAGTATTTTGTGGCTTGGGAGAAGGGCGATTTTGTGGGGAAGGAGGCTTTGCTGGCGCAAAAAAAGGAAGGAGTTCCGCGTAAACTCGTGGGGTTGACCATGCTGGAAAGAGGCATTCCGCGTGCCGGTTATCCCATCGAAAAAGGTGGGGTAAGGATTGGTGAAGTAACCTCAGGAAGCTATGCACCCTCTTTGGAGCAAAATTTGGGGTTGGCGTATGTCTTAAGTGATGAAGCATGGTTAGATAACGAAGTAGAAGTAATGATCAGAGGCAAAGCGCTTAAAGCCAAAATCTGCAAAAAGCCGTTTTACAGGAGAACGAGATAAAAAAGGGAGGGAAAGGTTATGAACTATCCGGAAGAATTAAGCTATACACGCGAACACGAGTGGATTCGGGTGGAGGGGAAGAAAGGTATTATCGGCATTACGGATTACGCCCAGGATTCTTTGGGGGATGTGGTTTTTGTAGAACTGCCCGAAGTGGGGAGAAAGCTGAAAATCGGCGAGGTTTTTGGCGTGGTGGAATCGGTGAAAGCAGTATCGGATATCTATAGCCCTTGTTCCGGGGTGGTCAGGGCGGTCAATGAAAAATTGCTGGATCATCCGGAAATCCTTAATCAGGATCCTTACGGGGAAGGCTGGTTAATCGAAGTGGAAATGGAGGAATTAGACAGCGAGTTGTTAAGTAGTATCGAATACGCGGATTTTGCAGCCGGGGAGGAGTAGACAGATGGCGTATTTGCCTCATACGCAGGAAGAAGAAAAAGCGATGCTTGAGATAGTCGGTGTTTCTTCCACGGAAGAGCTTTTTCGGGATATTCCCTCGGAATTTCGTTTAGACAGGCCCTTGCGGCTGCCGGAGGGGCTTTCGGAAAAGGCCGCCTGGGAGAAGATGCAGGATTGGGCGGGGAAAAATAAACATGCCGGTGAGTATCTTTGCTTTAGGGGGGCTGGCGCTTATGAGCATTATCAACCGCGGGCGGTTAATCACTTGCTTTCCCGGGGGGATTTTTATACGGCCTATACGCCCTATCAACCGGAAATCAGCCAGGGCACCCTGCAGGCGATTTTTGAATACCAGACTTGTATCTGTGAGTTAACCGGCATGGATGTGGCGAATGCCTCCCATTATGATGGGGCCACGGCGCTTACCGAAGCGGCCTTAATGGCCCTGGATGCCACCAGGAGAAACAAGATCGCCGTGAGTTCCCTGGTGCATCCGGAATACCGGGAGACCATGGGGACCTATTTGCGAGGGCGCGGGGCGGAAATCATCACCCTGCCTTATGAAAATGGGTTAACGGTGGGCATGGAGTCCGGTTTGGAGCAATACATAACTGATGATTTGGCGGCGGTAATCATCCAAAGCCCGAATTTTTTGGGTAGTATTGAGGATTTAAAGATGTTTGCCGATGCGATTCACGGCAAGGAAGGTCTCCTGGTCGCTTGTGTGGATCCCCTTTCTTTAGGCATCCTGGAAAGCCCCGGGCAACTGGGCGCGGATATCGTGGTGGGGGACGGGCAAAGTTTGGGGCTGCCCCTTAGTTTTGGCGGGCCGTATTTAGGTTTTATGGCCAGTAAAGAGAAATATGTCCGTCGTCTGCCGGGACGCATTGTAGGCAAGACCGTAGACAAAACCGGGCGGGAAGGCTACGTCCTCACGTTACAGGCCCGCGAACAGCATATCCGGCGGGAAAGGGCCGGATCGAACATTTGCTCCAACCAGGCGCTTTGTGCCCTGGCGGCTACGATATACCTTGCTTTACTGGGCCCGGAGGGGTTGGCGGAAGTGGGCCGGCAGTGTCTGCAGAAAAGCCACTATACCCAGCAACGCTTGGCGGTTTTACCCGGAGTGTCAGTTCCCTTTACCGCGCCTTTCTTTAAGGAGTTTGTGGTGAAAACCACGGAAGATACGACCAGCATTAATCAACGGCTTTGGGAAGCGGGGATTCTGGGGGGCTTAGAGTTAAGCCGGTTTTATCCGGAATTGGAAAACCACCTACTCCTTTGTGTCACCGAAATGCGCTCCCGGGAGGAAATCGAGTTGCTGGTGCGGGTGTGGGGAGGTGACCGCTAGTGGAAAAACTCATTTTTGAAAAAAGCGTCCTTGGCCGAAAGGGACACTATTTATCTCCCCTTGATGTACCGGAAATACCCCTGGAAAAGCTGCTGCCGGCGGAGTTTTGCCGCCGAGAGGCACTAATCTTGCCGGAACTGACGGAGGGGGAAGTGGTCCGGCATTACACCCAGCTTTCCCGTCTTAACTACGCTGTGGACACCGGCTTTTACCCTTTGGGTAGTTGTACCATGAAATATAATCCGAAGATTAACGAGGATGTGGCGAATCTGCCCGGTTTCAGCCGGCTGCATCCTTATCAGCCTGAGGAAAGCGTGCAGGGGGCACTGGAGTTAATGGCCAAGACGCAAGAGTACCTGGCCGAAATTGCCGGAATGGACGCGGTTACTTTACAACCGGCCGCCGGAGCCCACGGTGAATTGACCGGCATTCTGCTGATCATGGCCTATCATACCTCCCGAGGGGATTTCAAGCGGAATAAGGTGATTGTGCCGGATTCATCTCACGGGACCAACCCGGCCACCGCCTCCTTAGCCGGTTGCCAGATTGTTGAGGTCCCCTCCAATGAAAGGGGCGGTGTCGATTTGGAAGCCCTACGGGCGGCGGTGGGGGAAGACACAGCGGCTTTAATGCTTACCAATCCCAGTACGCTGGGGCTTTTTGAAAACCAGATCAAAGAAATTGCGGAGATTGTGCATCAAGCGGGCGGACTCTTGTATAATGACGGGGCGAACATGAACGCGATTATGGGTTATTCCCGTCCCGGTGATATGGGCTTTGATGTTGTCCATTTCAATTTACATAAGACTTTTTCGACTCCCCATGGCGGAGGTGGCCCGGGCGCAGGCCCCGTAGGGGTTAAAGCGGCGTTGGAGCCTTTTTTGCCCAAGCCGGTGGTGCGCTATGACGAACAAAAAAAGCAGTATGTGCTTGATGAGGATCGGCCCCGGTCCATTGGTCGGGTGAAGGCTTTTTACGGTAATTTCGGGGTGGTCGTCAAAGCCTTTACCTATATGTTGATGCTGGGCGGGGAAGGGCTGAAGGAGGCCAGCGCCAAGGCGGTCCTTAACGCCAACTACCTGATGAAGCTTCTGACGGAGCATTACGAGCTTCCTTACGCGGGACCCTGCAAGCACGAATTTGTGGTTACGCCACGGCATACGGACCAAACCGGCGTGCACACCCTTGATATCGCCAAAAGGCTGATTGACTACGGCTTCCATCCGCCCACGATTTATTTTCCCTTGATGGTGAAGGAAGCAATCATGATTGAGCCTACGGAAACGGAGAACAAGGAGACTTTAGATGCCTTTGCTGCTGCCATGGCGGCCATCGCGAAGGAAGCCCGGGAAGCACCGGAGTTGCTTCAGGAGGCTCCTCATCACACGCCGGTCAGGCGCCTGGATGAAACCCTGGCGGCCCGTAAGCCTGTCTTACGCTGGAAGGAGTAAGAATAAATACTTGAGCGCAAAGAAAAGATAATGCACCATACCCTGTCCCTGAACATATATTAAAAGAGGGACGGGGGGTGCATTAGCGTTGGAAAAGGCCATTTTCTTTTCTGGTTACGGAACGTCTTATTGTTACGAAAAGAATAATTCCATGAAACGGAATCTGGAATTATATCCCGAAACCTTACCCGCTTTGCGTTTTTTGTTCAGAAGAGGCTATCTACTGGTGCTCCTAACGGCTGAATTACAGGAATACAAGGCTTTTCTTAGCTGTCTTAAGGATAAGACTGTCAAGGTGCAGTACTGGAATGGTTGTGAAGAGGATTTAGATGCGCTGATCGAGAAGCATTTTCTTAATATACAGGACTGTTATTTTATTACGGATGGGTATTACCTGCAGGAATATTTGCCCCTGCGGTGGCACACGATTTTAGTGCTGACCGGGAAAGGGGTATCTACTTTGGATCTATTAGATCCACCCCAGTTGGAAAAAATCTATGATATCTGTAAGGATATTTACGCAGCAGCAATCAGTATTGCCATTCATAAATAAGTGAATATGGACGTGAAAGGGGCGATCCAATTTTTGAAACAGATCGTCTCTTTAATATTTCTTATTTATCGAATAACGATAAATTTATGTTGACAATCGATATTGACGGTGCTATGATGGTAACCGAAGAGAATGATTTAACGGTCTAAGGAGTGATCGATAATGCCCATCGTCGTAAATCTGGATGTCATGATGGCCAAAAGAAAAATCGGACTCATGGAGTTGGCGGAGCTTGTAAATATTTCTCCTGCCAATCTTTCCATTTTAAAAAACGGCAAAGCCAAAGCGATTCGTTTTTCCACCCTGGAGGGTATTTGTGAAGCACTCAACTGTCAACCGGGGGACATTTTGGAATACAGGAAAGAAGGCCCGGCGTAGGGAGTCAATGCTTTGTGCAAGTCTGTTTCGAAGATAAAAAAAAGAGTAGAGTTTAGGACTCAAAGGAGGGTATAATTAATGAAGAAAGTGCTGCTCGTTGGTCTGGTGTTTGTGGGGGCCTTAGCGCTTGCTTTATATGTCATGCGTGCAATTCAGTTATGGCGGATATGCTTTCCGGGTGGTGGAAACGCTAAAATCCTTCTATCCGAAATATTTCGGCATGGTGGGTGTTTGTGATGACCAATGCCGCATCGCTTATGTGTATTTTTGTGACCTGGATCTTGACTTTATCGAAAACATGGCGGATTTTATGAAGGAAGAGATTCGTTACCAGTGGTGAGAACAGGGAAGGAAAAAGTGGGAACATTTTGCAGTTTTTTTCGTCTGATGCAACGTAGGAGGAGGTGCATTGGTTGGCGGCATTGATTGAAGTTAAAGGGCTCACCAAAAAATACCGGGTGGGGCAGGAAATAATTACAGCGCTGGATCATGTTGATTTAGCCATTGAGGAAGGGGAATTACTGTGTATTTTGGGGGCCTCCGGTTCGGGCAAGTCGACCCTTTTGCACGTAATGTCCGGGTTGGAACGGCCGACCAGGGGTGAAGTATGGATTAAGGGCGTTTCCCTGCTCAAGATGAAGGAGAGGAAAATGGCCGGCTTTCGCCGGAAGTATATGGGTTTTATTTTCCAATCCTATAATCTCATCCCCACCTTAAATGCGCTGGAAAATGTGACCTTACCCCTGCTTTTTGACGGGGTGAGCAAAAAGACCCGCGAACAACGGGCCTATGAACTTTTGGTGCAGCTTGGTTTGAAAAAGCGGTTGAAGAACAAACCAACGGAATTAAGCGGCGGGCAGCAGCAACGGGTCAGCATCGCCAGGGCTTTGGTGAATAACCCCAAAATCATTTTTGCCGATGAGCCCACCGGCAATCTGGACAGTAAGACCACCGAGGAGATTATGACGCTCCTCCGGGAGAAGGTGAAAAAATTCGGGGTGACCTTGATTATGGTTACGCATGACCTGGAGATAGCCAAATTTGCCGATCGAGTTGTGAATATGCGTGATGGCAAGATTATTCAGATTAGCCATCACCAGCACAACCAGCAAGTTTCGCTTGAGGGGAAGTTTGCTGCAGACGGTAGTTCCTGATGGTAACGAAAACCAAAAAGATTATAACAGGAATAAGGAGTGGCGTAATGTTGAAAAAGAGGTTTAAGAAGCTTACAAAAAGTCTATCTCTGGGTTTAATCCTGGTCTTATCCTTGTTTTTTGGCTTATCCCCGGCCGGGGTCGGACAAGCGTCGGAAATTAGTGTGGATGTCCAGCCGATTCTCCTGCTGGAAAAGATTAACGTGGAAGATGCCGTGGCCGGTAGTGAATTTACCCTTTCGTTGGTAGTCAGGAATCTGACCAACCATCCTGCCTACAACGCGACCTTGGATTTTGAGGTCAAAGGAAACGATGAAGACGACAAACTAGCTCCTTTTGCCCTGAAAAACGGGAAAAACCCCACCCTGGACAAAATTGAAGGTAATGAAAGCAAAACGGTAATGGTCCCTTTCACCGTAGCGGAAGATGCCCGGAATAAGGATTATGAAATTTTAATCAATTTAACGGCCAAAGACGCTACCCACAAAAAAACGGTGCGGGCTTCCGCCGGTATTAACGTGCCGGTGATTTATGATTTAACCAAGCCGGTGCTCCAGGTGAAGGAGGTTAGCCTGAATCCGGCAAAACCGGATGTGGTGGAAGGCTTTGAAGCTATTTTTAGGATTGTAAACCTGAGTAAAACCACGGAAGCGCGGAATGTAATGATCACTTTAGAGGGCGAAGACAATTTTGCCGTGACGGAAATCTCCAATCGCAAGAACATGATCAGTATCGCCAAAGGGGAAGAAAAGACGATTAGTTACCGGCTCAAAGCCAAAGACACCAGAAATGACAACACGGTAAAACTGAAGATGAGTTTTGATTACCAGGCTAATCAAAAGGAAGAAGTGGAGGAAACCATTAACCTGCCCATCCCGGACGAAGGGATGGAGATGGGGGCAACCCCGCGGGTGATTATCAATAAATATACATTATCGGCGGAAAAGGTTTTGGCCGGGAATACCGTAACCATGCACCTTTTTATTGAAAACACCCATCAGCGGCCCGTGAAAAACGTGAAGATTTCCCTGGGTGTAATCAAGATCGAGGATTCTTCCGACGGCACCGTAACCACGGGGGGCACCGTTTTTTCGCCCTTGAACAGCAGTAACAGTTTCTTCATTGATTCAATTCCGGGTAAGACGATCTACCAGAAAGATATTGACTTGTATGTTGATCCTAACGCGGCAGCCAAGACCTATATTGTTCCGGTAGAAATTGTCTATGAGGACCGGGCGGGTAAAGAGTTCACCTGCGAAGAACAAATCAATATTCCGGTAACCCAGGAATGTAAATTACAAATCATCTCGACCCAGGTTCCTCCCGCGGGCGCTGTCGGGGAAGCGGTTCCCGTTTCGGCCGAATTTGTGAACGTGGGCAAAGTAGCCCTGGGGAATTTTTTAGTGACCTTGGAAGGGGATTTTACCACGGATAACAGTACCTATTACGTGGGAAACCTGGAAATCGGGGCCAGCGACTATTATCAAGGCATGCTGATTCCCCAGCAGGAAGGACCGTTGGAAGGCAAGATTGTCTTTTCCTATATCGACAACAACAATAAAGAAGTACGGGTGGAGGAACCCTTTACGATCGAAATAACGGCCCAACCCGCCATTCCGGAAGGAATGGGACCGGGTATGGAAGGGCCGGAGGGGATGCCGTTAGATGGTAAACCGGGCGGGGGAGGCATTCTGGGCTTTCTGAAAACGAAGGGTCTGACCATTTTGCTGGTTCTGGTCATCTTGGGAGAAGCTATTTACATCATGCGGTCGAGAAGAAAAAAAGCGAGCGGGGAATTATTCGATGAAGAAATTTGATTTAATCGGTTTGGCAAGGCGAAATTTATGGCGCCGGAAACTCCGGACCATCCTTACCGTTTTAGGGGTCTTAATCGGGACCACCTCGATTGTGGTGATGCTTTCCCTGGGGATTGGGTTAAATAACAGTCAGCGCAAAATGATGGAAAGCTGGGGGAGCCTCACCACGATCCGGATTATGCAAGGAATGGTTTTCGATGACGAGGGGAACCCCCAGGGTCAAAGCAAATCGCTGAATGATGACGCAGTGGCCGAAATCCGAGGAATTGAAGGAGTACTGGCGGTCTGTCCGGCATATGAGCTGTATGGCGATGTCCGGCTGGGACGGAAAAGCGGGGGTCTATCGCTCATCGGGATTGAACCGGAATTAATGGGACAGCTCGAATTTGCCCCTTCCCATGGCCGCTTATTGGAAAAAGGTGACCGGAATGCGGTGGTCGTGGGGAGTAAGGTGATCGAGGGGCTTTTTGATGAAGCGGAAAGGCGGCAAATGGAAAGAGGCACGTTTGACTTCGAGAGCGGCGAAGAAAAGGACCCCGGAGAAATGATGAACCAACGCCTGGCGCTGACGGTGGAGAATATGGGCGGGAAAAGGAAGACATACAACTTTATGGTGGTAGGTGTTTTGGCCGGAGACGATATCGAGTATTCCTATCAAGCCCTGGCCCCGATTGAAGAGGTCAAAAGGATACGTCATTTTTCGCTGACAGGTCAGAGTGGAGGAGGCGGAGCGTTTTCGCCGAATGTAATGGACTTGGGTGGTGCCAAAGCCGGCCGGGGCCGGAGGGAGGACCAGACCAATGATTACAGCTATATCCTGGTGAAGACGGCGGGCGTGGAGCATACTCCGGCCGTGTCCCAGCAGATAAAAGATTTAGGTTATGATAGTTGGTCGGTGGCCGATGCCCTGGAAGGCATTGAAAAGTCTTCCCGCACCGTGCAGGCCGTTTTAGGCGGGATTGGTGCAGTTACATTATTGGTCGCCGCTTTGGGCATTACTAATACAATGATTATGTCCATTTATGAACGGACCAAAGAGATCGGGATTATGAAGGTGATCGGGGCGACTTTTTCGGATATCTATTTGCTCTTTTTGGTGGAAGCCGGGTTGATTGGGTTTGTCGGCGGCCTATTCGGAATCGGGTTTAGTTACGGCATCTCCAAAATCATCAATTACTTTACCGGAAGCTTTTTCGGCATGTTTTGGGGAGACGAATCGATGGGCATTTCGCTTATTCCGCCCTGGTTAGCCCTTTTTGCGTTGCTTTTTGCGGTTTTAGTTGGCCTCCTGGCAGGCTTGTATCCTGCTTACAGGGCAGTGCGCCTTAGCCCGATCAGCGCGATTCGTAACGAGTAACCAAAGGAGGTAAAAGGATGGAACAAGCGGAAAAAGAGCTCGCTCAGGAGCTTTCTTGTGGGGAAAACGCGGCGAAGGAGTCGCAGCGCGTGGTTGTAACGGTGGTGGGGCAGGATCAGATTGGGATTATTGCTGCGGTTTCAGGGGTTTTGGCTCAACATCAGGTCAACATTTTAGATATCAGCCAGACCATTCTGCAGGAGTTTTTCACGATGATTATGATTGTGGATATTTCCCTGGCCACCGTGAGCCTGCAGGAGTTACAGCAATTACTAAAGGAGAAGGGGCAGGAAATCGGCATGGAAATCCGGGCCCAGCATGAGGATATTTTTAAATACATGCACCGCATTTAAGAGCGTGAGCGGGAAAACGGCGCAAGCGAGCAAGCGGTGAAAGCGAGGGAAGATTGATGCCCATTACCTTTACGCCGGAAGAGATTATGGAGACCATCCGGATGGTCAGGGCGGAAAAATTGGATATCCGGACGATTACCTTAGGGATTAGTCTCCGCGATTGTGGGGACAGCGCCATTAAGACGGTGGCGCGGAAGATTTATGATAAAATCACCCGCCAAGCCGAGCGCCTGGTCCGGGTCGGGGAAGATATCTCCAGGGAATATGGCATCCCGATTATTAATAAACGAATTGCGGTTACGCCTATTGCTCTGGTGGGGGAAGGCTGTCAGGATGCGGAGGATTACGTCCTCCTGGCACAGACGCTGGATGAAGCCGCGAAGGCCGTCGGGGTCAATTTTATCGGGGGCTTTTCGGCGCTGGTGCATAAAGGCTTTACCAAGGGGGACGAAATCCTGCTTGCTTCCATTGCCCCGGGACTGGCCGCGACCGAACGGGTCTGTGCTTCGGTGAATGTAGCTACGACGAAAGCCGGAATCAATATGGATGCGGTGTACCGGATGGGCAGGATTATCAAGGAAACCGCCGAGCTCACGAAGGAGGCCGGCGGCGTGGGCTGTGCCAGGCTGGTGGTGTTTTGTAACGTGCCGGAAGACAACCCCTTTATGGCCGGGGCTTTTCATGGTATTGGTGAGCCGGAGACGGTGATCAACGTGGGGGTAAGCGGACCCGGCGTGGTTTATCATGTGGTCAAAGAGAATCCTGACGTGGACTTTGGCACTTTGGCCACGATGATCAAGCATACCGCCTTTAAGGTGACCCGGATGGGTGAGTTGGTGGGCCGGGAAGCGGCGAAACGCTTGCAGGTGCCCTTCGGCATCGTGGACTTATCCCTGGCACCGACACCGGCTATCGGGGACAGCGTGGCCGATATTCTGGAAGCGATGGGGCTGGAAAAGGTCGGTGGGCACGGGACGACGGCAGCGCTGGCCTTGTTAAACGACGCCGTGAAAAAAGGCGGCGCCATGGCTTCATCCTATGTGGGCGGTTTAAGCGGCGCTTTTATTCCGGTGAGCGAGGATGCCGGGATGATGAAGGCGGCGGAAGCAGGAGCGCTGGGGATCGATAAGCTTGAGGCCATGACCTGTGTCTGTTCGGTGGGTCTGGATATGATTGCGGTGCCGGGGGATACCCCGGCGGAGACCATCGCGGCCCTTATTGCCGATGAGGCGGCGATTGGGATGATTAACAAAAAAACAACCGCGGTCAGGATTATTCCCGCCCCCGGGAAAAAAGTAGGCGAACGGGTGGAATTCGGAGGGCTGTTGGGTTCTGCGCCGGTGATGCCGCTTCATCCCTATAGCGCGGAGGCTTTTATCAAACGCGGGGGGAGGATTCCTGCCCCGTTGGTCGCGCTGAATAACTAAAAAGGAAAAACCAGCCAGGAAAATAAAGAAGCTGCCTCATCCAACAACAGATGAGACAGCTTTTTTGTGCGATCAATTCTATTGACCAACTACGTTTTCAGTTTGTTTATTCACAAACAACATTTTCCGCTTGGGGACCACGGCTGCTTTGCACAACGTCAAAGGTAACACTCTGTCCTTCTTCCAAAGTTTTGAAGCCTTCGCCTTGAATAGCGGAAAAATGGACAAATACATCGCCGCCTTCGTTTGATTCAATGAAGCCATAACCTTTTTCGGCATTGAACCATTTAACTTTACCTTGCATTTTGGAACCTCCTTTTCAAACATGATGATCAAAACAGTTTAATCCAAAACCTTTGACCAAGCTGAAAAAGAGGCCAAAATGGTTTATGGGTAAAACGTTTTTAATTACGAAAGTTATTCTAGCATAGTTTGATGGTCATGTAAAGCGATAGCCACATATTTTGTCACCAGCGGGGATAAAAATTAGCAGTTGAGGCTTGGCGGGCATACTATCTGTAGAGCGGGGTGATCAATAATGAGCGTTCCTAAGGAGGAGAATCGCCATCGGCAGCGGGACGATGAAAAAAACCAAAGGCTTGTTGAGCGCCTCAAGGATTTAGCCCTCGTTATGGAGAAAATGAAACTTGCGGAATATGTGGAATATATGAATGACCCCAAAAGAATGCTGCTGACTAATTTTCTGGCAGGGATCGCCCGTGGTTTGGGGATGGCCGTCGGCTTCACGATTTTGGGCGCGTTATTGCTGTATTTATTGAAACAATTAGTGATGCTTAATCTTCCGTTGATTAGTAGCTTTATTGCGCAAATCGTGGAGATGGTTAATGAAAATATGCAGCAATAATCATGCCAAAATTATGGTATAATGACTTTGGAAATGCCAACCAAACCAAAACAAAGCAGAACGGGGTAAGGGAAGAATGTATTTTTGGATAGTGGGGTCCATTGTTTTTTTAATCGATCGCTGGACAAAGCACCTTATCGTGCAAAACATGCAGGTCGGCGATTCGCTGCCGGTGATAAAAGATTTTTTATACATTACCTATATTAAGAATCCGGGAGCGGCCTTTGGGCTCTTGGCGGAGAAAACCTGGCTTTTTATTGTGGCAACTGTGGCCATTTTAATCGTGCTTATTTATTTAAACGCTACGCTGGCCCAGGGCAAAGTCTTGTTGGGGATCACTTTTGGGCTGGTGGCCGGAGGAGCGGTGGGGAATCTGCTGGACCGGCTGCAGTCGGGTCTGGTGGTGGACTTTATTTATTTTCGTGGGGTGTGGCCCTATGTTTTTAACGTAGCCGATTCGGCCATTGTCATCGGGACAGTTTTATTGGCCTGGCAGATTATCATAACGGAGCGTTTTGGCAACGAGTAGCAAGAACGGAAGAAAAAAAGAGGAAATAAGCATAAAAAGTAAAATTGAAGTAACCCAAAACCGATAATAGTATTAGGAGCGGAATGAATTAAAAAGCAGCGCATAGGAGTATGTAAAAAGATGGGTAAAGCTTACCGGATAAAAATAGGCAGCCTCACCGGAGCAAGGCAAGCCAGAACGGCCCAAGAAGCAAAGGGCGCGGCCGGGCAACTGAGGATCGATGAAAGCGGGCAGGGTAAGCGCATCGACGTTTATCTTACCGCAGCGCTTCCGGATTTAACGCGGACGCAAGTGCAGCGCTTGCTCGAGAACGGAGACGTTTTGGTCAATGGGCAGCCGGTGAAGGCCAATTATAAAACGAAAACAGACGATCTTATCACATACCGGATTCCGGCACCAAAACCGGTGGAGATTTTACCGGAAAAGCTTCCATTAGATATTGTCTATGAAGACGAAGATGTGCTGGTGGTGAATAAACCCCAGGGGATGGTGGTCCATCCGGCTTTTGGTAATTATCAGGGGACCCTGGTTAATGCGCTCCTGGGCTATGGGTGTAAGCTTTCTGATTTAAACGGCGACTTAAGGCCGGGGATTGTGCACCGGATTGATAAGGAGACTTCCGGTTTACTGGTGGTCGCCAAGAATAATGAGGCGCACCGGGAACTAGCGGCGCAGCTCAAAAAGCATGAACTGAAAAGGGAGTACCTCGCCCTGGTGCATGGGGTGCTCAATGAGCCGGGAGGCATTATCGATGCGCCCATCGGGAGAGATTTAAAGGATCGGCAAAAGATGGCGGTGGTGTTTAAAAACAGCAAGCCCGCCGTCACACGGTATCTGGTTTTGGAACGTTTCGCGGCCCATACTCTGATCAAATGTTCCTTAGAAACCGGCAGGACCCATCAGATTCGCGTCCATATGGCCTATCTTCATCACCCGGTAGTGGGCGATGCGAAATATGGCTATCGGAAAGAAAAACTTAACTTAGTCGGACAGGTCTTACATGCTGCCACCTTAGGTTTTGCTCATCCCCGCAGTAAACAGTGGCTGGAGTTCACAGCGGATATTCCGACGTACTTTCGGGAGGTGTTGCAATCATTAGGAAGCCAATATATTCATTTCGAAGTGACCAACATTTCTACTATGGAAAAAAAGGAGTGATGCTTGATGATGAGAGAAAAAGCGAGATTACTTGATCGGGAGGGCATTCGAAGGTCGTTGACCCGGATTGCCCATGAAATATTAGAAAAAAACAAGGGAACCGAAGAGCTTATCTTGATAGGCATTCGCCGCCGTGGCGTGCCTTTGGCGGTACGGTTGGCGGAACTCATCCAGCAAATTGAAGGGGTGGAGATACCCGTCGGCAAGCTGGACATTACTCTTTACCGTGATGACTTGACCGCTTTAAGTGATTATCCGCTGGTACGGGGAACCGATATCCCCTGTGATATTACGGCGAAAAAAATTGTCCTGGTGGATGATGTTTTATATACAGGAAGAACGATTCGAGCGGCGATGGATGCCTTGATGGATATAGGGCGGCCCTTCTTGATTCAGTTGGCGGTACTGATTGACCGGGGCCATCGGGAACTGCCGATTAGGGCTGATTATGTGGGGAAAAACGTGCCCACCTCCCGCAAAGAAAATATTAAGGTGATGCTCCAGGAAATCGATGATGATGAAGTCGTTATTATTGAAGAAAAGGAAGAAGAATAACGCGACCGGTTAACCGGTCGCGTTATTAATTATCCTGCGTTTCTTCATTATGCCCTTCCCTCGTTTGTCCTTCTTCTTGCCCGGCGAGGATTTCCCGGATCTTTTCCGGACTGGGTGTTACAAAGATGGTTCGTTGCTTCTCATACAGTACAAAACCGGGTTTGGCCCCTTTGGGTTTCCAGACGTTTTTCCGCAGGGTATAATCCACCGGCACCTGGGTGGAGTTCCTGGCCTGGGAGTGATAAGCCGCCAGCAGCGCGGCTTCCTCGAGGATTTCGTCCGGAATTTCCAGCCGGTTCGGGTTTTTGATGACCACATGGGAACCGGGGATCTCCTTCGTATGCAGCCAAAGGTCGTCGGCTTTGGCCATTTTCATGGTTAAGAGGTCGTTCTGTTTATTGTTCTTGCCAACATAAATCAGCCAGGAATCCCGTCTGATTTTTTCAGGCAGGCTGGCTGGCTGCGCCTGGCCCGCTTTTGCCGCGCTCTGCCGGGCCTTGTTCTTACCGCCTTTGTTCTGTTTGCCGTTTTTGCCTTGTTTACCGCTTTGGCCGGCGGCGTGAAGGTAGCCGGCATCCCGCAATTCCTCGGCAATTTCCTCCAGTTCGGCGGTGCTGGTGACGCTTTGCAGGGAGCTAAGCAAACTATAGAGGTAGGTGAGTTCCTCCGTGGTTTCCTGCAGTTGTTGCTCGGCTTTCACGGCCGCATTTTTGGCTTTTTGGTAGCGGGAAAAATAGCGCTGGGCATTTTCACTGACCGATAAGTTCTCATCCAGGGGAATTACTTCGGTTTTCCCTTCGGGGTCATAATAATTGGGGACACGGGCTTCTTTCCCCGGGGTCAGTCGATAAAGCTCGGCGGTGAGCAGTTCTCCCCAGAGCCGGTACTGCTCGGTATTTTGGGCGGCCAGGATGGTTTCGCGATGGAGGCCGGCTTTCTTTTCACAGCGTAAGAGTTCCTTTTTCACAAGGCTTTCCAGGTTGTTTTTTTGCTGTTGGAACCGGGAAGCCTTGTTTTTATGCTGGTAGTAATAAGCGAGGGCTTCGTTCATGGAAGGAAAACTCAGGCGCATCTCGGTAGGGTAAGAGGTTAAGGCAAAGGCGGAAAAGGTCAGGGGCTGCTTATCCTGCCGGATGACTTCGGGGGAGAATGCCCCTTTTTTAATTTGAGCACCCAGTTCCGCGATGACCTGCCGGATGGCGTTTAGTTCGTATTCACCGCAGTATTCCAGGGCCAGCAGGGGGTCAAGACCGCCCCGGTAAAGGAGTTCTTCCACGGATTGAGGGCTTAAGCCGCTGACGGTTTGCAGGATTGCTTTATTTAAAGGAGTGCTGAGGGGCAAAGCCAGCAACCGCTCGTAAAAGTCCTCCTCCTGGAGTTCCTCCGGTTCAAGCTTATTCTGGGGGGGCGGGCCAATATAGGGCAGGCCGGGCAGGACCTGCCGGTAGCGGCTCAGGGCTGCCGGGATGCGTTGGATGGCGTCAATGATTTTATTCTGCACAGGGTCAATCAGGATAATGTTGCTGTGTTTGCCCATGATTTCCACCATGATTTGGCGGAAGGCCTTTTCCCCCAATTCATCAATAACTTCACAGTTGATGGCCAGGACTCGTTCCAACTTTTGCTGCTTAATGGAAACAATCCTGCCGCCTTCCAGGTGCTTGCGCATGACCATGCAAAAAAGGGGCGGGGTGGCTGGGTTGGCCTTGGTTTCCGTGACCAGGTGCACTCTCGCCTCTGGGGCGAGGGAAGACAAAAGAAGCTTGATGGGCGCTGCTCCTTTTTGGTGCAGCAGTATAACCAGCTCATGTTTGGTTGGTTGATAAATTTTATCAATACGGGCGCCGACCAGCTTTGAGGCTAATTCAATGGTGACGGCCCGTAAAACAATTCCATCAAAGGACATCGGCATACGCTCCGTTTCGCTAAGATCCTTACCGTTTCTTTACAGATTGGTTATCTTCCTAGATTATACCACGGGGCAGGGCTTTCCAGAAGAGGGGTGTTTTCGGAAGCTTGCTCTTCATGCTGTTGAATGTGCCGGCACGGGTATTTTTTGCGCCGGGCGGGAATATGATTTTAAAAAGTTCGGGGCGCACATACCTCGGAAGAAGAACATGATGGCACGGGAGGCAGAAACAGATGGGACAAAAACACTGGGAGGAAATGACGATCGCGGAAGTAGCCCAGGATTTGCAGACCGATCTTCAAAAGGGGCTTTCGACGAAGGAGACCCGGCGTAGGATTAGTCTGGTCGGCTTGAACCGGTTAAAGGAGCAGAAAAAAATTGCCCCGGTGGCACTTTTCCTGGCTCAGTTTCGTGATTTCATGGTCCTGGTTTTGATTGCCGCCGCCTTTATCTCCGTTTTTTTAGGCGAGTTGGCCGATGCCGTAACCATTTTGGCCATTGTGATTATGAATGCGGGTTTGGGTTTTTTGCAGGAGTACCGGGCGGAAAAATCCCTGGAGAAACTGAAGAAACTGACCGCCCAGGAAACCACGGTGAAGCGGGACGGGATGCTGAGTGTCATTCCGGCGGCAGAGCTGGTGCCGGGGGATGTGGTGCTGCTCAAAACCGGCGATATTATTCCGGCGGATGTGCGGATTGGTGAGGCCGACCGCCTGGAAGTGGACGAAGCTGTTTTGACCGGGGAATCGCTTCCGGTGTCCAAATGCGCCGATGTGGTGTGCTCGCCGAAAACGCCTTTGGGGGACCGGCGGAATATGGCTTTTATGGGCACGGTGGTCACCCGGGGCAAAGGAGCCGGGCTGGTGGTGGGCACGGGCATGGCCACGGAAATGGGGCAAATTGCCGGCTTTATCCAGGAAGTGGAGGAAGGAGGCACTCCTTTACAGAAGCGTTTGGCCCAGTTGGGGCGCTGGCTGGTTTTTTGTTGCCTCTTGATCGTAGGCATCGTGGTGCTCCTGGGCCTCTTGCGGGGCGAACCTCTTTACCGCATGGTGCTGACCGGGGTTAGCCTGGCGGTAGCGGCGATTCCGGAAGGCCTGCCGGCGATTGTGACGGTGGTTTTGGCCATCGGGGTGCAGAAAATGGTGAAGCGCCAGGCGATTGTGCGGGCTTTGCCGGCGGTGGAAACCCTGGGTTGTGCCACGGTGATTTGTTCCGATAAAACAGGCACATTAACCCGGAATGAAATGACGGTGCGCCTGTTCTGCCTGGGGGAGGAAACCGTCACCTTTTCCGGCGAAGGCTATGCGCCCCACGGCAAAATTAGTTTTACCGGAGGAGCGGAGAGCGAGCGGAGAAACAGAAAAGGATGGGAGTTGGCGTGCCAGATTGCCGCTTTATGTAATAACGCTTACCTGAAGAAAAAGGAGATGGTCCTGACGGGGCTGTTTCGCCAGGGAAAAGCGGAATGGCAAATCCTCGGAGACCCCACGGAAGGCGCATTATTGGTGGCTGCGGGCAAAGGGGGCTTTTGGCGGGAAGCCCTGGAAAAGGAAAGGCAAAAAATTGCGGAGTTTCCTTTTGATTCGGAGCGTAAGCGCATGAGCGTGGTCTACAGGCGGCGCGACGGCAGGGAAACGGTCTATACCAAAGGAGCGCCGGACGTGCTATTAAATCTATGTAGCAAGGTATGGTGGGAGGGGGAGATTATCCCACTTTCGCCGGAAATCAAGGCTAAAATTTTGGCGCAAAATGATCGGCTGGCGGCCCAGGCTTTGCGGGTGCTGGGGCTTTGTTACCGGGAGCTTTCTAAAGAGGAAAGCACGCGGCGCAAGGAGTCCAGGCCGGCGGTGGAACCGGAAGGGGAGCCGGGGAGAGAGTCGGGGAGGAAGCCTGGGCAGGATCACAAGGCCGTGCAGGAGTCGGGGCGAGAACACAAACCCGCGCCGGAGTTGGCTCAAAAACCCAAGCCTGCGCCGGAGTTGGGGCGGGTACCGGATGCGCCTTCGTTGCGGGACTTGGGTCCGAAGCCCGATGGAGGACAGCGATGTGAACCGGAGCCGGAACAGGAAAAGAATTGGGAGCGGGACCTGGTTTTTGTCGCTCTGGCCGGTATGATTGACCCGCCGCGAAAAACGGCGCAACAAGCGGTGAAACAGTGTAAACGGGCGGGGATTAAGACGGTGATGATTACCGGTGACCATAAAAAAACCGCCGAAGCGGTGGCACGGGAACTGCAGATTTTGGCGCCTTTGCCTCCGGCGGGACAGAATGACCGGGCGCAAAGCGGGCAGATGCTGAGGGAAAAAAGCCGGGGAAACGGAACGGCATTCACCAGTGAAGTGATGACCGGGCCGGAACTGGATGAGCTCAGTGATGTCCAGTTAACGAAAGTGGTCAATCGTGTTTCTGTCTTTGCCCGGGTATCGCCCCGGCATAAGCTGCGGATCGTCCGGGCGCTGAAGGGAGCAGGGCATGTGGTGGCGATGACGGGGGATGGGGTGAATGATGCTCCGGCGGTAAAGGAAGCGGATATTGGGGTCAGTATGGGGATAAGCGGATCAGACGTGACCAGGGAGGCTTCGGCACTCATCCTGGCCAATGATGATTTTGCCACCATTGTGGCGGCGGTGGAAGAAGGGCGGATTATCTATGATAATATCCGCAAGTTTATCCGCTATCTGCTTTCCTGCAATGTGGGGGAAGTCCTCACCATGTTCCTGGCGGCATTTTGCGGCTTGCCCCTGCCTCTGGTGCCGATTCAGATCCTGTGGCTGAATCTGGTCACCGACGGCTTGCCGGCGATGGCCCTGGGGCTTGACCCGGGCGATCCCGGCGTGATGAGCCGAAAACCCCGTCATCCCCGGGAGAGCATTTTCGCCCACGGGCTGGGGGGGAAGATTTTGGCCACCGGAGCAATGATTAGTGTGGAGACCCTTGCCGCGTTTGTAATCGGCTATTACTGGGGTGGGCTGGATTTGCTTCTTGCCCGGACCATGGCCTTTACCACTCTGGTGTTTGCCCAGTTGACCTTTGTTTTCCAGTGCCGTTCGGAAAGCTTTTCGCTCCGGGAACTGGGGTACCTGTCCAACCCCTATTTGGTGGGGGCGGTGTTTTGCTCGGCGGCCATGCAATGGGCGGTCCTTTATGTGCCCTTTTTCCAGGGGATTTTCCAGACGGTGCCTTTGCAAACCGCACACTGGCTGTTGGTTTTTGGCCTGATCGGGGGAATTACCCTCTTGCAGGGATTGATGCATACTGTTAAAATCAGGGGAAAGGGTAAAATTATCTACGAAAAAGCGTTATAGGAGGTCGTAAACAGTGAATTTCACCAAAATGCAGGGTTTAGGAAATGATTTCATCGTCGTAGATGGGTTTAAAGAAAAGCTCCCGGAAAACCTTACCGACCTGGCAAATAAATTATGTGACCGGCATTTCGGCATCGGGGCGGACGGGCTGATCGTGGTCCTTCCTTCCGCCCGGGCTGATTTCCGGATGCGGATTATTAACGCGGACGGCAGCGAGGTAGAGATGTGCGGCAACGGGATCCGTTGCTTTGCCAAGTACGTTTACGAAGCCGGGCTGGTGGAGCCCGGGCGGGATACCTTTACCGTGGAGACCTTAGCCGGTATCATGACCCCGCGCCTTTTGGTCGAGGGGGAAAAAGTGGTGGCGGTCACCGTGGACATGGGGGAGCCGGTTTTGGAAAGAGCGCTGATCCCGATGCTTGGTTCGGGAGGACAGGCTGTTTCCGAACCTTTGGACCTGCTGGATACTACCTATCATATTACGGCTGTTTCCATGGGGAATCCCCATTGCGTCATCTTTGTGGATAACGTGGATCAAATCCCGCTGGAAAAATATGGGCCGGCCCTTGAAACACACCCCGTTTTCCCCAAAAAAACCAATGTCCATTTTGTACAGGTTCTCAACCGGCAGGAACTAAAAATGCGGGTCTGGGAAAGAGGGGTCGGCGTAACCCTGGCCTGCGGCACCGGGGCTTGTGCCAGCCTGGTGGCTGCGGTGCTGAATGGAAAAACACAGCGCCGGGCGAAGGTGTATTTACCCGGGGGACCCCTGGAAATCGAGTGGAACGAAAAAAACAACCATGTGTATATGACCGGGCCTGCCGAGACCGTCTTTACGGGAGTAGTGCAAAAAATCGTTTAAAAAAATGCCGGCAAGACTCGTAAAAAGTTGAAGATAGCGAATACTTCAGTTAAAATTAATGTTGGGTCTAAAATTAAGAGGAAAAATTTAGCTGGGCGCTCGTTACATAGGTTTCGTTGACAAGTATATAAACAATAAGAATGTAAAGAAAGGGAGTATCAGGTATGGAAGCTACGCGGATGAAAAAATTACCGCCCTATTTGTTTGCCAGAATCGAAAAGAAAATCGAGGAAGCGAAAGAAAAAGGGGTCGACATCGTTAGTTTCGGGATCGGAGATCCGGATTTACCCACCCCCGATCCGATTATTGCAGAATTGTGCAAGGAAGCTCGCAACCCGGCTAACCACCAGTATCCCTCTTCGGTGGGGATGCTGGACTTTCGACGGGAGGTTGCCGCATATTATCAAAGAAGGTTTAACGTGGAACTGGATCCCCGCAGCGAAGTGGTCTCCTTGATTGGTTCGAAAGAGGGTATTGCCCATATTAATTTCTGCTATGTAGATCCCGGTGATATCAATCTTGTTCCGGATCCGGGCTATCCGGTGTATGGCATCGGCACCTTGCTGGCCGGCGGGGAAGTTTATGTGCTGCCTTTACTGGAGAAAAACGGCTTTTTGCCGGATCTGGCCGCTGTGCCGGAAGAAGTGGCCCAAAAGGCCAAACTGTTGTTTATCAATTACCCGAACAATCCTACGGGCGCGGTAGCGGGCAAGGAATTTTTCGAGCAGGTCGTGGATTTTGCCAAAAGGTATAACATCATTGTTTGCCATGATTCCGCTTATACGGAGATTGCCTATGACGAATACCGCCCGATGAGCTTTTTGGAGGTCCCGGGCGCCCAAGAAGTGGGGATTGAGTTTGGTTCCCTTTCCAAGCCCTTTAATATGACCGGCTGGCGGATTGGTTGGGCGGTCGGGCGAGCGGATGTGGTGGAATGCCTGGGCCGGTTGAAATCCAACTTAGATTCCGGGCAGTTCCAGGCCATCCAGTATGCCGGCATGGTGGGGCTGCGCCATTCCGGGCAACTCGTTAAGGATTTGTGCGCCATTTACACCCGGCGGAGGGATATGGTGGTGGACGGTCTCAACCGGATGGGCTGGAATCTTAAAAAGCCCCAAGGCACTTTCTACATCTGGGCGCCGGTGCCCAAAGGCTTTGATTCGGCCTCCTTTACCGAATATGTTTTGGAGAAGTGCGGCGTGATTATTACCCCGGGCAATGGCTATGGGCAGTATGGCGAAGGATATTTTCGCCTTTCGATTACTATTCCGGAAGAAAGGATTATGGAAGGTTTACGCCGTTTGGAAGAAAATCTGGGGAAAGTGGAATTTTAGAGTAGGGATGAATTTTCGATTTGGGAAGATTAGGGGAGTTGTTGCGATTGTTAAAAAGCATGACCGGCTTTGGGCGGGGCAATTATCTCGGGAAATTGAAGCAAGTGACGGTGGAAATAAAGGCGACCAATCATCGTTTTGCCGAAGTCCAGGTGAAGCTGCCCCGTCAGTTTACGGCCCTGGAAGAAAGAATCAAACGGGAGGTGCTGCAACAAATCTCCCGGGGGCATCTTGAAGTCTTTGTTAAATTAGAGGACGCGGGGCAACCGGTCCGGGAACTGCAAGTTGACAAAGCGCTGGCCTTGGCATATTATAAGGAATTAAAGGAATTGGCAGAAGCTGCCGGCTTGCCTTGTGAGGTCAGGGTCATCGACTTGGCTGTGCTTCCGGAGGTCTGCCAATTAAAGGAACCGGAAGAAAACATGGAACTGATTTGGGCCGAGCTGTTGCCCGCCTTACAGGATGCTTTGGCCAATTTGCTCGAAATGCGGCGGTTGGAGGGCCAGAAATTAAAAGAAGACCTGGTGAGCCGCGTGGCCGTCTTGCGGGAGTTGCGCGGGAAGATTGCGGCTAAAAGTCCTTTGGTCGTCCGGCTCTACCGGGAAAGGTTGGCGACCCGCCTGCAGGAGCTGTTGGAGGAAGGCGCGGTAGACGAAACCAGATTAGCGATGGAAGTAGCCATTTTTGCCGACCGGGCCAATATCGACGAGGAATTAGTTAGGCTGGAGAGTCATTTTGCGCAGCTGGAGCAAAATTTGCAGGAGGAAAATCAGGTCGGTCGCAAGATTGACTTTTTACTGCAGGAGATCAACCGGGAAGTAAATACCATTGGCTCGAAAGCCAATGATTTGGAGATAACGCAGACGGTGGTGCAACTAAAAAGCGAACTGGAGAAAATCAGAGAACAGGTGCAAAACATTGAATAAGCGGGAGTGAAAAAAGAAAAGGAGGGCAGCTACATGGATATTAAACTCATCAACATTGGTTTTGGAAACATTGTTTCCGCAAACCGGATCGTCGCGATTGTCAGTCCAGAGTCAGCCCCAATCAAAAGAATCATTCAAGAAGGAAGAGACCGAGGCAGGTTAATCGATGCCACTTACGGCCGCCGGACGAGAGCGGTTGTGATCACGGACAGCGATCATATCATTCTTTCGGCGGTACAACCGGAGACGGTGGCGCATCGGCTTAGCAGCAAGGAAAACATCCTGAATGATGATTCTTCATTATAATAATGCTACATGAGGAAGAGATTACATAATGATCATTCGGGATGATGATCATTTCGCTTGATGATGATTCCGCAATATAAGTGGTGAAGAAAATGACCAGAAAGAAAATGCAAGGAAATCTAGTCGTCATTTCCGGCCCTTCTGGCGTTGGCAAAGGGACAATCTGTCGTGCTTTAATGGAAAAGTACAATGACCTGGCACTTTCTGTTTCGGCTACGACCAGAAAAGCGCGGGCCGGGGAAACAGACGGCAAAGAGTATTTTTTTTATTCCCTGGAACAGTTTGAAGAACTGATTAAACAGGAAGCCTTCCTGGAATGGGCGAAGGTTTTCGACAACTATTACGGCACCTCCCGCGCCTACGTGAAAAAAGTATTGGCGGAGGGGAAAGACTGCATTCTGGAAATTGATGTCCAGGGGGCCATGCAGGTGAAAAAAAAGTGTCCCGAGGCCATTTTTATTTTTCTGGTTCCGCCGAGCAAGGAAGAGCTGGCGCGCCGGATTACCGGCCGGGGAACGGAAAATGAGGCGGAAATCCAGAAACGCCTGAAGATGGCGGCCCAAGAGATGACTTATCTGAAAGACTATCAATACGTGGTAGTCAATGACCAGGTGGAGGCCGCCACGGAAAAAGTGCGGGCGATAATACTTGCCGAAAGATGCAAATTATCCCGCTGGCTGAACTGCCATGGGGAGGATTTGTTTTGAGTATAGTCGGGTTTGCTTAGCGATAAGCAGACGGAGTTGGACAGAAAGAGGAGGTTTTGGTGATGCAGCAACCGGAAATCAGCAAGATGATGGGTAATCTCGATTCCAAATACGCCCTGGTTGTGGCGACTGCGAAAAGGGCACGGATGTTGACCGATGGGGACAATCCTTCTGTGGAGAATCTTTCCCTGGAGAATGCCAAACCGGTCACCATTGCCATGCAGGAAATCGCCGCGGGCAAAATCGACATTCAAACGACTAAAGGTGGCATTAAGTAGTGTTTAAGGAAAAAACGATTGTGGTAGGAGTAACCGGCAGCATTGCCGCCTATAAAGCGGCGGAGCTGGTCAGCCAACTGAAAAAGAAGGATGCCAACGTTCATTGTGTGATGACAAAAGCCGCGCAAGCCTTTCTTACCGCCCTGACCTTAAGGACGCTCAGTCAGAACCCGGTCGTTACCGAGCTGTTAGCGGAGCCGCAGCGCTGGGAGGTAGAGCATGTGGGCTTGGCCACCGCGGCCGACTTATTTATTGTTGCTCCCGCGACGGCTAATATCCTGGCGAAAGTATGTCATGGGATCGCGGATGATTTTTTAACCACGGCCATCCTTGCTACCAAAGCGCCGGTGCTTTTTGCTCCGGCGATGAATGTTTGTATGTATGAAAACCCGGTTACCCAACAGAACCTGGCCCGCTTAAAGGAACTGGGCTATTTCCTGGTGGAACCGGAGGAAGGGGATCTGGCCTGTGGGAGCCAGGGAAAGGGGCGGCTGGCTAAGCTTGAGCATATTCTGGCCAGAGCGGAAGAACTGCTGGTGCGGGACAAGCCCTTACAAGGGAAGAAAGTGTTGGTTACGGCTGGGCCCACCCGGGAGTCCCTGGATCCGGTCCGTTTTTTGAGCAACCGGAGCTCGGGAAAAATGGGTTATGCGCTGGCGCGACAGGCCCACCTGTGGGGCGCCGAAGCGATTTTGGTCAGCGGGCCGACGGACCTTGCGCCCTGTCCCGGCGTTCATTGCATTCCCGTGGAAACCGCCGAAGAGATGTATCAGGAGGTCATGAAACATGCAGCGGACTGCCGGATTATCATCAAGGCGGCGGCGGTAGCCGATTACCGTCCCAAGGAGCGGAAAGAAGAGAAAATCAAGAAACAGGCTGGAGAGTTAGTGCTGGAATTAAGCCGGAATCCGGATATCCTGGCGGAATTAGGGCGCCGCAAACAGAAGGGGCAAATCTTAGTCGGTTTTGCGGCCGAAACGGAAAAAGTGCTGGATCATGCCGCGGAAAAAGTGCGGCAAAAGCAGCTTGATTTTATAGTGGCTAATGATCTTACCAAAGAGGGAGCAGGTTTTGCCGCTGATACCAATATTGTGACCTTTGTCTTCCCCGACGGCAGCCGGAAGGACTTTGCCAAAATGAGCAAAGACGAGGTAGCCAAAGCCATATTAGAGGAAATTGTTATGCGGATGGATAAGGAGTGAGACTAACAGTGAGAAAGCTATTTACATCGGAATCCGTCACCGAGGGGCATCCCGACAAGGTTGCCGACCAGATTTCCGATGCGATTTTAGACGCGATTATGGAAAAAGACCCCTTAGCCCGGGTAGCTTGTGAAACGGTGGTTACCACGGGGCTTGTTTTGGTTACGGGGGAAATCACCACCGATTGTTATGTGGATATTCCGAAGCTGGTCCGGGATACGGTCAACGAGATTGGTTACACTCGAGCCAAATACGGTTTCGACGGCAGTACCTGCGCCGTTTTGACGGCTATTGACGAGCAATCGTCGGATATTGCCCTGGGAGTGAATAAGGCTTTAGAGTATAAAACAGGAGAAGTATCTGATGAGGAAATTGAGACCATTGGTGCCGGCGACCAGGGGATCATGTTCGGCTATGCCACCAACGAAACTCCGGAATATATGCCCCTGCCGATTACCCTGGCCCATAAACTGGTCCGGCGTTTGGCGGAGTTCCGCAAAAACGGCACCTTGCCTTTTTTGCGGCCAGACGGGAAAGCCCAGGTCACCGTGGAATATGACGGGGACAAACCGGTGCGGGTGGATACGATCGTTTTGTCCGCCCAGCATACTCCGAACATCAAAGTAGAAAACCTGCGCCAGGAAGTCACACAGGAAGTGATCCTGCCGATAGTGCCGCCGGAGTTGATAGATGCGCGAACCCGGATTTATATCAATCCCACCGGGCGCTTTGTGATTGGCGGGCCGATGGGGGATGCCGGTTTAACGGGCCGCAAGATTATCGTGGATACCTATGGCGGCATGGCGCGCCACGGAGGCGGCGCTTTTTCCGGAAAAGACCCCACGAAGGTAGACCGTTCCGCCTCTTATGCCGCTCGCTATGTGGCGAAAAACATTGTGGCCGCCGGTTTGGCGGAAAAATGTGAAATCCAGCTTGCCTATGCCATTGGCGTGGCCCGGCCGGTAAGCATTATGGTGGATACTTTCGGCACCGGCAAAGTGGATGAAGGAAAGCTGGTGGAGACGATTCAGCAGCTTTTTGACCTGCGCCCCGCCGGGATTATCAAGGAGCTCAATTTGCGGCGCCCGATTTATAAACAAATCGCTGCCTATGGGCATTTTGGCCGGCTGGATTTAGACCTGCCCTGGGAAAGATTAGACAAGGTGGAGGAACTGCAAAGCTGTTTTTAGGGAGGAACCGGCATGAGATTTGAGGACAGGAAAAAGCATCAAACCAACGGGATTGGAATGCGAGAGGCCCTCTTGATTATTCTGGGGATGTCTCTTTTAATGATTTGGTTCGTGGCGAACAGAGCCAAAGGCACCCTGGCCAATCCTGATTTAATTAATATAAATGAAGTTTTTATCCTGGGCAACCAGTTGGCGGTGGCCGGTTACCATAACGAAGCGTTATCCCGCTTTGTGCGTTATGACTACAAGATCAACGGGGCCAATCTTTTTCTGGAACTCCGTTTTAAAGTAAATGATAAAAAACCGCAACCTGATTTTCGGATTGTGTTTGCTGATGATGAGTTAGGGAAGGTGAATAAGGTTTATCTGCAAGGAAGCTTGCTGGGGAACCGCTTAATCTGGGAGCGGGGACAAAACGCAGGAAAAGTCGAAAATAACGAAATAGTGAGAGCACCGCAAAATCCGGGGATGGACAATCTGAACCAGAACCCTGTGCCCCTGGATAATTTGCCGCAACCGGGTTTTGATCTTCAGTTCGAACTGCCGGAAATCAATAACTTACAGGCTAAACCGAACATGGATTCTAATTATTCTGTTCCGAAATTGCATTTCAAAAATAAAACGCCTGACTAACGATTGGTACTTGTTTTTAGAGGGAACTTGCGTTTTTAAACGAGAAGCAGTCTTGGGGGCCGCTTCTCCTTTTCTTTTTTGGCTCCGGTCGATTTGCGGGCGGAGGATATTTTTTTTCTTATAATTATAGTAAAATAATATGTAGACAAATTTTGCGCAAGGCGGAAGCCGTGTGTTAAAAGGCTGGGGTCAGATTGAGGTGAAAAGCATGGAAGTATATGCGCTGGTTGGGTCGAGTGGTACAGGAAAGAGCCACCAGGCGATGAATGTGGCCTATGATCACGGAATTGATACGGTGATTGACGACGGATTATTAATCAAGGACGGCTTTAAGGTAGCCGGCAAATCGGCCAAACGGGAAGCAACGGCTTTGGGCGCTGTAAAACGGGCTATTTTTCTCGACCCCGAACATGCTCGGGAAATCCGGGAATGCCTGCAGAAATTGAACCCCCCGCGAGTGCTGATTTTAGGCACCTCTTTACGGATGGTCTTGCGGATTACCGAAGCTTTACAGATGGATAAACCGGTGAAGGTTATTAAAATTGAGGATATTTCTACAGAAAGGGAAAGGAAACTGGCCAGGGAATTACGGGAGAATCACGGTATGCACGTGATTCCTGTGCCCACAATCGAGATTAAGAAGGATTTTCCGGGTTATTTGGTAGACCCTTTAAAATATTTTTTTAAGAAAAAAAACGAGTCCCGGCGCAAAATCGGGGAAAAATCGATTATCAGGCCCAAATTCAGTTTGATGGGCAAGCTGTATATTTCGGAATACGCGGTGCAGCAAATCACCACTTTTGTTGTCCTGCCGATCCCCGGCGTCTCCCAGTTGAACCGGGTAAACGTCAAGATGCAGGAAGAAGGAGTGACCGTGCAATTGGAGCTCACCGCCCGTTTCGGCGTTTATTTACCGGACCTGGCCAAAGAAATAAGGGGGCTGTTACACCAACAGTTGGAATATATTACGGGGATGATCGTTTACGGAGTGCATATTGTCTTTAAATCGATTGACTTTTAGGGGGGAGGAAGAGGCGTGAAGAATGTGGAATATACTCAATGGCTGATGGATGAAGGACAAGTGGCCGTGCCCTTAGCCCTGCTTAAGAATATCCAAAGCTTGAACCTTTCCCCGGAGAATCTTGGCTATTTAATCCTGGCCCTGGCGGCGAGTCAACAAAACATCCCCGCCGACGAATTGGCGAAGAACCCCTGGATTAAATGGGTGCTCTCGGAAGGGTGGGCCAAGTGGGGGATCGAGAACGGGCAGAAGAAAATCTCCTTTTTGCCGCTTTGGGACAGGCTATACGCGGTCTTTGAAAAACAAAGCGTTGATGCTCAGGGAGAAAAGGCCGTAGCTTACCAAATGAATGGCGATTTTGACTATGGCAAGATTCTGAAATGGCTGGATCAGGTACGGGGCACCTTATCCGTTACTTTTCGGGAGAAGCAGGTGCTGCAGGAGTTCAATTTGCGTTATGGCTGGAGCACTGATTTTATTCTGATTTTCCTGCAGTTGTGCTTTGAGCGGGGACAGACCACCATTCAGACCTATCAGCCGATTGCCAAAAGAGTCTATGAAAACGGGATCCATACGGTGGAATAATTGATTTCCTTTATGAATGAGCTGGATTGGGTCTTGTATAAAGTAATGGAAGTGAAAAAATGTGTGGGTCAGTACGGGGGAGTTACCCGGCCGCAGCGGGAAATGTATCTTAAGTGGCAGAATCAATGGAAATTCGGTCATGAGGTGATTATGCGGGCGGCTGAGGAAACGGTGCGTACCAACTGCCCCAGTTTTAAATACATCGACCGGATTTTGGAGGATTGGGCTCAAAAAGGAGTAAAGAATTTGGAGGGCGCGCAAAAAGCCATCGAGGAACACGACCGGCAAAAGGGACAGGCTTTGCACGGCGCACCGCTTCAATCGGAAAGCGGGTCCGTAACAGGCGCCCGGCAACGGAAAAAGCGCATTAACCATGTGGACAACCGGGATTGGGAGAAGATCCTGGGAGTCGATTAGTGAACAGTGAACGGTAAGAACAGGATATGAGGTGGGGGAGGACGATGAGTATAGCGAGGCGGGCGTTGAAGCGACAAAAAAAGATTGCCGACTGGGAGAGCCGGGTTGAAGCATTGCATCAAAAGTATCCCCGCTTAGGGGAGATTTCCCGCCTTTTTACCCAGATGTCCCTGGAAATCGCCATGCTGGGGATGGGCAAGGGGAAAATGGGGATGAGCAAGGAGGAGTTGCTGCAAGCTCAGGAGGCTCTTTTAGCCGAGAGAAAACTATTAATGAAAAAGCATAATTTACCGGGAAATATTTATGAGATCTGGTGGGATTGTCCGCAATGCCAAGATACGGGCTTTGTTGGCATTGGGGAAAAATGCGCCTGTTTGTTGGAGGAAGAGCAGGAGGAGCGCCGGCTGTTCAGCGGCTTAACCCCGCACCAGCAGGAGCAAACCTTTAAAACATTTACTTTAGACTGGTACGAAGATAAGGATCGTTACCGCGCCATTTTGCAGCAGTGCATCGAGTTTGCGGAAAAAGTATGCGCCGGAGAAAAAACCGAAAATCTATTTTTATGTGGCACCATCGGTACCGGCAAAACTCATCTCTGCAGCGCCATTGCCAATTATGTGCTCCAGGCGGGGCGGAGGGTAGTATATCTTAAGATCGGCACGATTCTCGATTTGATTCGCGAGTATAAGTTTAATTTTGAGAAGAACGAGACCATTAAGCCTCATCAGCTCAAAGATCTTTACCAAGTGGATCTCCTGATTATTGACGATTTGGGCACAGAAGTATCGACCGATTTTGTACGGGAGCAGTTGTTCTATCTCTTTGATGAACGCATTAGTTATTGTCTTCCTTGGGTCATCAGCACTAATTTAATGCCCAATGAGATCGGCACCATTTACGAAGACCGCTTGAGTGACCGGATTTTGGGAACGTCACGAGTATTGAAATTTTCCGGAACCAGTGTCCGGCAGTTAAAGGCGATGCAAGCCAACAAAATAGACCAAAAGGAGTCAGTGTCGTGAAAAAACGGAGTGCGCTTCTTGTCAGTATTTTAATGCTGGTGATGCTCACTGTTTTTGCGGTGGCCTGCGGGCAGCGGGACAATATCCCTAAACTGCAGGATTATGATGAAGCCGATGAAGGGATCACCCAATATATTGAAAAGTTATGTGACAATGCGATGGAGGGACGCGAAGGAGGCAAAAAAGGGGAAGCCGAGGCGGCGCTTTATCTGGCGCGTTTTTTGCAAAGGAACGGGGTAAAACCGGCCGGGGATAATGGTACATATTTTCAAGCCTTTGATATTTACGAATATAAACCGGTCATGGAAGGGCTGCGGATGGTAATGGGCGTGACCGATTACTCCAAAAAGCGGCACAGCGAGAATGTTTTAGGGATCATCGAAGGAGTGTCGGATGAGATCATTGTGCTTAGCGCTCATTACGATCACCTGGGGATCATTGGCAATGAATACTATCGCGGGGCGAATGATAACGCCTCAGGGGTGGCCGCGGTGATGGATCTGGTCAAAAAGCTGGTGGAACGAGGGCCGGTAAACACGGTGTTGATTGCTTTTTGGGGATCGGAGGAAAAGGGATTATGGGGTTCCCAGTATTTTTGCGAGCATCCGACGGTACCCTTGGAAAAAATCAAAGCCGTGGTCAATCTTGATACTGTCGGGAATTTAAAGTCGGATTGGCAGTTACTCGGCTGGCAGGATGCGGAAGGCCCTTTAGCTCAGCAAATCATTGAGCGCTTGGAAAACAAGGGCTGGAGTATTAATTGGGAAAAGCACCGGGGACACAATAGCGATCACTGGTCCTTTGCCAAAAAAAAGATTCCCGGTTTTACCTTGCTATCGCCAAGATGGCTAGCTAATAACCATACCCCTCTTGATACCATTGAACGATTGAATATAACCAACATTGAAGCATTGACCAAATCCCTGGGGGAAATTTTCACCGACGTGAGGTAACCGCTTTAGATAAAAATTAATTTGCGTATTTAATAAGGAATCTTTGTATATATTTTTGGTAAGAAAAGCGTTTCGCACGATTACTTGATGTTAAAAACAGGAGTGAACAATGACCATTAAGGAGTGGTATATTTTTGCCTTATCGATGCTGCCTTTTACGGAGTTGAGAGGCTCGATCCCTTTGGCGATTACCATGGGGATGGCGCCATGGTGGGCCTTTGTTGTCGCTGTAGCCGGGAATCTGGTGCCTGTTTTGCCCATTCTGCTTTTACTAACGCCGGGCCAGGAGCTTCTCACACGGTTTTTCCCGCCTTTAGAGCGCGTATTTCAAAAGATTTTACGGAAAACCCGTGGCAAGGGCGAACAAGTAAAAAAATACGGCGCCCTGGGGCTGCTCCTGTTTGTAGCCGTTCCGTTACCGGGCACCGGAGCCTGGACGGGAGCGCTACTAGCTTGGCTGTTTGGCCTTCCGGTGTTCACCGCCTTTGTTTCGATTGTTCTGGGAGTGGTCTTGGCGGGGGTAATTGTAACATTAGTAACGGTCGGCGCTTTTGAAATTGCTTATTATTACGGGCTTGAATTCCTCTTGGTTTTCCTGCTGCTCATCCTCTTGTTTTATGCTTACAGGAAGTGGGTTAGGACATAGTAGGCAGAGATGGTGAATAGGGAATTCAGACGGGAGGAATGTAGATAGGGTGGGTCCCAAAATAGTGCAGCAATTTTCATCAATATCAGACTATTAGTAAAAATTTAATAAAACTCTGATTTTTGGTAGGATTTCCCCCTTTCATATCGAAATATTATATTGTAAGGGAGTGTATGCCATTTTTTCGATATGAACAAAAAATTTGGGGGGAGGCGACCACGGATGAGAGGACGAAAATTAATCGCACTCGTATTAATTGGCCTATTAGTGCTAGCTTTCTCTTCTGTATCGATGGCTTGTGGCAGGGGCGGCGGTTATGGCGATAGTTATGGCGGCGGTTATGGCGGCGATAAAGTAAGAAACAATCGTGGATACAATGACTCGGGCTACGGTGATTATGAATTCAACAATTTTGGCGGCGGTCGTGGTGGTCGTGGTGGTCGTGGCGGTCGTGGTGGCTATGGCCAAGGCTTTGGTGACAACGGCTTTGGAAGCGGCTTCGGCGGTCCTGGTGGCTTTGGCGGTGGCTTTGGTGGACCTGGCGGCTTCGGCGGCGGCTTTGGCGGCCCTGGCGGCTTCGGCGGCGGCTTTGGCGGCCCTGGCAGCTATGGCGGCTACGACGATTATCAATTCAGTGATTATGGCAATGGTTACGGTGGCTTTGGTGATTTCGGCGGTAACGGTGATCGTGGTGGCTTTGGTGGTAAAGGTGGCAAAAACGGCTTTGGCGGCAAAGGGGGTAAAGCTGGCAAAGGCGGTCGTGAGGGTGGCGACTATGGCGACTACGGTGGCGGTGGCAAAGGAGGCCGTGGCGGCAAAGGCGGCAAAGACGGCCAAGGCGGTTTTGGTGGCAAAGGAGGCCGTGGCGGCAAAGGCGGCAAAGACGGCCAAGGCGGTTTTGGTGGTCAAGGAGGTCGTGGTGGCAAAGGGGGTAAAGGTGGCCGTGACGGTGGCTATGGTGGCGGATATGGTGACTATGGTTACGGCGGTGGCTATGGCTGCGGCTTTGGCGGCCACAATGATTATGAATACAGTGATTATGGCAACGCTTATGGTGGGAAAGGTGGCAAAGGAGGTCGTGGCGGTCGCGGCGGCAAAGGCGGTAAAGCCGATCGTAGCAGCAAAGGTGGCCAAGGCGGCTTTGGCGGCAAAGACTTTGGCGACTTCGGTGGTAAGGACGGCTTTGGCGGTAAAGGCTTCGGAGATTTCGGCGGTTTTGGCGGCAAATATGACTACGAAGACTATGACTATCAATATGAAATATATGAATACCTGGCTTCCCTTTTGGAAGACTATGAGGACTACTATCCAGGGTATGATGATTTTGATTATGATGATTACGATTTAGAAGAGATTTTTGAATACCTATTAGAAGAGGATTATGATGACTTCGATTTTGAATATGAAGAAGAAGATTATGATGACGATTTCAGTTTAGCGGAAATTCGTGAATTCTATCAACGTCTTTTTGCAAACGATATTGATGAATTCGATTTAGAGGATGCCGAAGAGGAATATGGATATGATTACGAGGATTACGACTTAGAAGAGATTTATCAATACCTTTTTGGAGCTAATGCCGGTGCCTTTGGTTCGGAAGAATACGATTATGAATACGACTCATTATTCAGTGACTATGGGTATGACGTAAATTACGACCTTTATGAATACTATCTGTCCCTGTTGGAGAGCGATGAAGATTACTACTATGACGATTACTACGAAGATTACTACTATGACGATTATTACTACGAAGATGACTATGATTATGAAGATTACTATGGATTTGATTATTTTGAAGAAGACTTGCCCATCGGCCTGATGACGAATTTCAATCCCAATGCCATTGACTTCGGGTCAATTCCTGGAAACATGGCGCCGGGATTTAATCGCGATAACGTTGGGCCGAGCTTCTATCCTGAAAACGTTGGACCGAGCTTCAATCCTAATTACATTGATCCAGGCTTTAATGCCAATAACTTCAACCAAGGGTTCAATGGCAACAATTTCACTCCGGAAGCAAGTCCCAGTATCGTTATTCCGGGAAGTAATTCCGGTTCTGTCAATATGGGGTCCGGTGCGAATAATTTAGTCCCCAGCTTAAACTTTACGGTTCCGGGGGCCAGCCCCAGTCCTGTAACGATAGGATCCGGAGCCAATAATTTAGCCCCCAGTGTAAACCTTTCGGTTCCCGGCGCAAGCCCCAGTCCTGTGACGATAGGATCCGGAGCTAATAATTTGGTCCCCAGTTTAAACTTTACGGCTCCTGGGGCAAGCCCTAGCCCTGTAACGGTAGGATCCGGAGCCAATAATTTAGCCCCCAGTGTAAACCTTTCGGTTCCCGGCGCAAGCCCCAGTCCTGTGACGATAGGATCCGGAGCTAATAATTTGGTCCC
>Ga0116180_1000375_pt1 | contig 42382 bp, 39 predicted proteins | sample AD_UKC073_MetaG_FD_89804 | JGI IMG/M metagenome (GOLD analysis project Ga0116180, IMG submission 89804) | Active sludge microbial communities of municipal wastewater-treating anaerobic digesters from USA - AD_UKC073_MetaG | ecosystem: Engineered > Bioreactor > Anaerobic > Digestate | place: USA... | reverse complement strand
GCTTTAGCAATGAAAGCACGACTGGCGGCGTTGAAACCGGACTTGCTCGCTCACGGCTGGCCACCGCTGCGCATCCGTATCGGCGTCAACAGCGGAACCATGAACGTCGGCAACATGGGTTCGGAATTTCGCGTCGCCTACACGGTGCTGGGCGATGCGGTCAATCTGGCGTCACGCTTGGAAAGCGCAGCCAGACAGTACGGCGCGACCATCGTCATCAGCGAAACCACCCGCGCCGCCGTGCCGGACATCGTTTGTCGGGAACTGGACCGGGTGCGGGTCAAAGGCCGCTCGCAGCCAGTGACCTTGTTCGAGCCGTTGGGTCCGGCAGAGACATCGCTCGCAGCCATCCACGAAGAATCGACGAGGTATGGGCAAGCGCTCGCTGCGTACCGTGCTCGCGATTGGGCGCAGGCGACCGTTCTATTTCAGCAGCTTGCGGCCTGTTACCCCGATCAGGCGTTGTATACACTTTATGTGAAGCGGGTTGCGGCGTTAAGCGTTGATCCGCCTGCCACCGACTGGGACGGCGTGTACACCTTGACGGAAAAATGACTCCGGGGATCGAACGTGAATCTGCGCATCAAAAACTTTTTCATCGCCTTCGCAATGTCTACATTCGCTGTTCTCATGGTCGGGCAGGTGGAATCGGCGCCGGACGCGGTGGGCTACGTCACCCGGATTCAGGGCGAAGCCACCGTTGTGACCGCGACCGAACGCCGCGTTTTGGCGCTAGGCCATGCCCTCCACCTCGGCGACCGCATCGTGACCGGAGCCGCCGCCCGCTTGGAAGCCCGATTGCAGGACGGGACCGTTTTCACTCTGGGTGAACACGCCGAATTTACCGTGCAACAGGTGCGTGGCGCGACGCCCGACAGTGACGGCTCGACCTTCGAACTGCTCAAGGGCGTATTCCGGGCGGTGACTACGCACACCGATTCCGGGCAGCCGCAACCATCATCGCCGTGGCAGGTGAAAACCCCGGTGGCGACCATCGGCATTCGCGGCACGGAATTATGGGGCGGCTTCAATCTGCTCGATGCCGGATCGAACACGCTAGACGTAGTGATGTTGCAAGGCAAAGGGGTTTACGTCGAAAGCAACGGCCAACGAGTGGAATTGAATCAGGCGGGCTACGGCACCACGGTGAAAAGCGCCGACGCGGCCCCTACGCCAAGCAAGGCTTGGGCTGAGAAGAAACTTCAAGCGGCGCGGCAAACGGTGGCGTGGTGATGCGTCGCCGCCATGGCCGATTCCCGTAAAATCCTCGAACCTACGTCAATACCAGGCGCGCCAACTTTTCCTTGGTCCACTGCAACTGACCGATCGCCAGTTCCAGTTCGTTGACCACATCATCCTGCCCGGCGCTGCGCTGTTGTTGGGCCAGTTTATTGCGGGCCACCTCCAATTCCTCGGTAGCGCTGGCCAATGCCGTGGTCGTCCGCATCAGCCGATCGGCGACCACTTGCGCCACGAACCGGTACAGCAAGGCATGGCAGGCATCCCGATCGGCCCGCGGCAGTTTTTGCAACAGACTCGGATTGAGTTCCAGACAATAGCTGGGATCAACCGCGTACACCGAAGCGCTGCGGGTCGCCTGGCCGAACATCGCCAGTTCGCCAAAGATCTCCCCCACCTGATCCAACACCGCCACCGGCTTCCGATTCTTCACCACCCGCGCCTTGCCCTTGAGCAGCACATACCAGCACTCGCCGGTCGTTCCCTCGGTGATGATCGGTTCATCCGCCCCATAGAGCATCATCGAACTGGCGGTCAGAATCCGCTCGAGTACAACCCCATCGAACACTTGCAGGAGTGGCAGTCGCTTGAACTGATCGATCAATTCCAGTAGTTCGGGACCTTCTTTGTAGACTTGCATGACAGGGCTCCTACCAAAGTTTGGCGCGTTGATCGGGGTCACCCGTCCGTTCCGCGCCCGCGCGATCGACTGGGCGGAGGCTGGGTCTCGCTGATTCCACACCCTTCATTATCACAGGAAAATTCATGGGGAGATCGGTTTCTTCCCGGCATCGCAGACCAGGGCTTTTTGCAGCATATCGATGAAGGCGCGGGTCTTGGCTGGCATTAGGCGACGGCCGGGAAACACCGCCCAAGCTGGACCCGGCGGCAGATGCCAATCCGGCAGCACCCGACGCAGTTCTCCACGGTGGACTCTGGGCGTCGCAAAACAATCCGGGGCGGCGGCGATACCGGCTCCAGCCCGCGCCAGACGCAGCAACAACTCCGGAGAATTGGCCTTGACCCGTCCCGGTGGCGCGCCTTCCCAGCGCTGCGCACCCTGGCTCAGCGTCCAACCGATCACCTCGCCATCGCGTCCCAATAGATGTACGGCATCGTGGTGCATCAGATCGTCCGGCGAGATCGGATCGCCGCGTTCGGCCAGATAATTCGGCGAGGCGTAGAGACCGCTCGGCAACACGGCGATGCGCCGCGCGGCCAGCAGCGCATCGTCGGGCAAATCCCCCATGCGCACGGCGATATCGAAATTTTCTCCCAGCAAATCCACCCGCCGCGGCGACAGATCCAGCTCCAATATCACCGCCGGATGCAAGGCAGCGAACGCCGCCAGCATATCCACCAGCATCAGATTGGCGAAATCGCTCGGCATCGACACCCGTAAGCGACCACTCGGGCGGGCCTGGCGACACTCGGCCAACGCCTGCGCCGCATCGACTTCTACCACGATCTGCCGGGCATGCTCCAACAACCGCTCGCCGAACTCGGTGAGGGCCAGGCGACGAGTGGTGCGTAACATCAGGCGCTCGCCCAGTTGCTCTTCGAACTGGGTCATGCGGCGCGATACCGTGGATTTGGGCAAGCCCATCCGCTCGGCGGCCCGGCTGAAGCTGCCGGCCTCGGCGACACGGGCGAAGATCAACAAATCATTGGGGTCGAATTGTTCCATATACGGAATGATATTATCCGATTTAACGGCTTCTATCCCACCAACAACACTAATAAAGTACGCCTCAGTTCAACGATCACTCTGAGGAAAAACCATGAACATCCTGCAAATCAACGGTAGCGCTCGCCATGAAGGCGCCAACTCCACCCGCATCGCCAACGCCATCACCGCGCGACTACAAGCGCAGCACCCGGAAGCGCGACTGACCCTGCGCGACCTAGCGCTCCAGCCTCATCCGGTGCTCGACGAAACGGCGCTAGGCGCTTTGTTCACGCCGGCCGAGCAGCGTACACCAGCCCAGGCGGCCCGAGTGGCGCTCGACGATGCCCTGATCGCCGAAGTTCAGGCGGCCGACGTCCTGGTGCTGGGCGTGCCGATGTACAACTTCAGCATATCGGTGCAGCTCAAGAACTGGATCGACGCCATTTCCCGCGCCGGCGTCACCTTCCGCTATACCGCTCAGGGACCGGAAGGCTTGCTCAAGGGCAAGACCATCTACATCGCATTGGCCCGTGGCGGCCGCTATCGCGGCACCGCCGCCGACACCCAAGCGCCGTACCTGAAAACCGTGCTGGGTTTTCTGGGCATGACCGATGTGCATTTCATCTATGCCGAAGGTCTGAACATGGGTCCGGAAGCGGCCACGCAGGGCTTTGCCGAGGCGGAAGCGGATCTCGACGCGGCGCTGCCGCAAACATGAATCAGGCGTTCAACTTCACTATCAGGAGCGCAGCCATGACGAATACCTTCTTGCCATCCGAAGCGATCCAGCATCCCCGCCCCATAGAGCGCTTGGTTGTCGGTACGGCCACATCCGACGGCGCTGGGGTGAAATTGACCCGCGTGGTGGCGCAATCGCTGCAACGGCGGCTCGATCCCTTCCTGATGCTGGACGCCTTCGGCAGCCAGAACCCGGATGATTACATCGCCGGCTTTCCCGATCACCCGCACCGCGGTTTCGAGACCATCACCTTCATGCTCGCTGGCCGGATGCGGCATCGCGACAGCGCCGGTCACGAAGGTTTACTCGAAAACGGCGGGGTGCAGTGGATGACGGCGGGGCGCGGGGTGATCCATTCCGAGATTCCCCAACAGGAAAAAGGCGTGATGGAGGGCTTCCAGCTTTGGCTGAATCTGCCCGCCCGCGATAAAATGAGCGCCCCTTGGTACCGTGATTTCACGGCGGCCGAACTGCCGGGCTTCGTCACCGAGGCCGGCGTAGCGGTCACGGTGATTGCCGGCGCGAGCCATGGCGTCACCGGCGCGGTGACCCGCGCGACGACCGCTCCGCTGTACCTGGACCTGCATCTGCCGGCCGGGAGCCGCTTCACTCAGACGCTGCCGGTCGGACACAATGCGTTCGTCTATGTATATCGCGGCGCGGTCGAAATCGCCGGACGTTCGGTCTCGACCCAGCATCTGGCCATTCTCGCCAATGACGAGCAGGCCGACGGCGTGGTCATCGAGGCCACTTCGGATGCGAAGGTATTGTTGATCGCCGGCCAGCCCTTGAACGAGCCGATCGCGCAGTACGGTCCGTTCGTGATGAACACGGAACAGGAGATCTACCAGGCCCTGAACGACTTTCGCGAGGGCCGCCTAGTCACCTGACGCCAAGGGATCAACCGTTTCCCTACCACCACTCGGTCATACGAGTTTGCAAGAGTATCCATGAAACTGATCGAAACCATCATCGAGCGCATCATCTTGCTCAGCCGCTGGCTACTGGCCCCGCTGTACATGGCGCTGATCACCGTCCTTATCCTGTTTGCGATCAAGGCCGGCCAGGAGGTCATTCATCTCTACGCCATCATCACCACCGCCACTGAAGTCGACCTGGTGTTGTCGGTGCTGGCGTTGATCGATATGGTGCTGGTAGCCAACTTGCTGGTGATGGTGATCCTGAGTAGCTACGAAACGTTCGTGTCCAGGCTCGATACGGCCGAAGGGCAGGAAAAACCGGACTGGCTGGGCAAGATCGATGCGGCGACCATCAAGGTCAAGCTGGCGGTCGCTATCGTCGCCATCTCGTCCATTCACCTGCTCAAGGCGTTCATGACCGCCCCGCCCCAGGACAACGCACAGCCTTTGTGGAACAACCAGCTGTTCTGGCTGGTGATCATCCATCTGACTTTCGTGATATCGGCGCTACTGATGGCGGTGATCGACAAGATCGCCTTCGCCCACCACCGCAACCACTGACGGCAACCGCCGCGACCGGACGGTCAGAGACCGTACCGACCCACCCAGTCGCGGGCAAATTGCCAGGCCACCCGACCGCTGCGCGAACCGCGTTGCAGCGCCCATTGCAGGGCTTGTTGGCGGGTGGCCTCGTCCAGACCCTCCGCCCAGCCCAGCTGCTCCAGCCAGCAGACGACGATGGTGAGATAGTCGTCCTGGCTGAACGGATGGAAGGACAGCCACAGGCCGAAACGCTCCGATAGCGAGATCTTTTCCTCGACCGCCTCGCCGTGATGCAATTCACCCTCGACGATGCGGGCTTCCTGGTTTTCCTTCTGGTACTCGGGCAGCAGGTGGCGACGGTTGGAGGTGGCGCACAGCAACACGTTATCCGGCGCAGCGCTGATCGAGCCATCCAGCATGGCCTTGAGCGCCTTATAGCTGGGTTCGTTGGCCTCGAACGACAGATCGTCGCAATACAGCATGAAGCGTTCCGGCCGTTCGAACAGCGGTTCGACGATTTCCGGCAAGTCGAGCAGATCCTGCTTATCCACCTCGATCAAGCGTAGACCCTGCTCGGCGTATTCATTGAGCAGGGCCTTGACCAGCGAGGATTTACCGGTGCCACGCGCCCCCCACAGCAGGACGTTGTTGTAGGGGCGTCCGGCCAGAAATTGCCGCACGTTCAAATCCATGGCAGCTTTCTGGCGGTCGATCCGATACAGGTTGGCCAATCGTAGCTGATGCGGATGCCGCACCGGCTGGAGATGGCCGCGCGGCCCCAGCCGCCGCCAGCGGAAGGCCCGATAACGGTCCCAGTCGATCGGCTCAGGCGGCGCCGGAGTCAGGAACTCCAGGCGCGAGTCCAGCCGTTCGAGCGCAGTGGTCAACCGTTCGAGGGTTTGCTCCATCGTCAGGTGGGTCACCGCCATGGCTAGCGCTGCATCACCAGCGCGCTGGCTTCGCCGCCTGCGCCGGACAACACCGCCAGGTCGGCGACGATGCGGGCGCTCTCTTCCAGCGCCATATCGGGAATCGCGCTGTCCTTGCCCTCCGGCACTTCGTCATCGGGCTTCAGCGGCGGCAGATGCTTGGCGGCACGATAACGGTTCTCGCGTTCCCGCTGCCAGACCTCGATGTGCTCCCGCTCGACCCTGCGCTGGCTTTCCAGCAAGGACACTTCGGTCTTGTCCCGCTGCTGTTTGGCAAAATCGAGATCGCTCAGAAACGCCTTATAGTCCGGATCGCGGGCGATGCGGGTCTGATGCCGCTGCATCAGTTCCGGCATCAGTGTCGTCCAGTGCTGATCGCTGCGATAGCGGGTAGCGGCGATCTCATCCCAAGGCAGCGCGTTCTTCTGGGCGCTCTCGCCGATCTCCTCACTGTCGACCACCGAGGGAACGGCGATGTCCGGCCGCACGCCCTTGTGCTGGGTGCTGCTGCCGTTGATCCGGTAGAACTTGGCGATGGTCAGCTTCAATTGCCCCTGCGGATCCTTGGCTCGGGTCAGACGATTCAGATCGACCAGGGTCTGCACCGTGCCTTTGCCGAAGGTCGGATCGCCGATGATGATGCCGCGACCGTAGTCCTGGATGGCGCCGGCGAAGATTTCCGAGGCCGAGGCGCTGGCGTGATCCACCAGCACCGCCAAGGGACCGTCGTAGCCAGGCTTGGGTTCGCCGTCCTTCTCGACGTCCACATCCCCGTCGGAGTGTTTGACCTGCACCACCGGTCCAGACCCGACGAACAAGCCGGTCATATCCACCGCCTCTTGCAGGGAGCCACCGCCGTTCTCGCGCAGATCCAATACCAGACCGTCGATCTTGCCGTTCAGATCCTTCAACAGGCGGCGGACATCGCGGGTGGTGCTGCGGTAATTGGGATCGCCGCGGCGGGCGGCGTCGAAATCGCTGTAGAAAGCCGGAACGGTGATCACCCCGATCCGTACCTCGCGACCATCGGCGCTCTTGATGGTCTTGATCTCACTCTTGGCCGCCTGTTTTTCCAACTGGATGGTGTCGCGCACCAGGCGTACGGTCTTTTCCGTGGCGGTGGCGCTGGCCTTGCCCGGCACGATCTTCAGGCGCACCACCGTCCCACGTTGGCCGCGAATCTTGTCCACCACATCGTCGAGCCGCCACCCCACCACGTCCACCCAGGGACCGTTGTCGCCCTGCGCCACCGCGACGATCCGGTCATTGGGCTTGATCTGTTTGCTGAGATCGGCCGGACCGCCGGTGACCAGTTCGACCACAGTGACCTGCTCCTCTTCCATGCGCAGCACGCACCCGATGCCCTCCAGCGATAACCGCATCTGAATGTTGAAGTTTTCGGTATTGCGCGGTGAGAAATAGGCGGTATGCGGATCGAAGGATTGGGCGACCGCGTTCATGTACAGCTGGAACACGTCGTCGCTGTTGGACTGCAGCGCCTGCCGCAGGCGATTGTCGTAGCGCTTGCTCAGCAGATCGCGAGCCGCAGCCTGATCCTTGCCGGACAGCATCAGGGTCAAGATTTCGTTCTTCAAGCGCTTGCGCCAGATCTCGTCCAGCTCGGCCGAGGTCTTGGCCCAGGACGCATTCTTGCGGTCTACCTCAACCGATTCATCCACATCGAAACGGAAATCCTGCTTGAGCTGGGTCTGGATGCGGGCGGTCCGCTCCGCCAGCCGGCGCAGATAGGTGTTGTAGATATCGTAGGCCGGTTGCAGATTGGCGCTCTTGAGCGCGTCATCCAGGGTGTTGCGATACTTTTCGAAGCCGGCGATATCACCGGCCAGGAAATAGGAACGGCTGAAGTCGAGTTCTTCGAGATATAGATCGAGAATGAGCGAGGACAGGCGATCGTCCAGCTTGCTCTGGCGGTAATGGTGCTGCGACAGCAAGCCGGAGATGGTCTGATCCAGGGAGGTCTGCCGGGAAGTCGGCGCCAACGGCTTGACATCGACGATGGCGGTCGGGTCGGTGGCATTGGCGAATACCCCCGGCGCGCTCAAGGCCAGAATCAGGAGAAACAGGGCAGAGAACTTCGAGATTTGAATATTACGCATGGTGCTTCTCAATTAAAGAACGGACCTCGATCATCTCGCCGTTCGGAACCGTGTCAGGACGATGATGGATGAACCAGGGCGATATCGGTGGCAACCGGCTGCTTGCCATTGGGCTCGGCCAGGGTGAACTCGAAAATATGATTGCGGGACGGTAGTTTCATGACATTGAAACCATCCGGCAAGCTGGAATCGTGAAAGAACGCCGTCCGATACGGGGAGTCGTGATCACGTGAATCGGTCTTCCACAGATAGGGCGACAACTTGACCAGAAACCGCATGAAACCAAAACTCTTGTTATCGTCGTGATGATAGCAGTAACCACGCACTCGCGAACCCATCGCTCCCCAGATCGGCGCAAAGTAATCGTCACCGCGCGTCGGCAACAAACCCGGCACCAGATAGCCGGACAAGAACATATCCGACTCCCGCCGCAGTTCCTCGGATACATTGTCGAACGCCAGGGTTTCGACTCGACAGCCCTTGTTCTGCAAGGCCCGCACCACCTGGACGAAGTCGCCGTCGCCCGTCACCAGCAACACCCGGTCCAGATTTTCCGACTGCAACAATACGTCGACCGCCATGTCGAGATCGGCGTTGGCCTTGCCGAAGCGGTTGCCCGCCTCATCCTGGAACCACTTGACCCGTTTTTCGATGACCTTGTAACCCAGTTCGCGCAGCGCCGATTGATACGCGCGAGCCTTGTCACGATAGACCGTGTTCATTTCGGCGCGTTCCTCGTCGTAGGACAGATAAACGTTCAGGCGCAACGGTTCGGCATGATCACGGCAGGCGAACTCACGCAACACGTCATACTGCATGCGTTGTCCGCCATTGCGGGAGATATTGGCAGCGTCTACGTAAACACCGACCTTGGCATGGGATTTCACATCGTTTGTCATATAGGTTTTTAATTCGCCAAATGAGCTCAATGAATTGACATATCGTAATTGATACTGATGAAAGCAGGGCCTGTGTCGTATGGTCATCACGGGCCCCGCCTCGAATTATCCTATTCTAGCAACTAAAAATGCCACCGGCGCAGTAAGGTATCAGGATGGTCCTGGCGCAGTTCGATCCGGTTCGGCGTCCGGCATACTCCCGGTTCCCGATGGGTGAGAACGACCGGTTGCGGGATTCCGCTCGGCGCTTTCCGCGTACAGCAGCGGTTTGAACAGATCCAGCGGCACCGGAAACACTACCGTGGTATTGTTCTGGATGCCGATGTCGTTCAGCGTCTGCAGATAACGCAACTGCAGCGCCTGTGGCTGGGAGGCGATGATCTCGGCCGCCTGGCGAATCCGCTCGGCCGCCTGGAACTCGCCTTCGGCGTTGATGACCTTGGCCCGTCGCTCGCGCTCGGCTTCGGCCTGGCGGGCGATAGCGCGAATCATGCTTTCGTCGAGATCGACGCGCTTGATCTCGACATTGGACACCTTGATTCCCCAAATGTCGGTCTCGGCGTCCAGGATATTCTGGATGTCCCGATTCAATTCATCCCGCCCCGCCAGCATCTCGTCCAGTTCGTGCTGGCCCAGTACTGAACGCAGCGTGGTCTGCGCCAGCTGGCTGGTGGCGCTGTAGTAATCCTCGACCTGCAGGATGGCCCGTTCGGGCTCGACCACCCGGCAATAGACCACGGCATCAACCTTGACCGAAACGTTGTCGCGGGAAATCACATCCTGGCTGGGCACGTCCATGACCACGGTCCGCAGATCCACCCGCCGCATCTGCTGGATCAGCGGGATGATCACGATCAGCCCCGGTCCGGCGACCGTCTGGAAGCGCCCGAGCAGAAACACCACGCCGCGTTCGTACTCGTACAAAATCTTGATGGAGGCGAACAGCAACAGCAGCAGGATCAACAAGGTCAGCACGATCGGATTGAAGAACATACGGGATTTCCTCCTGATCGAGATTCGGCGTTTGCGCAAACGGCAGCAACGCACGCCCAGGACGGGCGCGACGGGTTGCGATCCGCCGGGCGATGGAACGGACGGGAAAATCGGAACAACGATGGGATGTCGCCGCCCGTCGGCGGCGACATCAAACGGAGATCGCGCCAATCCAGGCGCTACCCGATCGGACGTTGCCGGGCAAGACCCGATCGGCATGGGACGCAGCTGCGTCCCACAGTCTTACAACTCGATGCGGGTGCCCAGCAACTTGAGGAACTGGCTCAGCCAGGCCGGATGGGCGGGCCAGGCCGGCGCGGTGACCAGAAAACTGTCGGTGTGCGCGTCATCCAGACCGATGTTGGCATAACGACCGCCAGCACCCTCCACATCGGGACCGACCGCCGGATAGGCGGAGCAGCTCAATCCTTCCAGGACGCCGGCCGCGGTCAACACCTGGGCGCCATGGCAGATGGCGGCAATCGGTTTGCGGTTGGCAGCGAAGTGCCGCACGATCTCGATCACCCGCGGATTGAGCCGGATGTATTCCGGCGCGCGGCCGCCGGGAATGACCAGAGCATCGTAAGCCTCGGCCTGGATCTCGGCGAAAGTGGCGTTGAGGGTGAAGTTATGGCCAGGCTTCTCGCTGTAGGTCTGCGCCCCATCGAAGTCGTGAACCGCCGTGCGCACCTGCTCTCCCGCCTGCTTGTCCGGACACACCGCATGGACGGTATGGCCGACCATCTGCAACGCCTGGAATGGCACCATCACTTCGTAATCTTCTACGTAATCGCCGACCAGCATCAGAATGTTCTTGGCGCTCATGACTGACCTCGTGCACGGTTGGGGGTGTTCGTTAGACGCTATTGAACGACGAATTGCGCCACTGCCGCTTCGGAAAACGGCAGCGACGAGCGAGCGGCCCGATCAGGACGTCAGGGCCGCCTGGATCTGCGCCGCCAGCGCGGCCAGTTCCTGGGGTTTGGCGCGCTCCCGGCCATGGATCGCGACCCGCTGTCCTTCCCACGCCGGAATCAGGTGGACATGGTAATGGAACACGGTCTGGCCGGCCGCTGCGCCGTTGAGCTGGGCGATGCGCAGACCATCGGGGGCCAGCGCCTTCGTGATCGCCCGCGCAATGCGCTGCGTGGTCGCCGCCGCCGCCAGCAGATCGGGCTCGGCCAGCTCCAGCAGATTGGCGGCGTGCGCCTTGGAAATCACCAGGGTATGGCCATGACTGGCCGGCTGAATATCCATGAAGGCCAGCGTCCGCTCGTCTTCGTAAACCTTGGTCGCCGGCAATGCGCCGCGGACGATCTGGCAGAAGACACAAGAGTCGGCATCGGACATGACGAACAGTTCTCCGTTATGGGGTTTGGGATCTTGGCGCAGGGATGGCGGCCATCGCCTGTCTCACTTCCATTTCTGATGGATCTCGACCAGCTTCGCCTCTTCGCCCATCACCATCATCAGATCGTCCTGCAACAATACGTAATCCGCCGTGGGCACGAAAGGGGCGGTCTTGGCGGCGGCCTGCCTGATCGCGATCACCTGCACCCGATGGCGCTCCAGCATGTCCAGATCGCCCAGTCGTCGCCCCACCAGGCTGGCGGGCACCTGCACGGTGATGGCGAAATAACCGTCACCAAGCGCCACCGTATCCAACAGCTTCAGGCGGGAATAGTGGATCAGGTGGGCGGTCTTGACCGCGATCTCCCGTTCCGGCTGCACCACATCGCTGGCCCCGATCATGGTCAGGATCTTACCCTGATCCTCGTTGGCGACCTTGACCAGGATGCGGGGAATGCCCAGCTCCTGCAGATAATGGGTCAACAGCACGCTGATTTCGAAGCGTTCACCGACATCGACCGCGACCACATCCATGCCGCGGATGCCGAGATCCTTGAGCGCCTCGCGGTCGGCCACATCGGCCACCACCGCCTTGTTGACGTGGCGCATGATCTCCTGCACCCGGCTCTCGTCCCGGTCCACGGCCATGATGTCGTCGCCCAGCTGGCTGAGCGTACAGGCTAGATGAAAGCCAAAATCCTCCAGTCCCAATACCGCAATGTGCATGCCGCATCTCCCCTTCGGTCTAGCCGATCATGACCTGCTCTTCCGCATACGATACCGCTGGCCGCGGTTTTTGCTGGGCGATAGCGATAGCGATGGTCAACGGCCCCAGCCGGCCGATGAACATCAACAGCATGAGCAGGATCTTGCTAGCCTCGTTCAGGTGCGGCGTGATGCCGGTCGACAATCCGACCGTACTCAAGGCGGATACCACCTCGAACAACAGCCCCAGCGACCATTCGACCGTGCGCGGATGAAACGAACCGCTCACCTGCAAAGCCGACAGCAGGATCACACTCAGCGTCATCAGCACGAACGCCAGCGACACCACCGAAGTGGCCTTGGTGACGTTGGCTTCGGGCACGCAGCGGTTGAACAGCCGGACCCCACGTTCACCGCGAATGCGCGCCCGCGCCACGGCCAGCAACACCGCCAGGGTCGTGGCCTTGAACCCGCCGGCGGTCGAACCGGGACAGCCGCCGATTTGCATCAACACGATGGTGAAGAACAGGGTGGCAGCGGTCACCTGGCCATAATCGATGGTGTTGAACCCGGCGGTGCGGGGCGTGACCGAGGCGAACCAGCTGGCCAGCAAGGCATCGCGCCAGTCCATTCCGCCCAGTAGATTCTCGCGCTCCAGCACCATGAACCCCACCATGCCCACTGCCAGCAGCGCCGCCGTCATGGTCAAGGCCACCTTGGTGTGCAGGCTGAGAAAGGCGCGTTGGCCCCGCCAGCGCCGCGACGCCCAATAGGCCAATTCCGCCAGCACCGCGAAACCCAGGCCGCCGAGAATGATCAGCAGCGAGATCGGCAACACGATCCCAGCAACGGCGCGATCCGCCATCAGATTGTCGGGGCGCAGGGCGAAACCGGCGTTACAGAACGCGCTGACGGCATGGAACACCGAGACCCAGAGGGCCTGACCCAACGGCAGGCGCTGGCTTTCGGTCAGGAACAGGATCACTGCGCCCAGCGCCTCGATGGTCAATGCCCACAGCAACACCTGCCGCAGCAGCGAACCGAGACCGACCCGCTGGTTGAGGGTGAAGCTGCCCTGCACCGCATCCTGGCTGGAAAAGGACACTTCCTGCCCCACCAACAACAGCAGGGTGGTCGACAGCGTGGTGATGCCCAAGCCGCCGATCTGCACCAGACCGAGCAAGACCCCCTGGCCAAAACCGTTGAACACCCCGCCGGGGTCCAGCACGGCCAGCCCGGTGACGCACACCGCGCTGGTCGCCATGAACAGCGCGTCGATGACGCCGATGGAGCGACCGTCCCAAGTTGCCACCGGCAGTGCCAACAACGTTCCGCCGATCAAGATGGTAGCGGCGAAACCGACAACCAGCAGCCGAGCCGGATGCGCCAGCAGGCGACTCACGCAGCCGGGGCGATTCATGCCGCTGCCACCGACTGGACTGGATCGGCGCTCATGGGTCAGGGCTTGCGTTCGACCGCGCGAAGGTCCATGCGCACCTCTTCCTTACCATTCTTCTCCTGGACGATGCGCACCAACAGATATTGCAGCTCGGGCGCGACCCAGAAGGTCGTCATACGGGTCTTGCCCGGCGTGTATTGATTGATGCGCCGAGTCTTCAAGCGACCGAGCGAGGTATCGAGCATTTCCTCGCCCTGGTCGCGAATCTGATAGGTCTTGATCTCGACCTTATCGATCAGGGAGTACTGCGTGGGCACATGGCCGCGCTTCAGATCGCCCATCACCAACAACTGCAGGCTGAGCGGATCGACCGTGCCGGGCGACAGCGGCAACACCGCCTGATCGGAACCGTTCCGGGCCTGGACTTGGCCGGTTGCCCAATCGAACTGCAGCTGCATTTCGGTCGATTTCCGACCGGTATTCAACAGCCGCTCGTACCGGCTGGGCTGGATGGCGCCTTTGTCGATCGCGCCATCGACCTGTTCGCGGATCTTGCCGGAGGCCAGCAGCGCCACCAATCCGTTGGGGGTGACATCGGAGGTCATCCGATAGTCGCCCGGTCCTGGACTGGTCAGGGTCACCACTGCATCCCCGACCGAAAAGCCGGACGCGTACACCTCGTAATGGGCCTGGTAGGGCGTAACGGGCAAGTCGTCGGCAGCGGCGACCGCGACCGCATTCAAGGCGAATACACCGGCCATCGCGAACACTCGAAATAGGCGTTTCATGCGGCGCTGTATCCTCGCCGACCGGACGGCCGGCTATGGGAGTTGATGATTCGAAACGCTTCAGAGAGTCCGAAAGCGCATCGACAAATCGACCGCCCGCACATCCTTGGTCAGGCCGCCGATGGAAATATAGTCCACGCCGGTTTCGGCGATCTGGCGAACGGTGGCGAAATTGACATTGCCCGACGCTTCCAGTTTGACCTGCTTGGCGGTGATTTTCACCGCTTCGGCCATGGTCGCCAGATCGAAATTGTCCAGCATGACGATGTCGGGCCGGGCCGCCAGCGCCTCGGCCAGCTCGGCCAGATTTTCCACTTCCACTTCGACGGTGACGCCGGGATGCAAGCGGCGGGCGGTCGCAATGGCGTTGCCGATCGAACCGGCCGCCATGATGTGATTTTCCTTGATCAGCACCGCATCGAACAGGCCGATGCGATGGTTCCGGCAACCGCCGCACTGGACTGCGTATTTCTGCGCCAGGCGCAATCCGGGTAGAGTCTTGCGGGTATCGAGGATGGTCGCGCCGGTGCCGGCCACAGTGTCAGCGAATCGGCGAGCCAGCGTGGCGGTGCTGGACAGCATCTGCAGGAAATTCAGCGCGGTGCGTTCGCCGCTCAGCAGGGCGCGGGCCGGGCCGTGCAGCGTGCACAACAACTGATTGGGTTCGATGCGGTCGCCGTCGGCCGCCTGCCAGTCGATGCTCACCCGCGGGTCGATCTGGCGAAAAACGGCGTCGAACCAGGCGATGCCGCATAGGACGGCGCTTTCGCGGCTGATCACGGTGGCCTCGGCCTGGGTCTGTTCCGGAATCAGTGCAGCGGTCAGGTCACCGCTACCGATATCCTCGGCCAGGGCCAGAGCGACGGTGGGATTGGGGTCGGGCAGCTTCATGACGATTCCTCGGAATTTGGGATGGCTCGCGCTCACGATTGTCCTATCGTACCGCGCAACAGGATGGTCAGTCATGCGCGCCAAAATTTCCTTTCAGCCCTCGACCACCGCCCCATGATCGGAGCAACGATCCTGCAAGGCGACGACGAAAGCGGTCAGAAGCGGTCGATCGGCAAACCGATACAGATGGGCGGGACAACGGCAGTCGGAAGCGCCGAACCGGAAAGGGGGTAGCACGCCGCCGAGTTCCTGGGCCAGCACCGTCGCCCACAGGCATTCGCGCCGCAACGGATCATGGCTGAACCAGACCGCCTCCAGCGCGCCGTACGGCCGCAGATAGTCGATATGCCAGTGAGGTCGAGCCGACGAATGCCGATGATGGGCCACGCGGGCGGCGACACCGCCCGGCCCGAAGGCGCTGCCGACATAGACCAGCCAGCCGGGCGTCAAAACCAGCCGATCGCGCCGACCGATCGCTATCGTTCCGGTCGAATCGACGCGCAGCCACAAGGCATAGGTGCCCGATCGGCGATCGGGCGTCATGGCGGATGGCGAATCCATGGGCCGGCCATGTAGCCCGCCACCCAACCGGATTCAATCATCGCCGGCCGCGATCACACGTGCTCGTGCAGACCGCACTCGCGCTTGAGGCCAAAGAAACGGGTATCCTCCGGACTCATGCCATCGACCAGACGATGAGTGGTGTGGACATCGCCGATCGACACATAGCCCTGTTCCCACAGTGGGTGATAGGGCAGCCCGTGCTTGCTCAGATAGCGGTAAACGTCGCGGTCGGTCCAGTCGATGATCGGATGCACCTTGCAGCGCCCGTTGCGCCACAACAGCACATCGAGGTGTTGGCGACTCTTGGCCTGTTGCCGCCGCAGCCCGGAAATCCAGGCCGCCGCCGCCAGTTCGCGCAGCGCCCGCTGCATCGGTTCGACCTTGTTGAGCTGGTTATAGCGCTCGATCCCATCCAGGCCCTGCTCCCAGAGCTTGCCGTAGCGCGCTTCCTGCCAGGCCGGGCTGTGCGGGGCGCGATAGACCTGCAGATTGAGGGACAGGCGCTCGGACAACTCGTCGATGAAACGATAGGTTTCCGGGAACAGGTAACCGGTATCGACCAGCACCACCGGAATATCGGGCTGCTGTTGCGTGACGAGGTGCAGGCTGACCGCCGCCTGAGCGCCGAAGCTGGAGGTCAAAACGATGCGGCCCGGAAAATTCTCCAGCGCCCATGCCACCCGTTGCTCGGGCGACTGCTGCGCCAGGGCCTGATTCATCTCGGCCAAGTCGAACCACGGTTGCGCGTCGTTCTCGGCCTTCACCTCTATTGGAGTCATCGCCTAATACCCTGATCATCGAATGGGTCGATTGCAAATGCCGGCTTGAATCTTGTGGTTGATCACATTAGCAATGAACTTATAAATCCAAAAGAAATAAATATCTATATGTTTATTTCTTTATATTATCGATAATCGGTCATGCTCAACCCCGGAATCCAATAGCCTTGCAATGCGCCGCCCCTGCCCCGTCCTCGCTTCCTATTCTGCCGCTGACGGTCACTCTACGCGCCGCCCGCCTAGTCTACGGCGGTTTGACGCTGTTCGACGGCCTGGATCTGGAGTTGACCAGCGGGTGCTTCACTTGTCTGCTCGGTCCCAGCGGCATCGGCAAGAGCAGCCTGCTGCGCCTGCTGGCCGGCCTGACCACCCGCGGCATCAGCGGTGAATTGCGCGGCGGCGACGGCCTGCCCCTGACCGGCCGGGTCGCCTACATGGCGCAGGAAGATTTGCTGCTACCCTGGCTGAACGTGCTGGACAACGTCACCCTGGGCAGCCGGCTGCGCGGTGAGCGGCCGGATCGCGAGCGCGCCTTGCAGCTGTTGGCCCAGGTCGATCTGGCGGACTACGCCCTGGCGCGACCGGAAACCTTGTCCGGCGGCATGCGCCAGCGGGTAGCCCTGGCGCGGACCCTGATGGAAAACCGCCCGGTCGTGTTGATGGACGAACCCTTCTCCGGCCTCGACGCTCTGACCCGGCTGCGCCTGCAGGCCCTGGCTGCCGAGCTGCTGGCCGACCGCACCGTCCTGCTGGTCACCCACGATCCGCTGGAAGCCTTGCGGCTGGGCGATCAGGTGTGGGTGATGAACGGGCGGCCGGCGACCCTGTTCCCTCTGGCCGAGCTGCCCGGCGCGCCGCTGCGCGATCCCGGCGAACCGGCGGTGCAAACGGCCTATCGGGCCATCCTGCATCTGCTGGGGGCGGGATGAAGGGCTTGTGGCGCGGCCTGCTGACCCTGGCGGGCCTGTTGTCGCTCTGGCAGGTCGTGGTGATCCTCGGCCGGCTGCCGCCGTATCTCCTGCCCGGACCCTGGGCGGTCGCGACCAGTCTTTGGCGTCATACCGGCCTGTTGCTGGCCCACGCCAGCGTCACCGCGCTGGAAATCGTGCTGGGCATGCTGCTGGGGGTCCTGCTGGGCAGCGCCAGCGCGCTGGCGCTGGGCTATTCCCGCCGGGCGCGGCGCTGGTTGTTGCCGGTGCTGATCGCCTCCCAGGCCATCCCGGTCTTCGCCATCGCGCCCTTGCTGGTATTGTGGCTGGGTTACGGCTTGGGCTCCAAGATCGCCATGGCCACGTTGATCATCTACTTTCCGGTGACCGCCAATTTTTACGATGGGCTGCGCCATACTCCGCGCGGCTGGCTGGATCTGGCGCGGGTGATGCTGCCCACGCCCCGGCCCTGGGCGGTGCTGCGCCATATCGCCATTCCCGCCGCGTTGCCGGCGTTGGCTTCCGGGTTGCGGGTGGCGGCCGCCATCGCACCCATCGGCGCGGTGCTGGGCGAATGGGTCGGCTCCAGCGCCGGCCTGGGCTACCTGATGTTGCACGCCAACAGCCGGATGCAGATCGACCTGATGTTCGCAGCTTTGTTGGTGTTGGCCACGCTGGCGGTCGGTTTGTATTTCACCGTGGATGCCGGACTCCGACGGCTCTTGCCATGGCAACCCCGTCACCCCGAAACTGTCGAACCAGACTGAAACCCCGAATCCGCAACGAAAAATGGAATGAACCATGATGTCGAAGCTATCGCGCGCATTTCTGATCCTGCTGAGCTGGGCCGTGCTGACGCCGGGCGTCTGGGCCGACGATGCCCCTGTCGCCGCCAAGGACAAGAAGGACAAACCCCTCATCGTCATGCTCGACTGGTTCGTGAATCCCGATCACGCCGCCCTGATCGTGGCCCAGGAAAAGGGCTTCTTCGCCGCCCAGAACGTAGCGGTCGAGCTGCAGACCCCGGCCGATCCCAACGATCCGCCCAAGCTGGTCGGGGCCGGTCAGGCGGATCTGGCGGTCAGCTATCAACCGCAGCTGCACATCCAGGTCAACGCTGGCCTGCCGATCAAGCGCATCGGCACCCTGGTCGCTACCCCGCTCAATTCGCTGGTGGTGCTCCAGGGCGGCCCGGTGAAATCCCTGGCCGATCTCAAAGGCCAGAAGATCGGCTATTCGGTCGGCGGATTCGAGGAGGCTCTGCTCAAGACCATGCTGGGCAAGGCCGGGCTCAAGCTGGAAGACGTCACCCTGGTCAACGTCAACTTCTCGCTATCGCCTGCCCTGCTGTCGAAGCAAGTGGACGCGGCCATCGGCGCTTTTCGCAACTTCGAGCTGAATCAGCTGGAGCTGGCCAAGAAACCGGGCCTGGCGTTCTTCCCGGAAGAAGAAGGCGTGCCCCCCTATGACGAACTGGTGCTGGTGGCGAATCGCGACAAACTCAACGATCCGCGCCTGGGCCGATTCCTGGCCGCGCTGGAACAAGCCACGCTGTACATCATCAACCATCCCGACGATGCCTGGAAAGCGTTCATCGCCAAGCATCCGGATCTGGACGACGAATTGAACCGCCGCGCCTGGCGCGACACCCTGCCGCGCCTGGCGCGCCGTCCGGCCGCGCTGGACGAAGCCCGCTACAAGCGGTTCGCCCAGTTCCTCGCCAAGCAGGGCGTGATCACCGTGGCCCTGCCGGTGTCCAACTACGCCGTACAGCTCCCCTTGCCCGAATGAGCGGCCCGAACATCATGCGCTACCCGGAACCTTTCGATGTGATCGTCATCGGCGGCGGCCATGCCGGTGCCGAAGCCTGCATGGCCGCGGCGCGCATGGGCCTGCGCACCCTGTTGCTGACCCATACCATCGAAACCGTGGGTGCGATGAGTTGCAATCCGGCCATCGGTGGCATCGGCAAGGGCCATCTGGTCAAGGAAGTCGACGCGCTCGGTGGAATCATGGCCCGCGCCGCCGACCAGGCTGGCATCCAGTTCCGCATGCTCAACAGCCGCAAGGGACCGGCAGTGCGCGCCACCCGCTGCCAGGCCGATCGGGCGCTGTATCGGGCGGCGGTGCGGACCCTGATCGAGAACCAACCCTGCCTGCAGGTGTTCCAGCAGGCGGCGGCCGATCTGGTCGTCGAGGGCGAACGGGTGACCGGCGTGGTAACCCAGACCGGGGTGCAGTTCTCCGCCGGTGCCGTGGTACTGACTGCCGGCACCTTCCTGGCTGGACGCATTCACGTTGGGCTGTCCCACTACGAAGGTGGCCGCGCTGGCGATCCACCGGCCAATGCCCTGGCCGCCCGCCTGCGGGAACTGCCGCTGCGAGTGGGACGGCTCAAGACCGGCACCCCGCCCCGACTGGATGGCCGCAGCATCGATTTCACCCAGCTGACCGAGCAGCCGGGCGACGACCCTTGCCCGGTGTTTTCCTATCTGGGCTCGGTCGCCGAACATCCGCCGCAGGTCTCCTGCTGGATCACCCACACCAACGACCGCACCCATGACATCATCCGCGGCGGCCTGGATCGCTCGCCGATGTACACCGGGGTGATCGAAGGGGTTGGCCCGCGCTACTGCCCGTCGATCGAGGACAAGATCCATCGTTTCGCCGACAAGCATTCCCACCAGATTTTCCTGGAACCGGAGGGGCTGCACACCCACGAGTTCTACCCCAACGGCATTTCCACCAGCTTGCCGTTCGACATCCAACTGGCTCTGGTGCGGTCGATGCGCGGCTTGGAGCAGGCGCATATCACCCGGCCCGGCTACGCCATCGAATACGATTTCTTCGATCCGCGCGACCTGGGCTATTCCCTGCAAACCCGGCCCATCCAAGGCTTGTTCTTCGCCGGCCAGATCAACGGTACCACCGGCTACGAAGAAGCAGCGGCGCAAGGACTGCTGGCCGGACTCAATGCCGGTCTGCTGGTGCGGGGCGAGGCGCCGTGGTGGCCACAGCGCGACGAAGCCTATCTCGGCGTGTTGATCGACGATCTCATCACTCGCGGCACCAGCGAACCGTACCGCATGTTCACCAGCCGGGCCGAACACCGCCTGCTGCTGCGCGAAGACAATGCCGACCTGCGTTTGACCGAGATCGGCCGACGCCTGGGACTGGTGGATGACGAACGCTGGCGCGTCTTCGAAAGCAAGCGCGAAGCGATCGAACGGGAAAGCCAGCGGCTGCGCGATGTTTGGGTGCGGCCGGGCGCATTGAACGCGGTCGAAACCGAACGGGTGCTGCAGGGTCCGCTGGCGCGGGAAAGCCGGGCCAGCGAGCTGCTGCGCCGCCCCGAGGTCAGCTACACCGGACTGATGAGCCTACCCGGCGTCGGACCGGGCGAAACCGATCCGCAGGTCGCCGAACAGGTGGAGATCCAGATCAAGTACGCCGGTTACATCGAACGGCAGCGCGAGGAGATTGAACGGCAGCGCCGCCACGAACAACTGATCCTGCCGGCGAACCTCGACTATACCGAAGTGCACGGCCTGTCCCGCGAAGTGCGGGAAAAGCTCAGTCGCCACCAGCCGCAAACCCTGGGACAAGCCAGCCGCATTCCAGGCATGACGCCCGCGGCGGTTTCGCTGTTGCTGATCCACCTCAAACGCAGCCGGCCTCGCCAGCACACCGCCTGAACCGACCGGTCCGGCTGGCGCTACGCCGCGCGAACCGTGGCCACGCCCCGCACCGCCGCGCACACCCGCACCGCCTGCACCGTTTCCCGCACATCGTGGGCGCGGACGACGCAGGCGCCCTGCCAAACGGCAATGACCGCCGCCGCCAGACTGCCGCTCAGCCGTTCGCCAACCGGTACATCCAGCAGTGCACCGATCATGCTCTTGCGTGACATCCCCGCCAGTACACCGGCGGCTAGATCGGCGAACCGGTTCAAATGGCGCAGCAGGGTCAGATTGTGCTCCAGGGTCTTGCCGAAGCCGAAGCCGGGATCGACCAGGATGCGCTGGCGCGGAATGCCGGCCGCTTCGCAGACGCCAACCCGTTCCGCCAGGAAGGCATGCACCTCGCCCACCACATCGTCATAGCGAGGCTGATACTGCATGGTCGCCGGCGCGCCCTGCATGTGCATCAGGCATACCGCCAGACCGCTGGCGGCGGCAGCTTCCAGCGCGCCGGGCAGGGTCAGCGCCCGGATGTCGTTGATCAGCCCGGCCCCAGCCCGCGCCACTTCGCGTATGACCTCGGGCTTGCTGGTATCGACCGAAATGATGGCGTCCGGCAACTCCCGCGCCAGGCGCTCGACGACGGGCACGACTCGGTCCAACTCCTCCTGCACCGAAACCGCCGGTGCGCCCGGTCGGGTCGACTCGCCGCCGACATCGATCAGAGTCGCACCCTCGCTGGCCATGGCCACGGCATGGCGCACGGCCGCATCCAATTGCCGATAGCGGCCGCCATCGGAAAACGAATCGGGCGTTACGTTCAACACACCCATGATCGCCGGCTGGCGCAGATCCAGCTTCTTGCCTGCACAATCCATCCACATCGCCGTACGCTCCCACAATAAAAACCCCTCTCTCGCTGGCCAGCGAGAGAGGGGTCGATGGAGAAAACCCCGTTGTCAGTGCTGCTGAGCCGGACCACCGATCGGTGGCTGTTCGCCGCGCCGATCCTTGTCGAGGCTGACCGGGGAGCCCGCCGACGGCGGTTCCGAATCGGCGTTGGCGCTGGCCGGCTCGCGTGGCGGCTTTCCGGCCATGATGTCGTCGATCTGATCCGAATCGATGGTTTCGTACTTGATCAGCGCATCGGCCATGGCGTGCAGCTTGTCGAGATGCTCCCGCAGCAGCTGCTCGGACCGATAGTAGTTACGGTCGATGATCAGGCGGATTTCCTCGTCGATGACGTGGGCGGTCTCGTCCGAGACGTTCTTGTGCCGGGTCACGCTGCGGCCGAGGAAGACTTCGCCGTCTTCTTCGCTGTAGGTCAACGGCCCCAGCCGTTCGGATAGCCCCCACTTGGTCACCATGTTGCGGGCGATGTCGGTGGCGCGCTCGATGTCGTTCTGCGCGCCGGTGGTGACGAACTCCGAGCCGAAGATCAAGGACTCGGCGATCCGTCCCCCGAACAGACTGGAAATCTGGCTTTCCAGCCGCTGTTTGCTGAAGCTGTAGCGATCACCTTCCGGCAGGAACATGGTCACGCCCAGCGCCCGTCCACGCGGGATGATGCTGACCTTGTAGACCGGGTCGTGGGCCGGCACCAGCCGCCCAACGATGGCGTGGCCGGCTTCGTGATAGGCGGTGAGCTTCTTTTCCTCCTCGTTCATGACCATCGACTTGCGCTCGGCGCCCATCATGATCTTGTCCTTGGCCTTTTCGAAGTCGTCCATATCGACGTCGCGCTTGTTGGCGCGGGCGGCGAACAGGGCAGCTTCGTTGACCAAGTTGGCCAGATCGGCCCCGGAGAAACCCGGCGTGCCGCGAGCGATCACCGAGGGCTTGACGTTGTCGGACACCGGGATCTTGCGCATGTGGACCTTGAGGATTTGCTCGCGGCCGCGCACGTCGGGCAATGGCACCACCACCTGCCGGTCGAAACGACCAGGCCGCAGCAATGCCGGATCGAGCACGTCGGGACGGTTGGTGGCGGCGATGACGATGATGCCTTCGTTGCCTTCGAAACCGTCCATCTCGACCAGCAGCTGGTTCAGGGTCTGCTCGCGCTCGTCGTGACCGCCGCCCAGGCCGGCGCCGCGATGGCGACCGACCGCGTCGATCTCGTCGATGAAGATGATGCAGGGCGCATGTTTCTTGGCCTGCTCGAACATATCGCGCACCCGAGACGCGCCGACGCCGACGAACATCTCCACGAAATCGGAACCGGAGATCGAGAAGAACGGCACCTTGGCCTCGCCGGCGATGGCCTTGGCCAGCAGGGTCTTGCCGGTGCCCGGCGAACCGACCATCAGCACACCGCGCGGAATCTTGCCGCCCAACTTCTGGAACTTGCCGGGATCGCGCAGGAATTCCACCAGTTCGGCCACTTCCTCCTTGGCCTCGTCGACCCCCGCCACATCGGCGAAGGTGACCTTGATCTGGTCCTCGCTCATCATCCGGGCGCGCGACTTGCCAAACGACATCGCTCCTCGGCCGGCTCCGCCGCCTTGCATCTGGCGCAGGAAGAACACCCAGATGCCAATCAGCAACAACATCGGGAACCAGGAGATGAAGATCTGCATCAGCAGACCCTGCTTCTCGGGCGGTTGCCCTTCGATATCCACGTTGTGATTGAGCAGCTCGCCAATCATCGCGCTGTTATCGGTTTCCGGACTGTAGGTGGTGAAACGCTCTCCACTGTTGGACCGGCCCTGAATGGCGCGACCGTCGATGGTCACCTGCGCGATCCGCCCCTGTTTGGCATCCTGCAGGAACTGCGAGTAGGACATTTGCGCAGAGGGCGCGACTTTCGGCCCAAAGCTGTTGAAAACGGACATCAGGACGACGGCAATGACCACCCACAGGAGAATATTTTTGACCATGTCATTCAAGGCAGATACCTCAACGAGCCAAGACTTAGTAATGGTTTAGTAATAATAATGCTGAAGATCTGGGGACGAATAATTGGATTTCCAGTGCAATGTATGAAAACGCCACGATTTTTTAGACTCGCTTACCCGCGATAGTTTCGAGCCAACAGGTATCGTTCGGCGCTGCGGGCACGCGAAGCGGCTGGCTTACGCGGTGCGACGGTGGCGAAAGCCAGCCGTAACTCCTTGAGAAAACTGTCGAAACCTTCGCCTTGAAACACCTTGACCAGGAAGTCGCCACCGGGCCGCAGGCACTGTCGGACGAAATCCAGCGCCAGCTCGGCCAGATACATCCCGCGTGGCTGATCCACCGCCTTGATGCCGCTGGTGTTGGGCGCCATATCGGACAGCACCAGATCGACGGCGCGGCCCTGCAATACGGTCAGCAGCTGCTCCAGCACCACTGCCTCGCGAAAATCGCCCTGAATGAACTCCACATCGGCCAGCGGTTCCATCGGCAGGATATCCAGGGCGATCACAGCGCCCCGCCCGCCGATATGTCGGGCCGCCAGTTGCGACCAGCCGCCCGGCGCGGCGCCGAGATCGACCACGGTCAGGCCAGGGCGCAGCAGATGATCCTTGTCGTGAATCTCCAGCAGCTTGTAGACCGCGCGCGAACGATAGCCTTCCTGCTGGGCGCGCTTGACGTACTCGTCGGTGAAATGTTCCCGCAACCAGCGGGCGCTGCTCTTACTGCGCGCCATGCAGGCTTTGGTCCCGTTCGCGCGCCAGGCGGGCAATGACCCGGCGGGTGCGCACCACGATCCAGATCAGCCCCAGCAACCCGTAACTCGCCAGCAGCAACAATTGCAGCGACAAGCTGTCCACCACCCGCCCCTGCACCAGCAGCAGCAACACCCCGACGACCAGGATCACCCCCAAATCCAGTTTGACTTCGTTCAGGGGACTGGGCGCTACCGACAGGCTCTTGCGACCGGTTACACTGTGTGCTTCTCTAGCCATGTTGCGGTCTTCTCCCGTGTTTACCCTTACCCATCCGCAGAAACGTCAGCTCAAGGCGCTGGCCCACCACCTCAAGCCCGTGGTCATCATCGGCGACAACGGCCTCACCCCGGCGGTCATGTACGAAATCGTCCAGGCGCTCGACCGTCACGAACTGGTCAAGCTTCGGGTCAATGCCGACGATCGAGAGGCGCGCGCCCAGATGATCGCAGAAATCTGCGCGGAAACCACCGCGGTGCTCGTCCAGCGCTTGGGCCATGTCGCCACGCTGTTTCGCCGCAACCCCGAGGCTCCGCGCATCGAGTTGCCCTGAGCGGGCAGCCCGTTCAGCCAGCGACCACCTTGGCGATGCGCTCCAGCGCCTTGGTGAGATTGGACATGCCGGTGGCGAAGGAGATCCGCGCGCAGCCTTCCGCCCCGAAGGCCGAACCGGGCACCAGAGCCACCCCGGCTTCGTTGAGCAGCAGTTCGGCGAACGCGATGTCGTTGGCCAGACCCAGCCGCTCGATCACCGGTTGGAAGCTGGGGAAGATGTAGAACGTGCCATCGGCCGGCGCTACCTCGACCCCGTCCATGGCCTGCAATGCGGCATAGACGTAATCGTGCCGCTCCTTGAACGCCTGGTTCATCACTCCGATGCAGGACTGATCGCCATTCAAACCGGCTTCCGCCGCCACCTGGGAAATCGAGGTCGGGTTGGAGGTGCTCTGCGACTGGATGTTGGTCATCGCCTCGATCAAATCCTTCGCCCCGCCGCAGTAGCCGATCCGCCAGCCGGTCATCGAATACACCTTCGACACGCCGTTCAGCACCACGGTGCGGTCATACAGATCCGGGCAGACGGTGAGGATGTTGCTGAACTTCTCCTCGGTCCACAGGATGTGTTCGTAAATATCGTCGGTGGCGATGTAAACCTGTGGATAGCGGCGCAGCACTTCGCCCAGGGCGGCCAGTTCGGCGGCGCTGTAGGCCACACCGGTCGGATTGGACGGACTGTTGATCACCACCAGCTTGGTGCGCGAGGTGATGGCCGCTTCCAGTTGGGCCGGGGTGATCTTGAAATGCTGGTCGATGCCGGCGCTGACGATGACCGGCGCACCATCGGCCAGCAACACCATATCGGGATACGACACCCAGTACGGCGCGGGGATGATGACCTCGTCGCCAGGATTCAGCAGTGCCTGGGCCAGGTTGTAGAAGCTCTGCTTACCACCGCAGGACACCAGGATCTGGCTGGGTTCGTAGCTCAGACCGTTGTCGCGCTGGAACTTGGCGATGATAGCCTTCTTCAGGCTGACCGTGCCGCCGACCGGAGTGTATTTGGTGAAGCCGGCGTTGATAGCCTTGATCGCCGCTTCCTTGATGAAATCTGGAGTATCGAAATCCGGCTCGCCGGCGCCCAGGCCGATCACGTCCTTGCCCGCAGCTTTCAGGGCATTGGCCTTGGCGGTAACCGCCAACGTCGGAGAGGGCTTGATGCGCTGCACACGTTCGGAGAGAGGGGTACTCACGGGAACTCCTGGGATACTCAGTAAAAAGTTGAACGTCTAGGGTTTTCGAGCTGACGGATCATACTGGAAATTTTCCCTAGTCAAAACATTCTATGCCCAGAGGCCAATCCTTCACGCTTGGTTCAACAAGAAATTTTCCCGACAATGTTTGAAATCTGAGAAAGTACGACGAGAATCATGCGGAAAAACCCACCCGGTCAGAACGCCATGTCCACCGATCAGCTTTTCACCCTCCACGCCCGGTTTCAACCGGCTGGCGATCAACCGGAAGCCATTCGCGCGCTCGCCGCTGGCCTGCACGACGGGTTGGCCCATCAAACCCTGTTGGGGGTCACCGGCAGCGGCAAGACCTACAGTGTCGCCAACGTCATCGCCGCCGTGCAGCGGCCGGCCCTGCTGCTGGCTCCCAACAAGACCCTGGCGGCGCAGCTCTACGGCGAAATGAAGGAATTCTTCCCTGACAATGCGGTGGAATACTTCGTCTCCTACTACGACTACTACCAGCCGGAAGCCTACGTCCCCTCCTCCGATACCTACATCGAGAAAGACGCCTCGATCAACGAGCACATCGAACAGATGCGGCTGTCGGCGACCAAGGCCATCCTGGAGCGGCCTGACACCCTCATCGTCGCCACCGTCTCGGCCATCTACGGCTTGGGCGATCCCGAGTCGTACATGAAGATGCTGCTGCACCTGGTGCGCGGCGAACGGGTGGACCAGCGCGCCATCCTGCGGCGGTTGGCGGACCTGCAGTACACCCGCAACGACCTAGAACTGGCGCGCGGTACTTTCCGGGTGCGGGGCGAGATCATCGACATCCACCCAGCCGAATCCGATGCCGAAGCGGTGCGGGTGGAGCTGTTCGATGACCAAATCGAATCGCTCAGCCTGTTCGACCCGCTCACCGGCAAGCTCCTGCGCAAGACGCCGCGCTACACTGTTTATCCCAAGACGCACTACGTCACCCCGCGCGAGCAACTGCTGCGGGCGGTCGATCAGATCAAGGACGAACTGCGGGAGCGGCTGGCCGAATTGCACGCCGCCAACAAGTTGCTGGAAGCGCAGCGTCTGGAGCAACGCACCCGCTTCGATCTCGAAATGATGCAGGAGTTGGGCTATTGCAGCGGCATCGAGAACTATTCCCGCCATCTGTCGGGGCGGGAAGCGGGCGAGCCACCGCCGACCCTGCTCGATTATCTACCGCCGGAAGCGATCATCTTCATCGACGAAAGCCACGTGACGGTGCCGCAACTGGGGGGAATGTACCGCGGCGACCGCTCGCGCAAGGAAACGCTGGTGGAATACGGCTTCCGCCTGCCCTCGGCGCTGGACAACCGACCGTTGCGCTTCGACGAATTCGAGCGGCTGAGCGGCCAAACCATCTTCATCTCCGCCACGCCCGGTCCCTTCGAGCTGGAGCACTCCGGCGTGGCGGTGGTGGAACAGGTGGTGCGGCCCACCGGACTGGTCGATCCCGAGGTCGAAGTGCGCCCGGCCCAGTATCAGGTCGACGATCTGTTGGGCGAGATCCGCGAGCGGGTCCAGATCCGCGAGCGGGTCTTGGTGACCACTCTGACCAAGCGCATGGCCGAGGATCTGACCGAATATCTGGCCGAGAACGGGGTCAAGGTGCGCTATCTGCACGCCGACATCGAAACCGTGGAGCGGGTCGAGATCATCCGCGACCTGCGCTTGGGCCAGTTCGACGTGCTGGTCGGCATCAATCTGCTGCGGGAAGGTCTGGACCTGCCGGAAGTATCGCTGGTGGCGATTCTCGACGCCGATAAGGAAGGCTTCCTGCGCTCCGACCGCTCGCTGATCCAGACCATCGGCCGGGCGGCCCGCCATCTGCACGGCAAGGCGATTCTATACGCCGACCAGATCACCGGTTCGATGCGGCGGGCGCTGGACGAAACCGAACGCCGCCGCGCCAAGCAGCAGGACTATAACCGGCTGCACGGCATCACCCCGCGCGGCATCGAGAAGGCCGTGACCGACATCATGGAAGGGGCTTATGCTCATCCCGGTGCGCCGCTGCCGGCGAAGGATTATGCCAAGGTGGCCGAAGAGGCGGCGGCCTATGCCCATGAACCACCGGCTCTATTGGCAAAGAAAATCAAGCAGCTGGAACAGGCGATGTACCGTCACGCCCGCGACCTGGAATTCGAGGAAGCCGCCAAGTTGCGCGACGAGATTCAGCGCATCCGCCAGTTCGGGCTGGGCGATCCGGTTGGCGGACGACGGGCGGCGGACGGCGGGTAAGGGCGCAGGCCCCTACCCCACCTCTATCGCCCGCCAGCTTCGTGCGCCACTTCGGTCTCCGCACCCGCAATCGCATGGGGCTGCTCCGCCGCTAGCCGACTGGACTTGCGCCCGGACAACCAGCTGAAGAACATCGGGATGAAGATGGTGGCGATGAAAGTCGCCGCCAACATGCCGCCGAACACCCCCGTGCCCATCGAGCGCCGGGCGGCGGCCCCAGCACCGGTCGACACCACCAGCGGGAACACGCCCAGGATGAAGGCCATCGACGTCATCACGATCGGGCGTAGCCGCAAGCGAGCGCCTTCCAGCGCCGCATCCAGCACGCTCATCCCTTCCGCCTGCTTCTGCGCAGCGAATTCCACAATCAGAATGGCGTTCTTGGACGCCAGGCCGATCAACACCACCAGGCCAATCTGGAAGTAGATGTCGTTCGGCATGCCCCGGATCATCACCGCCGCCAACGCGCCGAACAGGGCAAACGGCACCGCCAGGATCACCGCCAGCGGCAAGGACCACTTCTCGTACTGGGCTGCCAGAATCAGGAACACCATCACGATGCCGAAGCTAAAGGCGATCGCCGAGGTCGAGCCGGTGCGTTTTTCCTGAAACGCCTGACCGGCCCAGGCCAGGTCATAGCCAGCCGGCAATATCGCCTTGGCGACGTCTTCCACGATCAGGATCGCCGTGCCGGTGCTGACCCCCGGCACCGAATTGCCCATCACCTTGGCCGCCAGGAAGCCATTGAAGCGGTCCAACTGCTCCGGTCCAACCACGGACTGCACCGTGATCAGGGCCGACACTGGGATCATCGCGTTCTTGGAGGAACGCACGTAGACCTGCCCCAGATCCTTCGGATCGGCCCGGAACGGCGCATCGGCCTGAAGCTGGACCCGATAAGTACGGCCATTGGTGAAGTTGAAGTCGTTCACGTACAGCGCGCCCATGGTGGCTTGCAGCGCCAGGTAGACATCGGCCACCGGCACCCCCAGGGAAATCGCCTTGGCTTCGTCGACCTCGACATACAGCTGTGGCGAAGAGGGCCGGAAAAAGGTGTTGATGCCGGTCAACTCCGGGCGTTTCTTCAGCTCGTCCATGAACTGCTGGACCACACCGGCCAGCTTGCGCGGATCGGCGTCGCTGCGGGCCTGGATATACGCCTCGAAACCACCCGCCGCGCCGAGTCCCCGGATCGCCGGCGGATTGAACACCAGCCCCAGCCCCTCCGGCAGCCGCATGCCCATGCCCATGAATTTCTTGGCCAGATCGTCGGCACCCTCGGTTCGCACGCTCCAGTCCTTGAGAGGAAGGAATACGGTGCCGGCATTGGTTTTCTGCCCGCCGCCGATGATGTCGTTGCCGGCGATCACGAACACCTTGTCGATCCCCGGATCCTGCACCAGCATCTGTTGGAATTGCTGGCCCGCCGCTCGGGTGCGCTGCAGGCTGGCCCCGTCCGGCAACATCAGGGCGCTGATCAGATAGCCCTGGTCTTCGGCCGGGACGAAACCGCCCGGCACGGCGCGGAACATATAGACGCACCCACCGATGATCAGGGTGAAGACCACCGCGCCGATGATGCGATGGTGCAGAGTCAGATTCACCGTGCGGGTATAGGAGGCGGTGAACCACTCGAACAGACGGTTGAAGGGCCGGAACAGCCGCGACTCTTCATGCTGGACCTTGAGCAGCAGCGCACACAAAGCTGGAGTCAGGGTCAGGGCGACGATGCCGGACAACACCACCGACATCGCCACCGTCACGGCGAACTGCTGGTAGAGCTTGCCGGCGATGCCGCCAAGGAACGACACCGGGATGAACACCGAGCACAGCACCAGCACGATGGCGACCACGGCCCCGGACACCTCGCGCATGGCTTCGATGGCAGCGTCCAGCGGTGACAGTCGCTGCTCGGACATCAGCCGCTCGACGTTCTCCAGCACCACGATGGCGTCGTCCACCACGATGCCGATCGCCAGCACCATGGCAAACAGGGTCAGGGTATTGATGGAGAAGCCGAACACCCACAATCCGGCGAAGGTGCCGATCAACGACACCGGCACCGCGACCATCGGAATCAGGGTAGCGCGCCAGCTCTGCAGGAACAGATAAACCACCGCCACCACCAGCAGCAGAGCTTCGACCAGGGTATGGAGGACCTCCCGGATCGAGGCGTCCACGAATTTGGTGGTATCAAAGGGAATGACGTAGTCCATGCCCGAAGGGAAGCGCTGCTTCAGATCCTCCAGCTTGGCACGAACCAGCTCGGCCACCTGCAGGGCATTGGCGCCGGATTGCAGGAAGATGCCAATGCCGACCGCCGGCTGACCCAGCAGGCGGGTGGAGGCGTCGTAGTTCTGCGCCCCCAACTCGACCCGGGCGATGTCTCGGATGCGCAAGATGCCGTTGGGGCCTTCGGCCCGCACGATGATGTCGCCGAACTGTTCGGGCGAGATCAGTCGGCCCTTGGCAGTGACGGTATAGACCAGCTGCTGACCATCGGGAGCCGGCTCCTGGCCGATCTTGCCGGCGGCGTTCTGCTGGTTCTGGGCGGAGATGGCCTGATAGACGTCGGTGGCGGTGACACCCAGCTGGGCCATGCGGTCGGGCTTGAGCCACACCCGCATGGAATAGTCCAACGCACCGAAGATCTGAGCGTCGCCGACGCCCGGTAGCCGCCGCAACTCGTCGAGGATGTTCGCCAAAGCGTAGTTGGACAAATAGAGCGGGCTGCGCGTGCCATCCGGCGAGATGATCGCGGTCACCAGCAGAATGTCGTTGGAGCGCTTCTGCACGCTCACGCCATACTGGCGCACCACATCCGGCAGACGCGGCTCGGCGATCTTGACCCGGTTGTTGACGTTGACCGTGGCCATGTTGACGTCGGTCCCCACCTCGAAGGTGGCGGTGATCGAAACCTGGCCATTGGAGGTCGAGGTAGAACTAAAGTAGGCCAAGCCCTCTACTCCGGACAGCTGCTCCTCGATGGGTGCGGCGACGGTGCGGGTCAGGGTTTCGGCGGAAGCGCCCGGATAGCTGGCGGAAATGATGACAGTGGGCGGGGTGATGTCCGGATACTGGGCGATGGGCAGCACCCGCGCCGCCATCAAGCCAGCGATGACGATGATGATGGAGATGACCGAGGCGAAGATCGGACGGTGGATGAAGAATCGGGACATGGCGCGCTCCGCTCAGCCTTTGCGTTCCGCCGGCGGCGCGGCCGGCGCGGGCTTGCCATCTGCGGCGACGCCAGCAGCTGGCTGAGGCGGATGCGGAGCGACTGGGGCGCCGGGTCGCAATTTCATTAGATTGTCGACGATCACCTGATCACCGGTCTGGAGTCCGCTGAGAATTACCCAGTCCTTCCCCTGCCAGGGACCCACCTGCACCGGACGCGGCGCCACCTTGCCATCGACCGCCAGAAACACCAGGTAACCCTGTTCGGTCTGGGTCACTGCCGCCTGCGGCACCAGGAACACCCCATCCCGCTCTCCCACCAGGATTCGGGTGCGGACGAACTGGCCTGGCAACAGCACGCCGTCCGGATTGTCGAATTCGGCGCGGAACTGCTGGGTGCCCAGAGTCGGATCGATGCTGCTGGCCAGGAAATTGAGCCGGCCCTTGCGCGGATAGGCGGAGCCATCCGGCAATTTCAGCTCGACCCCGGTCACGTTCTGCTGAGTCAACCGCCCTCCCGGCAGGCGAGCCATGTCGCTTTCGGACAGGCTGAAGCGCACCCAGATCGGGTTGGATTGCTGGATCGTGGTCAACAGGCTTTCATCGCCGCTGCCGGTCGCGATCAGGCTACCTTCCGACTTGACGGCCCGGCCCGAAATACCGCTCACCGGCGCGACCACGGTGGTGTAGGACAAATTCAGCTCCGCCTGGCGCACCGCGGCTTCGGCCACCTGGCGGGCCGCCTGGGACATGGCATTGGTCGAGACGGCGTCGTCGTAATCCTTGCGGCTGATGTAGCCCTTGCCCAACAGGCCACGCAGACGGTCCTCCTCCCGAACCGCCTGTTCGACCTTGGCCTTGGCCTCGGCCAGATTGGCGCGGGACTGTGCCAAGGCGATTTCATAGGGCTTGCGGTCGATCTGGAACATCGGCTGGCCCGCCTTGACCGGCGCACCTTCCTGATAAAGCCGCTTGACCAGGATACCGCCGACCTGAGCGCGCACCTCGGTCTCCTTGGCGCCTTCGGTCTGTGCCATGACCTCGACGCTGATCGGGACCTGGGTCGGCTGCATCGTGGCGACCGTCACCGGCAGGGGTGGCGGCGGGGCGGCGCTCTTGGGCGCTTCACCGCCGAATTTCGAGCAGCCGGACAGCAACGCGACCAGGATGATCAAACCATGAAGCCAGGAGCGCTGCCTGCGGAAACGAGCTGAGGGAATTAGAGTACGGAACACGGATATCCCCACATCGGTGTCGGTGAGAGTTGCGTGATTATATACAATCATGTATGTATATAAAAGGACGGTTTGACTGGAACGACATCGCATGGCCCGAAAGACGAAGGAAGAAGCGGAGCGCACCCGCCAACAGATCATTCATGCCGCCCGCCAGGTATTCCACGAATGCGGGGTCAGCCGCACCTCCCTCGAGCATATCGCCAAGGCAGCCGGGGTGACGCGCGGCGCAGTGTACTGGCACTTCGCCAACAAGGCCGAATTGTTCTTTGCCATGCAGGAACAGGCTTCGACTCCCTTGATGGCGCGGCTCGACGATCTGCTGCTGGTCGAAGGATCCACCGATCCTCTGCAGGGCATCGAGCAGGCGCTGAAAGAATTCTTTCGGACTCTGGACGAACACCCCGAGATCCGGCAGACCTTCGAAACCATGGCGTCGCGCTGCGAATACGTCGATGAATTCGCCCCAGTACAGGTCGAAGTGAACAAGCCAGCCATGGATTTCCTCGACAAGGTGGAGATTGCCTATCGTCGCGCTCAGGAACGCGGCGTGCTGCGGGCTGGCCTGGAACCGCATGCTATCGCGCTGGATACCTGGGCCTTCGCCTGCGGACTATTCCACCACCTGCTGGCCGGTTGTCCCGAAGTGGACTGGCGTCAACAAGTGCCCGACATGATCGCGGCCCACATCGCCCTGCGCCGTTGACCCGAGGCTGGACCAGATTCGCGGCGACGAATCGGCTGCCGGGCGCACGAAATTTTTTCGCCATCTACCTTGCCAACTCGGCTTCTTTTGGTTAATCTTCCGCGCCTAATCGCTCAGGCGCGTAGCTCAGTTGGTTAGAGCACCACCTTGACATGGTGGGGGTCGTTGGTTCGAGTCCAATCGCGCCTACCAGATTTTCTGGGTTCCAGAGCGAGCAGTTTCAAAGGGCGCGCCTTCCCTCCAAAAGAGGGGATCTAGGCGTGCCCTTTATCGTTTGTGCGCCTGAAAATACAGCCAGCGAATCATCACATATAGTTCAGCGAATAGTTTAGAGAGTTGCTCACGATGCCGGTTATCACGCTCCCAGACGGCAGCCAGCGGGTGTTCGATGCACCCGTCAGCGTCCACGACATCGCCGCGGCCATCGGCCCCGGCTTGGCCAGGGTCGCCCTGGCCGGTAAGGTCAATGGCCGGCTGGTCGATACTTCGCGCACCCTCACCGAAGATGCCGAAGTGGCCATCATCACCGAGCGCGATCCGGAAGGGCTGGATATCATCCGCCACTCCAGCGCCCATCTGCTGGCGCACGCCGTCAAGCAACTCCATCCGTCCGCCCAGGTCACCATCGGCCCGGTGATCGAGAACGGCTTCTATTACGACTTCGCCTTCGAGCGCCCCTTCACGCCCGACGATCTGGCGCAGATCCAGGCGCGGATGGAAGAACTGGCGACCCAGGATATTCCGCTGGAACGCTCGGTGATGCCCCGCGACGAAGCGGCGGCCTTCTTCCGCAACATGGGCGAGGAATACAAGGCGCAGATCATCGCCGACATTCCGACCAACGAAGACATTTCGCTGTATCGGCAGGCCGATTTCATTGATCTGTGCCGCGGGCCGCACGTCCCCTCCACCGGCAAACTCAAAGCCTTCAAGCTGATGAAGGTAGCCGGCGCCTACTGGCGCGGCGATTCGCGCAACGAGATGTTGCAGCGCATCTACGGCACCGCCTGGCTGGACCAGAAGGCCCTGAAAGCCTACCTGCACCGGCTGGAAGAAGCCGAAAAGCGCGATCATCGCAAGGTCGGCAAGGCCCTGGATCTGTTCCACGTCCAGGAAGAAGCGCCGGGCATGGTGTTCTGGCACGATCGCGGCTGGCGCATCTACGTCGAAGTGCAAAACTACATCCGCCAGTTGCTGCGCGAACACGACTATCAGGAAGTCCACACCCCGCAGATCGTGGATCGCGTCCTGTGGGAACGCTCCGGTCACTGGGAAAAATTCCGCAACGACATGTTCACCACGTCATCGGAAAACCGCGACTACGCGGTCAAGCCGATGAACTGCCCCTGCCACATCCAGATCTTCAACCAGGGTCTGCGAAGCTACCGCGATCTGCCGCTACGCATGGCCGAGTTCGGCTCCTGCCACCGCAACGAGCCGTCCGGCACCTTGCACGGGCTGATGCGGGTACGCAACTTCGTCCAGGACGACGCCCACATCTTCTGCACCGAAGACCAGATCCAGAGCGAAGTCTCGGCGTTCATGGAGCTGCTGTTCCACGTCTACGCCGACTTCGGCTTCAGCGAAGTGCAGCTGGCGCTGTCCACCCGACCGCCCCAGCGGGTCGGCAGCGACGCGGTGTGGGACAAAGCCGAGCAGGCATTGGAAATCGCCCTCAACCACAGCGGTCTACCATGGACGCTCAAGCCGGGCGAAGGCGCTTTCTACGGACCGAAAATCGAATTCGTACTGCGCGACTGTCTGGACCGGCTGTGGCAATGTGGCACCATTCAGGTCGATTTTTCCATGCCGGGCCGGCTGGATGCCCACTACATCGCCGAAGACGGTAGTCGGCGGACGCCAGTCATGCTGCATCGAGCAATTCTGGGCTCGCTGGAGCGTTTCATCGGCATTCTGATCGAGCAATACGCCGGTGCGTTGCCAGTTTGGCTGTCGCCGGTGCAGGCGGTGGTGCTCGACATCACTGACCATCAGGCCGAATACGCCGCTCAGCTTGAAAAAACCCTTATGCAACAAGGTTTCCGGGTTGCGGCCGACTTGAGAAACGAGAAGATCGGCTTTAAAATTCGAGAACATACCTTGCAGCGGGTTCCCTACCTTCTGGTCGTCGGCGACCGGGAGATGGCAACCGAAACCGTCGCCGTGCGCACCCGGACCGGCCAGGATCTGGGCACGATGAAGTTAGCCGCTTTCGTCGACCTGCTGCAGGCCGATATCGCCCGGCGCGGGCGAAGCGAACCATGAATGGGAGGATCATAACATCGCTACAGCCAATGAACTTCGGATCAACGATGAGATCACCGGGCGTGAAGTACGCCTGATCGATCAGAACGGCGAACAGGCCGGTATCGTTTCCGTACTGCAAGCCAAGCGGATGGCCGAAGAAGCCGAACTGGATCTGGTGGAGATTTCCCCGAATGCCAAACCTCCGGTTTGCCGCATCATGGACTTCGGCAAATTCCGGTTTGAACAGGCCAAGAAACAGCAGGAAGCGAAGAAGAAGCAAAAGCAGATCCAAGTCAAGGAAGTCAAGTTTCGTCCGGGCACGGATGAAGGGGACTATCAGGTCAAACTGCGCAACCTGATCCGTTTCCTGAGTGATGGCGATAAAGCCAAGGTGACGCTGCGGTTTCGGGGCCGCGAGATGGCGCACCAGGATTTGGGCACTACCCTACTCAAGCGCGTTGAAGACGATCTCGCCCCTTATGGCGCGGTGGAACAGCGGCCCAAGATGGAAGGGCGGCAGATGGTCATGACCATCGCGCCGGTCAAAAAGAAATAGTTCCCCTTAGGCGATTGGCGTTTTCCGTCTCTGGCGCATGCCGGGGTTGGCCCAATATTTTACTTTTTTAATCGCGGAGTTATGCAATGCCCAAGATGAAAAGCAATCGTGGGGCGGCGAAACGCTTCACCCCTACCGGGTCCGGTAAGTTCAAGTGCGGTCATTCGCACCTCCGGCACATCCTGACCAAGAAGACGGCCAAGCGGAAACGCCATTTGCGTGGGACGACCACTCTGGCGGCGGTGGACACCCCGGCCGTGCGCCGGATGTTGCCGTACAGTTGATTCGCCGGAACGGAGAGAGGATGTCATGCCCCGAGTGAAACGCGGTGTTACCGCCCACGCCCGCCACAAAAAGATTCTGGACCAAGCCAAAGGCTACTATGGCGCTCGCAGCAAGGTCTTTCGAGTCGCCAAGCAGGCCGTCATCAAAGCCGGCCAGTATGCCTACCGCGACCGTCGGCAGAAAAAGCGCGAATTTCGCGCCTTGTGGATCGCCCGCATCAACGCCGGCGCCCGCGAAAACGGTCTGTCCTACAGCCGCCTGATCAATGGTCTGAAGCTAGCCGCCATCGAGATCGACCGCAAGGTGCTGGCCGACCTGGCGGTGTTCGACAAGCTGGCGTTCGCCGAACTGGCCAACCGCGCCAAGGCCGCGCTCGGCGTTGCCTGAACCGTTGCCGGACCGCCAAACCCGGTTCGGCGACACCCAGGATTTCGACGGGGAAAGGCTTGAGTCCTTTCCCTTTTTGTTTGGTTTGAGAGGCCCGCCAACGTGGACGCATTGCCCGAACTCATCCAGTCCGCCCGGACCGCCATTGCCGGGGCCAGCGATCTCGCGGCCCTGGATCAGGTGCGCGTGTTCTATCTGGGCAAGAAAGGCGTTCTCACCGATCGTCTCAAAGAGCTGGGTCGCCTGCCGGCCGAAGAACGGCGTCAGGCCGGCCAGGCCATCAACGAGGCCAAGCAGATCCTGGAATCGGCCCTCACCGACCGCAAGGCCGCGCTGGAAACGGTAGCGCTGGATGCTCGACTGGCCAGCGAGGCCATCGATGTGACCCTGCCCGGTCGTGGCCAACAGCCCGGTGGTCATCATCCGCTGAGCCGCACCCTGGCCCGGATCGAGGCGTTGTTCGCCCGGATCGGGTTCACGGTCGCCGAAGGTCCCGAGGTCGAGGACGATTTCCGCAACTTCGAGGCCCTCAACATCCCGCCGCACCATCCGGCGCGGGCAATGCACGACACTTTCTATTTCGATGCCCATACCCTACTGCGCACCCATACCTCGCCGGTGCAGATTCGGGTGATGGAAACCCAGGCGCCGCCGGTGCGGGTGATCGCGCCGGGTCGGGTCTACCGCTGTGATTCGGATTTGACCCACTCGCCGATGTTCCATCAGGTCGAGGGTTTGCTGGTGGACGAAGGCGTCAGCTTCGCCGATCTGAAAGGTGTGCTGGACGATTTCCTGCGCAACTTCTTCGAGCGCGATCTGGCGGTGCGTTTCCGACCGTCCTACTTTCCGTTCACCGAGCCTTCCGCCGAAGTGGACATTCAATGCGTGATCTGCGGCGGCAGTGGCTGCCGGGTCTGCAAACAAAGCGGCTGGCTGGAAGTACTGGGCTGCGGCATGGTCCATCCAGCGGTGTTCCAAAAAGTCGGCATCGACAGCGAGCGTTACACCGGCTACGCCTTCGGCATGGGGGTCGAGCGACTGACCATGCTGCGCTACGGCGTCAACGATCTGCGGCTGTTCTTCGATAACGATTTGCGCTTCCTGCGGCAATTTCAGTGAGGCACCCGGCATGAAAGTAAGTCAACGGTGGCTGCGGGATTGGGTCGATCTCGCGGTATCCAGCGCCGATCTGGCGGCGCAACTGACCATGGCGGGTCTGGAAGTGGACAGCGTCGAACCGGCAGCGCCGGCCTTCGATCGCATCGTGGTGGGCCGGGTCGTCGACCTGATCCCCCATCCCAACGCCGACCGGTTGCGCGTGGCGACCGTCGATGTCGGGCAGGCGGAGCCACTGCAGATCGTCTGCGGCGCTCCCAATGTCGCCGTGGGCATGTACGCCCCCACCGCGCTGATCGGCGCGGTATTGCCGGGCGACTTCACCATCAAGAAATCCAAGCTGCGCGGCGTCGAATCGCTCGGCATGTTGTGCTCGGCCAAGGAACTGGGGCTGGCGGAGAGCTCCGACGGTCTGCTGCCCCTCCCCGCCGACAGCACCCCTGGCCAGAGCGTACGCCAACTACTGGATCTGGACGATTCGCTCATCGAGATCGAATTGACGCCCAACCGCGGCGATTGCCTGAGCATGGAAGGTATCGCACGCGAAGCAGCCACCCAGTATCGCCGCGACTTCACGCCGTTGCCGGTGGCCGAGATACCCGCTGCATTGAGCGATGCCTTCCCAGTGGCCCTGCTCGATCCCGCCGACTGCCCGCGTTATATCGGCCGGGTGATTCGTGGGGTCGATCCCACCGCCGAGACCCCGCTGTGGATGAAGGAGCGGCTGCGGCGCGCGGGCGTTCGGAGTCTGGGGCCGCTGGTGGACGTAACCAATTACGTGATGCTGGAACTCGGGCAGCCGATGCACGCCTTCGACTTGAATCGCCTGAGCGGCGGCATCGAAGTGCGCCGCGCCCGACCTGGCGAGAAGTTGGAACTGCTGAATGGCGTCGTGGTGGAACCGGACAGCGAAACCTTGCTGATCGCCGATCACCAGGGTCCGCTGGCCCTGGCCGGAATCATGGGCGGCGAGATCAGTTCCTGCACTGAAGCGACTCGCGATGTGTTTTTGGAAAGCGCCTTCTTCGCCCCGGCCAGCATCGCCGGCCGCGCTCGCCGCTACGGTCTGCAAACCGATTCCTCCTATCGCTTCGAGCGCGGCGTCGATCCGCAGCTACAGCGCCGGGCGGCCGAACGCGCCACCCAATTGCTGATCGCGATGGCCGGTGGTCAGCCCGGCCCACTGATCGAAGCGGTGTCCACCGAACACGTGCCGGTCAAACCCATCATCCGTCTGCGGCCGGAGCGCATCCACAAGCTGCTGGGCATGACGGTCGACGGCGCCGAGGTCGAGGAAATCCTGCGGCGGCTGGGCATGGCGATCTCTAGCGAGGGTAACCACTGGTTGATCATGCCGCCTAGCAGCCGCTTCGATCTGACGCTGGAAGAGGATCTGATCGAAGAGATTGCCCGGATCTATGGTTATGGTCAGGTGCCTAGCAACCGGCCGCTGACTCGGTTGGCCATGACGCCGCAGCCGGAAGGGCGCGTGGCTCTGGACCGGTTTCGGACCGTCCTGGTACAGCGCGGCTTTCAGGAAGCTATTACCTACAGCTTCGTCGATCCAGCCATTCAGCGGCTGCTCGATCCCAACCGGGAACCGCTGGCGCTGGCCAATCCGATTTCCGCTGACCTGGCGGTCATGCGCACCAGCCTGTGGCCCGGCTTGCTCAAGGCGCTGGTCCACAATCAGAAGCGTCAACAGGCGCGGGTGCGGCTATTCGAGCATGGCCTGATTTTCGTTCCTGCCGAGGCCGGCTTGTTGCAGGAAGCCTGGATCGGCGGTGTCATCGTCGGCGCAGCGCTGCCGGAACAGTGGGGCGCGCCGGCGCGAACGGCCGATTTCTTCGACCTCAAGGCCGATGTCGAAGCCTTGCTGGCCCTGAGCGGGGAGCCTGAGGCATTCGCCTTCGTCGCCGCTGCGCATCCAGCCCTGCATCCAGGACAGAGCGCTCGAATCGAACGCGCTGGCGAACCGGTCGGCTGGTTGGGTGCTCTGCATCCGCGCGTGGCACGGGCATTGGATGTGGAGGGTGACAGCTTTGTTTTCGAATTGCGGCTAGCGAACCTGCAATTGGCGCGGACGCCGGCGTTCAGGGAGCTGTCTCGCTTCCCGGCCAGCCGGCGCGATCTTGCCATCATCGTGGATGAAACCGTGACCTCTGGGGCGATTCAGTCCTGTATTCGTCAGCATGGTGGCGAATTACTGCGCGAGGTTCGGCTGTTCGACGTTTATCGTGGCAAGGGGGTCCCAGAAGGCCGGAAAAGTTTGGCTTTGGGATTGATTTTACAGGATTTATCGCACAATCTTACTGATAGTGTGGTTGATGAGGTCGTATCCGGCATCATCACCGGACTAGCGGAACGGTTTGGCGCAACGCTTAGGGTCTAGGAGCATGGCACTTACAAAAGCTGACATGGCTGAACGCTTATTCGAGGAACTCGGGATCAATAAACGCGAAGCGAAAGATCTGGTAGAGATCTTTTTCGAGGAGATCCGCAGTGCCCTGGAACAGGGACGGCAGGTCAAACTATCCGGGTTCGGCAACTTCGACCTGCGCGATAAGAATCAGCGGCCAGGTCGCAATCCCAAGACCGGAGAAGAGATCCCGATCACCGCGCGGCGGGTGGTAACCTTCCGCCCAGGGCAGAAGCTCAAGGCTCGGGTAGATGAGTTCAAGGGTGAGGCCCAGTAGCCGCCCGGTGTCGAAATGCTTGGCAAGACCAGGCTATTTAATTAAAATACTTCTTTCTGCAACCGGTCGGTTGCAGCCGGGGCGTAGCGCAGCCTGGTAGCGCACCTGCATGGGGTGCAGGTGGTCGGAGGTTCAAATCCTCTCGCCCCGACCAATTGATCGAATAAAGCCCGCTTAGGACATGTTCCTGGCGGGCTTTTTCATTGCAACCGCCGCACGGTTACAACCGCCAGCGTAACCCGCGTCGCGCCGTGGCAGTGATCAGCATCCCCAGGGCCAAAGCCAACAGGGCCAACGCCCACTCCGCGAGCGTGGGCACCGCAACGGCGCTGATGATGGCGGAGTCGTACAACTCTGCGTCCGTAAAACTGGTGCTATAGACACTGAACCCATTGCCGACAATGTAGTATCCACCGGCCACCAGCACCCTGCCATCAGCCAGCAGCGTCGCCGTGTGGCGGATCCGAGGCAACCCCACCAGACTCTCTGCAGCGCTCCAACTGCCAGTGGCCGGATCGTACAATTCCGCACTCGACTGGATGGCGGTTTTGCCCCATCCCCCCACGACCAAGACATGACCATTCGGTAACAGCGTCGCCGTGTGGTAAGCATGCGGCGTGATCGGGCTACCGGTAGCGCTCCAACTGCCGGTGGCCGGATCGTACAGCTCCGCGCTCGCCAAGGGCACGTTTCCCAATCCACCCACGACCAGCACCTGACCATTCGGTAGCAGTGTCGCCGTGTGTTCAGTGCGCGCGGTGATCATACTGCCGGTAGCGCTCCAACTGCCGGTGGCCGGATCGTACAGCTCCGCACTCGCCAAGCCGTTGCCATTCTCACCATCTCCCCCCACGACCAGGACCCGGCCATTGGGCAGCAGCGTAGCGGTATGGTGGTAACGTAATATTGCCGGGCTGCCGGTGGCGCTCCAGCTACCGGTGGCCGGATCGTACAGCTCCGCGCTCAGAGGAAGGTTGCCGTGGATGGAAGTGTAATATCCCCCGACGACCAACACCTGGCCATTGGGCAGCAGCGTAGCGGTTTGATCTTTATCTTCCTGCGTTTGTGCGCCGGTGACGCTCCAAATACCCGTGGCCGGGTCGTACAACTCCGCCCTATCGCCGCAACAACCCGTCACCAGCACCTGGCCATTGGGCAATAGCGTCGCCGTGTGGCTAGAG